>Ga0181554_1004212_pt1 | contig 11766 bp, 8 predicted proteins | sample 011ome_16_FD_145602 | JGI IMG/M metagenome (GOLD analysis project Ga0181554, IMG submission 145602) | Coastal salt marsh microbial communities from the Groves Creek Marsh, Skidaway Island, Georgia - 011503CT metaG (spades assembly) | ecosystem: Environmental > Aquatic > Marine > Intertidal zone >... | reverse complement strand
CATGGCGGGCGTGCTCGACTCGGCGCGCTTCCGCCACTTCCTGGCCGAGGAATTCAACGTGTCCGTGGAAGACGTGACGGCCTTCGTGCTCGGCGGCCACGGCGACACGATGGTGCCGCTGACGCGCTATTCCACCGTCGCCGGCATTCCGGTGCCGGACCTCATCAAGATGGGCTGGTCCACGCAGGAGAAGATCGACAAGATCGTGCAGCGCACGCGCGATGGCGGCGCCGAGATCGTCAGCCTGCTCAAGACGGGCTCCGCCTATTACGCGCCCGCCACCTCGGCGATCGCCATGGCCGAGAGCTACCTGAAGGACAAGAAGCGCCTTCTGCCCTGCGCCGCCCTTCTCACCGGCCAGTATGGCGTCACTGACACTTACGTCGGCGTGCCCGTGGTGATCGGCGAGAATGGCGTGGAGCGCATCGCCGAGATCGCGCTCAACGAGGAAGACAAGGCGGGCTTCAAGAAGTCGGTCGATGCCGTCCACGGCCTCATGGCCGCGGCCAAGACCATCGCCCCCGATCTCGCCTGACCAAACCTGACGCGCACGTAAAGCGAGGTCACTCACATGAACATCCATGAATACCAGGCCAAGGAAGTCCTTCGCGGCTTCGGCGTCCCCACCGGGCGCGGCATCCCGGCTTTCACCGTCGACGAGGCGGTGAAGGCGGCGGAATCGATGGGCGGCCCCGTCTGGGTCGTCAAGGCGCAGATCCACGCCGGCGGCCGCGGCAAGGGCGGCGGCGTCAAGGTCGTGAAGTCCGTCGACGAGGTGAAGGCGGAGGCCAGCCGCATGCTGGGCATGACGCTCGTCACCCACCAGACGGGCCCCGAGGGCAAGAAGGTGCAGCGCCTCTACATCGAGGAAGGCACCGCGATTGCCCGCGAGCTCTATCTCTCGATCCTCGTCGACCGCGAAACCTCGCGCGTCGCCTTCATCGCCTCGACCGAGGGCGGCATGGACATCGAGAAGGTGGCCCATGACACGCCGGAGAAGATCATCACCGTGCAGGTCGATCCGGCCTCCGGTTACTCGGGCTATGTCGGCCGCCGCATCGCCGCCGCGCTGAAGCTCGAGGGCGACCAGGTGAAGCAGTGCGTGAAGATGATCGGCCAGCTCTACAAGGCCTTCGTCGAGAAGGACATGAGCCTGCTCGAGATCAACCCGCTCGTCGTCACCACGGACGGCAATTTGATCTGCCTCGATGCCAAGATCAACTTCGACTCGAACGCGCTCGACCGGCATCCCGAGATCAAGGAACTCCGCGACCTCACGGAAGAAGACCCGAAGGAGATCGAGGCCTCCAAGTATGATCTCTCCTACGTGGCGCTCGATGGCTCCATCGGCTGCATGGTCAACGGCGCAGGCCTCGCCATGGCAACGATGGACATCATCAAGCTCTATGGCGCGGAACCCGCCAACTTCCTCGACGTGGGCGGCGGCGCCTCCAAGGAGAAGGTGGCGGCGGCCTTCAAGATCATCACCGCGGACCCGCGCGTGAAGGGCATCCTCGTCAACATCTTCGGCGGCATCATGAAGTGCGACGTGATCGCCGAGGGCGTCATCGCCGCGGTGAAGGAAGTGGGCCTCAAGGTTCCGCTCGTCGTGCGCCTCGAAGGCACCAATGTCGATCTGGGCAAGAAGATCATCAGCGACTCCGGTCTCAACGTGATCCCCGCCGACGACCTCGACGATGCGGCCTCCAAGATCGTCAAAGCTGTGAAGGAAGCGGCCTGATGTCCATTCTCGTTCATAAGAATACCAAGGTCATCTGCCAGGGCATCACCGGCAACAACGGCACCTTCCACACCGAGCAGGCCATCGCCTATGGCACGCAGATGGTGGCGGGCGTCACGCCGGGCAAGGGCGGCACCAAGCACATCGGCCTCCCCGTCTTCGACACGGTGTGGGATGCGAAGCAGGCCACGGGTGCGGACGCCTCCGTGATCTACGTGCCGCCGCCGTTCGCGGCGGATGCGATCCTCGAAGCCATCGACGCCGAGATCCCGCTCATCGTCTGCATCACCGAAGGCATTCCGGTGATGGACATGGTGAAGGTGAAGCGCGCGCTGTCGGGCTCCAAGTCGCGTCTCATCGGGCCGAACTGCCCGGGCGTGCTGACGCCCAACGAGTGCAAGATCGGCATCATGCCCGGCAACATCTTCAAGAAGGGTTCCGTCGGCATCGTCTCGCGCTCCGGCACGCTCACCTATGAGGCGGTGTTCCAGACCACGCAGGAAGGCCTCGGCCAGACCACGGCCGTGGGCATCGGCGGCGATCCCGTCAAGGGCACCGAGTTCATCGACATGCTGGAGATGTTCCTGGCGGACGACGCGACCGAGTCGATCATCATGATCGGCGAGATCGGCGGCTCGGCCGAGGAAGACGCGGCGGAATTCATCGCCAAGTCCAAGCGCAAGAAGCCCATGGCGGGCTTCATCGCGGGCCGCACGGCGCCTCCGGGCCGCCGCATGGGCCATGCCGGCGCCATCATCTCCGGCGGCAAGGGCGGTGCGGAGTCGAAGATCGAGGCGATGAAGGCGGCCGGCATCGCCGTCGCGGATTCGCCCGCTTTGCTCGGCAAGACGCTGGTCAAGAAGCTGAAGGGCTGAAGGGAAGCTTCAACCTTCCACGCATAAACTCTCCCGTGCCTCCTGCACGGGAGAGCCGACACAGAGGAACATGGGATGAACAAGACAGATCTCACCACCGCCTTCGAGCAAACCTCTTTCCTCTATGGCGGCAACGCCCAGTTCATCGAACAGCTCTACGCGAAATATCTCGATAACCCTGCCGCCGTGGACCCGCACTGGCGGCAATTCTTTGCCGGGCTCGAAGACAATGCCGAGCAGGCCAGGAAGCAGGTGAACGGCCCCTCCTGGGCGCGGAAGGACTGGCCGCTGGCCGAATCCGGCGAGCTCGTCTCGGCGCTTGACGGCAACTGGCCGGCAGCGCCTGCACCTAAGCCCGCCAAGGGTGCCGCCGCCGCCCCGGCCAAGGCGCCGGGCCTCGCGCCGGAAGACGTGCGCAAGGCCACGATGGATTCGGTGCGCGCGCTGATGATGATCCGCGCCTACCGCATGCGCGGCCACCTCGCCGCCGATCTCGACCCCCTCAAGCTCAAGGAGCCCGAGAGCCACCCGGAGCTCGATCCCGCCACCTACGGCTTCACCGAGGCCGACATGGACCGGCCGATCTTCCTCGACAAGGTGCTGGGCCTCGAGCACGCCACCGTGCGCCAGATCCTCGACATCCTGAAGCGCACTTATTGTGGCACGCTGGGCGTCGAGTTCATGCACATCTCGGACCCTACGCAGAAAGCCTGGATCCAGGAGCGCATCGAGGGTGCGGATACCTCCGTCAGCTTCACCCGCGAGGGCAAGAAGGCCATCCTCAACAAGCTGATTGAGGCCGAGGGCTTCGAGCAGTTCCTGAACGTGAAGTACACCGGCACCAAGCGCTTCGGCCTCGACGGCGGCGAGTCGATGATCCCCGCGCTCGAGCAGATCATCAAGCGCGGCGGCCAGCTGGGCCTGAAGGAAATCGTGTTCGGCATGGCGCATCGCGGCCGCCTCAACGTGCTGGCCAATGTGATGTCCAAGCCCTTCTCGGCCATCTTCCACGAGGTCAAGGGCGGCTCCTCGACGCCCGACGAGGTCGAGGGCTCGGGCGACGTGAAATATCACTTGGGCTCCTCGTCCGACCGCGCCTTCGACAACAACACGGTGCATCTGTCCCTCACCGCCAACCCCTCGCACCTCGAAATCGTCGATCCCGTGGTGCTCGGCAAGGCGCGCGCCAAGCAGGACCAGCGCAAGGACAAGGAGCGCACCTCGGTGCTGCCGCTCCTCATCCATGGCGATGCCGCCTTCGCGGGCCAGGGCGTGGTGGCCGAATGCTTCGGGCTCTCGGGCCTCCGCGGCCACCGCTCCGGCGGCTCCATCCACTTCATCGTGAACAACCAGATTGGCTTCACCACCGCGCCGCACTGGTCGCGCTCCTCGCCCTACCCCTCCGACGTCGCCAAGATGATCGAGGCGCCGATCTTCCATTGCAACGGCGATGACCCGGAATCAGTGGTCTATGCCGCGAAGATCGCCACCGAGTTCCGGCAGAAGTTCAAGAAGCCGGTCGTCATCGACATGTTCTGCTACCGCCGCTTCGGCCACAACGAGACGGACGAGCCGGCCTTCACCCAGCCCCTGATGTACAAGCGCATCGCGGGCCAGCCGACGGTGGTGACGCTGTACGGCAAGCGCCTCGTGGACGAGGGCGTCATGTCGCAGGACGAGTTCGACGCCATGAAGGCGGCCTATCGCAAGACGCTCGACGACAATTTCACCTCGGCCGAGGGCTACAAGGCCAACAAGGCCGACTGGCTGGATGGCCGCTGGGCCGGCCTCAAGGCCGCGAAGGACCATGAGGAGCCGCGCAAGGGCGATACGGGCGTGCCCGTGGCCAAGCTCAAGGAAATCGGCCTCAAGCTCACCAAGATCCCCAAGACCTTCAAGGTCCACCGCACCATGCAGCGCGTGCTCGATGCGCGCCGCAAGATGATCGAGGACGGCCAGGGCCTTGACTGGGCCATGGCCGAACACCTCGCCTTCGGCACGCTGCTGCTCGATGGCTTCCCCGTGCGCCTGTCCGGCCAGGACGTGCAGCGCGGCACCTTCTCGCAGCGCCACGCCGTGCTCGTCGACCAGGACACCGAGAAGCGCTACACGCCCTTGAACCACCTGGTGAAAGACCAGCAGATCAAGATTGACGCCATCAACTCCATGCTCTCGGAAGAGGCGGTGCTGGGCTTCGAATATGGCTACTCGCTGGCCGAGCCGAATTCGCTGACCATCTGGGAAGCCCAGTTCGGCGACTTCGCGAACGGCGCGCAGGTGGTGTTCGACCAGTTCATCTCGTCCGGCGAGCGCAAATGGCTGCGCATGTCCGGCCTCACCGTGCTGCTGCCGCATGGCTATGAGGGCCAGGGTCCGGAGCATTCCTCCGCCCGCCTCGAGCGCTATCTGCAGATGTGCGCGGAAGACAACATGCAGGTGGCGAACTGCACCACGCCGGCCAACTACTTCCACATCCTCCGCCGCCAGCTGAAGCGCGACATCCGCAAGCCCTTGATCATCATGACGCCGAAGTCGCTTCTCCGCCACAAGCGGGCGACTTCGCCCCTCTCGCTGATGGACGAAGGCACCAGCTTCCACCGCCTGCTGTGGGACGACGCGGAGATGATGCCGAACGAGGCGATCAAGCTGAAGCCGGACGACAAGATCCGCCGCGTCATCCTGTGCACCGGAAAGGTCTATTACGATCTCTACGAGGACCGTGAGAAGCGGGGCATCGACGACGTCTATTTGCTTCGCGTCGAGCAGCTCTATCCGTGGCCGCACAAGGCGCTCATCAACATCCTCTCGCGCTTCAAGCAGGCGGAGTTCGTGTGGTGCCAGGAAGAGCCCTACAACATGGGTGCCTGGAGCTTCGTGCAGCCCAACATCGAGCGCGTGCTCGAATTCATCGGCGCAGCCAAGACGCGCCCGCGCTATGTGGGCCGCGCCGCTTCCGCCTCCACCGCAACCGGATTGATGAGCAGGCACGTCAAGGAACTGAGAACTTTCCTCGACGAAGCTTTCAGCGACAGCAAGGCTTAAGGGACAGACAAGATGGCAAAGGAAATCCGCGTTCCGGCTCTGGGTGAATCGGTCACCGAGGCAACGATTGCGAAGTGGTTCAGGAAGGCCGGCGAGGCGGTGAAGGCCGACGAGCCGCTCGTCGAACTCGAAACCGACAAGGTGACGGTCGAGGTCCCCGCCCCCGCCTCCGGCAAGCTCGCCTCGATCGACGCGCAGCCGGGCTCAACCGTCAATGTCGGCGCCCTTCTCGGCATGATCGAGGAAGGCGCGGCCGGAACGGCCGCCGCCGCGGCGCCTGCGAAGGCTGCGGAAGCGCCGAAGAAGGCCGAGCCAGCCAAGGCCGCCGAGCAGACGCTCTCGCCCGCCGTCCGCAAGATGGTGGAGGAGAACAAGGTCGATACCTCCGCCGTCGCAGGCACCGGCAAGGACGGCCGCCTGACCAAGGGCGACGTGATCGCGCATCTCGAAAAGCCCGCCGCCGCCGTGGCGCCCGCAGCAGCACCTGTTCCGGCCCCGGCAGCCCGCGCGCCCTCGGCCCCGGCTGACGCGTCGCGCGAGGAGCGGGTGAAGATGTCGCGCCTGCGCCTCACCATCGCGCGCCGCCTGAAGGATGCGCAGAACACCGCCGCCATGCTCACCACCTTCAACGAGGTGGACATGACGGCCACCATGGCGCTCCGCAACCAGTACAAGGACCTGTTCGAGAAGAAGCACGGCGTGAAGCTGGGCTTCATGAGCTTCTTCGTGAAGGCCTGTATCCAGGCGCTGAAGGAGATCCCCGCCGTCAACGCCGAGATCGACGGCGACGACATCGTCTACAAGAACTTCTACCACATCGGCGTGGCGGTCGGCACCGAGAAGGGCCTCGTCGTTCCGGTGCTGCGCGATGCCGACAATCTCTCCTTCGCAGGGGTCGAGAAGACCATCGCGGATTTCGGCCGCCGCGCGCGTGACGGGCAGCTGCAGATCGCCGAGATGCAGGGCGGCACCTTCACCATCTCGAATGGCGGCGTCTATGGCTCGCTGATGTCGACGCCCATCCTCAACGCACCGCAGTCCGGCATCCTCGGCATGCACAAGATCCAGGAGCGCCCGATGGTGGTGAACGGCCAGATCGTCATCCGCCCGATGATGTATCTCGCCCTCTCCTATGATCACCGCATTGTCGACGGCAAGGAAGCCGTCACCTTCCTGGTGCGTGTGAAGGAGAACCTCGAAGACCCGCAGCGCACCATTCTGGACCTCTAGAAACCGCGCGCCTTGTGGCGTCATGCCAGCGAAAGCTGGCATCCCGCTTCAAGCGGCAACCATATGGACACACAGCGCGACCCCAGCTTACGCTGGGGTGACGCCTCCGAGGGGAACTCATGACCAAGGTCGCCATCGTCACGGGCGGAAGCCGCGGCATCGGCCGCGCCACGGCGCTGAAGCTGGGTGCTGCGGGCTATGCCGTCGTCGTGAACTACGCCTCCAACGCCGCCGCCGCCGATGACGTGGTGAACGCCATTACGGCCAAGGGCGGCACGGCCATCGCCGTCAAGGGCGACGTGGCGCAGGAGCAGGACGTGCTGGCCCTCTTCGCGGCCGCCGATGCGCTGGGCCCGCTGAAAGTTCTGGTCAACAATGCGGGCGTCATGGACCACCAGAACCGGCTCGACGAGATGAGCACGGAGCGCCTGAAGCGCCTCTTCGACATCAACATCCTCGGCTCCTTCCTCTGCGCGCGCGAGGCGGTGAAGCGCATGTCGACGAAGCACGGCGGCACGGGCGGCGCCATCGTCAACCAGGGTTCCGCCGCCTCGATCCTCGGGGCACCCGCGCTCGGCGTCGAATATGCCGCGACCAAGGGCGCGATCGACGTGCTCACCATCGGCCTCGGCCGCGAGGTGGCGGCGGAAGGAGTCCGCGTCAACGCGGTGCGGCCCGGCATCATCGACACCGAGATCCATGACAGTTCCGGCATCAAGGGCCGCGTGCAGCTGATGCGCGACGTGATCCCGATGAAGCGTGAGGGCAAGGCCGAGGAAGTGGCCGATGCCATCATGTGGCTCTGCTCGGATCAATCCTCCTATGTCACCGGCTCCATCATTCCCGTGGCCGGCGGGCGCTGCTGAAGAACAGGATAAATACCATGGCGAACCAGTTCGACGTCACCATCATCGGAACCGGCCCCGGCGGCTATGTCTGCGCCATCCGCTGCGCGCAGCTGGGCCTGAAAGTGGCCGTGGTCGAGAAGCGTGCCAGCCATGGCGGCACCTGCCTCAATGTCGGCTGCATCCCCTCCAAGGCGCTGCTCCACGCCTCGGAGCTCTATGCCGAATCGAAACACGCCTTCGCCAAGATGGGCATCAAGGCCGAGACCAGCATCGACTTCCCGAAGATGATGGGCTTCAAGCAGGAGGCGATCGACGGCAACACCAAGGGCATCGACTTCCTGCTGAAGAAGAACAAGGTCACCGTGTTCCACGGCACCGGCAAGATCGCAGGCGCGGGCAAGGTGACGGTGGGCGATGAGGTGATCGAGACGAAGCACATCGTCATCGCCACCGGCTCGGACGTCGCGAAGCTGAAGGGCATCGACATCGACGAGGAGCGCATCGTTTCCTCCACCGGCGCGCTGACGCTGAAGGACGTGCCGGCCCGCCTCGCGGTGATCGGCGCGGGCGTGATCGGCCTCGAGCTCGGCTCCGTCTATGCGCGCCTTGGCGCCAAGGTGACGGTGATCGAATATCTCGACCGCATCCTGCCCGGCATGGACCTCGACGTGGCGAAGAACTTCCAGCGCATGTTGCAGAAGCAGGGCTTCGCCTTCAAGCTCTCCTCCAAGGTGATGGGTGCAACGAAGGCGGATGGCAAGGTCACGCTCAGCGTCGAACCCGCCGCGGGCGGTGCCGCTGAAGCGATCGAGGCCGACGTGGTGCTCGTCGCCGTGGGCCGCGTTCCCTACACCGAGGGGCTTGGCCTCGAAGCCGTGGGTGTCGTGAAGGACAATCGCGGCCGCATCGAGGTCGACCATCACTACGCCACCAACGTGCGGGGCATTTATGCCATCGGCGACGTCATCAAGGGTCCCATGCTCGCCCACAAGGCCGAGGATGAGGGCATCGCCATGGCCGAGATCCTCGCTGGCCAGGCCGGCCACGTGAATTACGGCGTTATCCCGGGCGTCGTCTACACGGCACCGGAAGTCGCCGCCGTTGGCAAGACGGAAGAAGAGCTCAAGGCCGAGGGCGCGGACTACAAGGCGGGCAAGTTCCTGTTCCTCGCCAATGGCCGCGCCAAGGCCAACCAGACGACGGATGGTTTCGTGAAGGTGCTGGCGGATGCCAAGACCGACCGCGTGCTGGGCGTTCACATCGTGGGGCCCATGGCGGGCGAACTGATTCACGAGGCCGCGGTGCTGATGGAGTTCGGCGGCTCCGCCGAGGATCTTGCCCGCACCTGCCACGCCCACCCGACGCTGTCGGAAGCCGTGAAGGAAGCCGCACTCGCCGTTGCGGGCCGGGCGATCCATTCCTGATCCTGCGGAGCCCTCGCCCCGAGACTGAGAGCGTTCACGCGATGTGGGCGTCCTCGACGATGCGGGCGAGGCGCTCCATGTCCAGGATGCGCACCTCGCGGTAGCCCAGCTCGCAGATTCCCTTCTGCACCAGATCGCCCAGCAGGTTATAGACCGTCGAGCGCGACATGTTGCTGGCGGTGGCGAGCTCTTCCTGCGTCATGGGGATGCTGACGGGCGAAGGCGGCACATGGTCGAGAAGCCTGCCGCCGAAGGTGAGCAGCCTCGAGCACAGCCTCAGCCTCGGGTCGACGATCAGCAGGTCGACCGTGTGCCAGAGATATTCCTCCACGTTCCAGGCCATCAGGTTGAAGAAGGTCCAGCTGAGCGAGGGATCGGATTTCAGCAACTCGGCGATCTGCGCCTGCGAGATGGCGAGGAGCTCCGTCGGGCGCCGCGCCGCCACCGACATGATGCGGGGTCTGCGGCCCAGCGCGGCCGGCTCCCCGAACCAGCGACCGGGAAACATGATATGGCCATTGACGACACCCTGCACGGGATGCGCAATCGAAATCACCGCGCAGCCTGACACCAGGCAGTAGAGCTCGATCGCGGAATCCTCCATGTCGAACAGCCGCCGCCCTTTGGGAAGCTGCACGAGGCGCATGCGACCCAGGATGGCATCCTGCACCCGCTTGTCATGCTGGGAGAGCCAGCGGCTGCGCCGGGCGATCTCCACAGCCTCGTCCAGTTGCTTGTTTTTTCCGTCCCGGATTGAAATTTCTTACCAGCAAACAATTGATCAGCTTGCTTTGGGTTTATGTCAACCATCCGGTGCCGCGGCGCCGGGGGAAGGACTTTGGCCGGCTGCCATGCAGAACGGACGGGAATAGATTGGCCTGTTTACAGCGCCACCCGCCCGCGCGGCGACAGCTTCGAAGTTCAAACGCAGACGGAGGAGTGGACACCCATGACGCAACGCACAGGGCGCAAGGCCAGCCCGGCGAAACTCTTGACGATGCTCGCAGCCGTGGCGCTGGCCACGGTTGCGGTGCTGCCGGGCACGGCCCAGGCGGAAACCAAGAAGCCCAACATCCTGGTGATCTGGGGCGACGACATCGGCGGATTCAACATCAGCGCCTATAACCGCGGCATGATGGGCTACCGCACGCCCAACATCGATTCCATCGCCGAGCAGGGCGCGCTGTTCACCGACTGGTATGGCCAGCAGAGCTGCACCGCCGGCCGCGCCGCCTTCGTCACCGGCCAGTCGCCCATCCGCACCGGCCTCACCAAGGTCGGCCTGCCGGGCGCGCCCGAGGGCATGAAGACCGAAGACCCCACGATTGCCACGCTGCTCAAGGCGCAGGGCTACGTCACGGGCCAGTTCGGCAAGAACCACCTCGGCGACCGCGACGAGATGCTGCCCACCAACAACGGCTTCGACGAATTCTTCGGCAACCTCTACCATCTCAATGCCGAGGAAGAGCCGGAGAACCCCGATTACCCGAAGGACCCCGAGTTCAAGAAGCGCTTCGGACCGCGCGGCGTCATCCATTCCTTCGCTCAAGCCGACGGCACCCAGAAGATCGAAGACACCGGACCCCTGACGCGCAAGCGCATGGAAACGGTGGACGACGAGGTAACGGCGGCCGCTCTCACCTTCATGAACAACGCGGTGAAGGCGGGTAAGCCCTTCTTCCTGTGGTGGAACTCCACCCGCATGCACATCTTCACCCACCTGAAGCCTGAATCGCAGGGCAAGACGGGCCTCGGCATCTATGCCGACGGCATGGTGGAGCATGACGGACATGTGGGCCAGCTCCTCGCGGAAGTGAAGAAGCTCGGCATCGAAGACAACACCATCGTGATGTACTCGACCGACAATGGTGCCGAAACCTTCACCTGGCCCGACGGCGGCACCACCATGTTCCGCGGCGAGAAGAACACCCAGTGGGAAGGCGGCTACCGGGTTCCGACCGTCATCAAGTGGCCCGGCGTGATCAAGCCCGGCACGGTCATCAACAACATGGCCGCGCATGAGGACATGCTGACGACGCTCGTCGCCGCCGCGGGCAACACCACGGCGAAGGAAGACCTCCTCAAGGGCCAGAAGATCGGCGCCCGCGATTACAAGGTCCACCTCGACGGCTACGACCTGGGCCCCGCGCTGAAGGGCGAAGCCGAGTGGCCCCGCAAGGAGTTCATCTACTGGACGGATGACGGCAGCGTCGCGGCGCTGCGCTACGGCCCGTGGAAGATCACCTTCCTCGAGCAACAGGCCGAAGGCCTGAAGGTCTGGCAGGAGCCCTTCGTGGTGCTGCGTGCGCCCAAGATCACCAACCTGCTCATGGACCCCTTCGAGCGCGCCGAGGAAGAGAACGCACTCGGCTACCAGCAGTGGTACATGGACCGCATGTTCCTCATCGCTCCGGCCGGCGCCTATGTGGCGAAGTGGCTGCAGAGCTTCAAGGAGTTCCCGCCGCGCCAGAAGCCCGGCAGCTTCAACCTCGACCGCGTGATGGAAACGGTCATGAAGGCGCAGCAGAACTGACCTGACGGCGACGGGAGCACCGGAGCGGGCTTGACAGCGCGCTCCGGTGCTTTTTTGTTTGTGAAAAGTCTTG
>Ga0181554_1004203_pt1 | contig 11786 bp, 10 predicted proteins | sample 011ome_16_FD_145602 | JGI IMG/M metagenome (GOLD analysis project Ga0181554, IMG submission 145602) | Coastal salt marsh microbial communities from the Groves Creek Marsh, Skidaway Island, Georgia - 011503CT metaG (spades assembly) | ecosystem: Environmental > Aquatic > Marine > Intertidal zone... | reverse complement strand
CGCGCCGATTACGCTGCCACAGATATGTTCGAACTGGTGTTGGATGATGTATTCGTTTCGACGCTGTGCTTGCCCTTTGAAATGCGGGCGGGTTTGTCGATGGCGGGGCTGTCTGATTTAGTGATCCCATCCGTTCAATTACAGTTTTCCCATCACTATCCCAGCGCCGCGACCGATGTCGCGGTATCGACCGCTGTTGCAGGCGCTGCCGCAGTCACGCTAACGGCTAAAATGGATTATGTGTCTGTGATTAATGATATGGACTTTCCCCTATATGCCGAATTGAACGCAGCACAGATTACAATCGAAAATCTGGGGGCATGGGATAGTTTGTCCATGCAATTGCCCAAGGAATTCAAAACACCTGGGATCGCAGGGCAAAGCATTGCGGGACTGTTAACACCGGAACTGACCGAAATTCTGGGGCAGCAACAGGGATTGGATGCAGCCGCGCAAATCAGAACAGCCGTGGACGAATTTTTGCAAAACCCGCGCAAGTTCACGTTGAAAACCAATATCGACCCGCGTGTGCCGCTGCGATTGGATCCGACTTTGGGGGATGATTTTCGATCTGTTTGGACCCGTCTGAACCCAACATTGCGCGCGCAATCGGGCGAACGTGTGACGCCCGAATTTGCGGCAAATATCTCAGCCGTTAATCGCGGGCAATACGGCGAAATTGAACCGTCTGAGCTGTACGATATTGGATTGGCGCTGCAATCGGGCCAGCGTTTACCCCGAAACCAAGGATTGGCGCGTGCGATTTTCGAATATTTGCTGGCCGCCGACATGACACAAGTCGCTGAAAACCTGACCGACATCGCAATTGATCAGGGCGATTTTACCGCAGCCTATGATTACGCACAGATCATGGCGCGCACCGGCCATCCGCGGGCGCGAGCGGTTTTGAATAAATTAGAAACCTATATGTCCTTGCCCGAAATACTGGTGCATCACACCTTTGCCCCCACCACAACCTATGCCCAAGTGAAACGTGCGGGTGGATCGCTGTATGAATTGGCAAATCAATCCTTGATGGGGATTGGTACAGAACGGTCATATCAAACCGCGTATTACTGGGGGGTATTGGCATTAGCCGATGGCGATCAGCGCGCAAAAATGATCATTGATAGGATTGAAAGCTTTGGCGAGAAGCTGCCAGACAGCCAACGCGCCGATTGGCGACGCACCATCAACACAGTCCAAAGCCAAGGCTGGACAGATTGGTCGAACGATCAAAACTGAAAAACAGCGGCCTGCAAAGGCCGCTAAAACAAACAGGATTTTAGAAAAGTGGTCGGGACGGCAAGATTCGAACTTGCGACCCCCTGTACCCAAAACAGGTGCGCTACCAGGCTGCGCTACGCCCCGACTGACGCGGTAATTAAACAAAGCAAATTGATTTGAAAAGGGTGAAACCGAGTTTTTTCGAACTTTTTTGTAATTTATTTGCAGTTCTGCGCAAATTCGGGTGAAATCAACGGATGCACCACCATGGAAGTATCTGAAATACCGTACTTTTTCGCCAAACCTGCGTTTATTTCCAAAACGGCCTTGATCGCGTCGCCGCCATAAATCGGGGTTTCATCCAATGGTACCGCGTTGTGATGGACACGCGCGACACGGCCTTGGTCATCAATAAAGATCATATCTAGGGGGATCAATGTGTTGCGCATCCAAAATGATACGGGTTGCGGATTGGGATAGATAAACAACATCCCTGCCCGATCTGGCAATGTTTCTCTGTGCATCAGGCCTTGGGCTTTGTCCTGTGCGGTGATGGCCAATTCAACTTGGAACCGTACTTTGGCTGTGTCGGTGGCAACTGTGGCCACTGAATCAGAACAGGCGGCCCATAAGCCGCCCGCACACAAAACATAGACCGATGTTGCAACGATCCAAGCGATTATTCTTTGTTGGCTTTTTCCCACGCACATACTTCTGCCGCCATTTTTCCACGTTGTCCTGTCATAACACGCAAATTGACGGCTTCGCCAGCGGTTAAATCGGCCAAACCAGATCTACGCAACACTTCGGCATGGATGAACACATCGTCATCGTTGCCCCAAATGTTGGCAAACCCCAATCCCTTTAGTTTATCAAACCATTTAACGCGTGCGGGTTCCAATTCGATTGTTGCCAATTCGGCCGGATCCAAATCTTCGAAATCCGCCAATCCAATGTCTGACGTAACCGGTGGCTCAATGCTTAGTACATGTGTGGCCTGTATGCCGCGCGTTGTGGCCTGTGCGATAAACACGATCCGCGCCCCATCGGCGACCGAACTTTGCCCATAGTTTCGCAACACATTTGCATGCAACAAAATGTCGTCTTTGGATCCTTCGGACACGATAAAGCCAAATCCTTTGGCAGGATCAAACCATTTTACGATGCCCGTCGCTTCTCCTAATGTTTGTTGTATCACGCAAACATACCGTTTTTACATCCCCATTAGCATTAGTGATGCTGCAAAAGTATATAGGATTGCAATCGAAAAATTAGAATAACAAACAAAAGCTTACAAATCATGTGACATGAAAAGTGAATTGACCCTAGGAAAACTTTCGCAAAAATTGCATGGATATTACGGGTACAGCCGCTGGACGGTCCAGTCACTTGTTTGTTGTTCACGCGTCCAACGGAATCGGTCGTGCAGACGAAAATCGCCATCGGCCCAGAATTCGATTTCGACGGGCAAAATGCGCCAACCACCCCAAAATGGTGGGCGTGGAGGGTTTGTTTGATACTTTAACCCCAGTTTCGCGACATCTGCCATCAGTGAGGCACGTGACGACAACGGCTGGGATTGGTTTGACGCCCAAGCGCCAATTCGGCTCTTTAAGGATCGCGATGCATAGTATTCATCCGCCTTTGGTCCATCCTCTTTCACGACCGTACCACGCACACGGATTTGGCGGCGCAAAAATTTAGAATGCCATACGAATGCCGCCTTGCCTGCATGTTCAATTTCTTGGGATTTTTTGGACCCGTAATTGGTGTAGAAAATGAACGCATCATCATCGATGTCTTTTAGCAAAACCATACGGACATTTGGCAACCCATCGCTATCCACGGTCGACAGTGCAATGGCGTTGGGATCGTTCAATTCGCCATCTTGGGCGGCAGCAACCCAAGTGCGCGCCAATGCAAAGGGATCATCGCCTGCAAAAATTCCGCTACGTTCGTTCATACTGTTTCCTCATGTGCTGAAAATGAAATCACTATTGCCCACTTGATGCTTGGCCAGCAATAATCTAAACCCGTTGCCATCACATATGGGCGGAGTTTACTTAATGTCAAATAATCTTATGGCAGGCAAACGTGGTTTGATCATGGGTCTAGCCAACGATAAATCCATTGCTTGGGGCATTGCCAAGGCCTGCGGCGACGCGGGTGCTGAAATGGTATTTTCATATCAGGGTGAAGCATTGAAAAAACGTGTGGCCCCTTTGGCTGCACAGGTTGGCAGTGATTTTTTGGTGGAATGCGATGTCACCGATATGGCATCTGTTGATGCGCTGTTCGCTGAAATCGAACAAAAATGGGGCAAACTGGATTTTATTGTTCATGCCATCGGGTTTTCGGACAAAAATGAATTGCGTGGACGTTATACAGACACCAGCCGCGACAATTTCATGATGACGATGGATATTTCCGTCTATTCCTTTACCGCAATCACACAGCGCGCGGAAAAGTTGATGACAGACGGCGGGTCAATCCTGACAATGACCTATTACGGTGCAGAACAGGTTATGCCGCACTACAACGTTATGGGTGTAGCCAAGGCCGCGCTTGAGGCATCGGTTATGTATCTGGCCGAAGATTTGGGCAAGAAAAACATCCGCGTCAACGCGATTTCAGCGGGCCCCATCAAAACACTGGCCGCCTCTGGTATTGGCGATTTCCGCTATATCCTGAAATGGAACGAATTGAATTCCCCCCTACGCCGTAATGTCACCATTGAGGACGTGGGAAAATCCGCGCTGTATCTGTTGTCTGATCTAGGCTCGGGTGTGACAGGTGAAAACCTGCATGTGGATGCCGGGTATCATGTGGTCGGTATGAAGGCCGTAGACGCCCCCGATATCGACGTCGTCACAGGAAGGAAAGACACATGAGCGAACGTTTACCCCACGAAAAAGGGTTCCACGTCAGTTGGGACCAACTGCACCGTGACGCGCGCGCATTGGCCTGGCGTCTAGATGGTCAGGGCCCCGACAATGGCGCATGGAAAGCTGTTGTTGCGATTACCCGCGGCGGTATGGCCCCTGCGATGATTATCGCACGTGAATTGGATATTCGTACGGTCGATACCATTTCGGTGAAATCCTACAATCATCAAACACAGGCCGAACCTCGCATCATTAAATCGCCAGATATGGATTTGATCGGGGATGGGACGGGTGTTTTGATTATCGACGATTTGGTTGATACGGGCCGCACATTAGAAGTCGTGCGCAAAGTCATGCCAAAGGCCCATGTCGCCACCATCTATGCAAAACCCATGGGGCGCCCACAGGTCAACAGCTATGTGACCGAGGTCAGCCAAGACACTTGGATTTTCTTTCCTTGGGATATGGCCCTGCAATATGTCGAACCCTATCGCGGCAAAGACTGATTTTACCGCTCATCACTTTGTTGAACGCGTCCTTTCGGGCGCGTTTTTCATTTTTTGCACCTTGGCTGCGTAAAATAACCAATACCACCTTGCCCCCACGCGTTTGCCCGCGTAGACATTGGCAAAGCAGATCATAAGGGGTTTGAACATGGCAATGCGCAGCAAATCATTATCCAAAGTTTTCTCTTGGATACTTTTAGGGTTGTTGATTTTGGGTCTTGCAGGTTTTGGTGCGGTAAACTTTGGCGGATCCGTGACGTCCATCGGTTCGGTTGGCGACAAAGACATCAGCACAGATGCCTATGCCCGTGCATTGCAAAACGAATTGCGCGCGCTTGAGGCGCAGTTTGGTCAAACCATCACTTTGGAACAGGCCAGCGTATTTGGTGTCCAGCAACGCGTGTTGTCACAAGTCGTTCTGCAAACCGCGCTTGAGGCCGAGGCCGAGCGCATTGGCCTGTCTGTGGGGGATGCGGATGTGGCCAAGGAATTGCAAAATATTCCAGCATTTAGCGGACCAGACGGGCAATTTAGCCGCGACAATTACCGCTTTGCCCTGCAAAACGCAGGCTATACCGAGGCCGAGTTCGAAGAAACCATCCGCGCGGAAACGGCGCGTACCCTGTTGCAAGCCGGCGTGATTTCCGGAAATGCAGCACCCGATGCGATGATTGATCAGCTGCTGTCCTATTACCTTGAGGCGCGTCATCTGGAATTGACCACCCTGACATCGGATGACGTGGTCATGACTGCGGCCCTGCCCGGTGATGATGAATTGCAGGCCCATTACGATGACAACATCGATCAATATACCCAGCCAGAGCGTAAAAAAATCACCTACGCGATTTTGACGCCAGAAATGATTTTGGATCAGGTCGAAATTTCGGACGAAACACTGCAAGCATCCTATGATGCACGCCGCGATGAATTCGAACAGCCAGAACGCCGCCTGTTGGATCGTTTGGTGTTTGCAAATGCCGAAGTTGCGGCCGAAAAATTGGCTGAAATTTCATCTGGCGCGACCAGTTTTGAAGCTTTGGTCACGGCGCGTGGCCTGTCCCTGTTGGATGTGGATATGGGCGATGTCACAAGGTCTGATTTAGCTGATGGCGCAGATGCGATCTTTGACTCCAATTTGGATGATGTGGTCGGCCCATTTAACACCGATCTTGGCCCTGCCCTTTATCGTGTGAATGGTGTGATCGACGCACAAACCACCACCTTTGACGAAGCGCGCGACATTTTGTTCGCGGATTTGGCCGCAGACCGCGCGCGCAGCCAAATCGAAACAACAGCACTGTCTGTGGATGACGCACTGGCTGCCGGTGCCACGCTTGAGGAATTGAAATCCGAATTCGGCATGCAGGTGGATATCGTGTTCTATCACAGTGGCCTAAGCAACGATGTGACAGGTTATCCTGCATTCCGCCAAGCGGCCCAATCGGTGACGATTGATGATTTTCCAGCTGTCGAATATCTGGCAGACGGTGGCATTTTTGCAATTCGCATGGACGGTGTCGAACCTGCGGCCCCCATGCCACTGGATGAAATTCGTGACGACGTGACAAACGACCTGATGCAGGCCAAAACGATGCAGGCCATCCAAACCTTGGCCCAATCTGTGGTCGATGGCACCGAACAGGCGGGCGGCGTGGATCTATATGAAAATATTCTGCGCAATGATGTTGGTCAAATCCTAACAGGTGACATTTTGGATGCGGGTTTTGACCTGGATCTGGGCGCCACTGCGATCATCGAGCAAGCAGATCGTGTGGTGATCGTCAAACCCACTGCGATCCTGCCCGCCGACCTAGACAGTGACCGTGCGACCGAAACCCGCACAGCCATAGAACAAGAATTTGCGACCACCCTGTCCAATGATCTGTTCAACGTCTATGCCACCCAAATTCAAAACCGTTTGGGAATTGAATTGAACCAGCAGGCGATTTCCGCCGTGCATGCGAATTTCCAATAGGAACAGATCATGGCTATTTTTCCAGAATACGCCGATTTTGAAGCTGAGTATTCAAAGGGCAAAAATCAGGTGATATATACCCGCCTTGCCGCGGATTTGGATACGCCTGTGTCTTTGATGATGAAACTGTCGGGCGACCGCAAAGATAGTTTTTTGTTGGAATCGGTGACGGGCGGTGAAATTCGCGGTCGGTATTCGATTATCGGGATCAAACCCGATCTGATTTGGAAATGTCACGGGCAAACCAGTTTCATCAATCGTAATGCGCGCTATGACGATCAGGATTTTGTCGAACAGGGCAACGCCCCGCTTGAATCGTTTCGCGATCTATTGGCCGAAAGCCACATTGACCTGCCCCATGACCTGCCACAAGCCTGCGCAGGTGTATTCGGCTATCTGGGCTATGACACCATTCGTTATGTAGAACATTTGCCCAACATCAATCCCGACAACATTGGCCTGCCCGATGCGCTGTTTGTGCGCCCGTCGGTCGTGGCGGTTCTAGATGGCGCCAAAGGCGAAGTGATTTTGGTGGCCCCCGTATGGCACGCCGATGGCCTAAGCGCGCGTGCCGCCTATGCGCAAGCGGCTGAACGCGTGATGGACGCCGAACGTGATTTGGAACGCTCGGTCTCTGATCCGCGTGATTTGGGCACGGCTGTGGCTGACAGCGAACCAGAATCGAATTTCACCCATCAGGGGTTTTTGGATGCAGTCGAGGCCGCCAAAGATTACATTCGCGCGGGCGATATTTTTCAGGTCGTGTTGTCCCAACGCTGGACCCAAGATTTCAGCCTACCACCTTTTGCGCTGTATCGGTCGTTGCGGCGTACGAATCCATCGCCCTTTATGTTTTATTTCAACTTTGGCGACTTTCAGGTGATTGGCGCCAGCCCCGAAATTCTGGTGCGTGTGTTTGGCAATCAAGTCACAGTTCGCCCAATCGCAGGCACCCGCCCGCGTGGCGCCACCCCAGAAGAAGATAACGCTCTGGAACAGGACCTGTTGGCCGATAAAAAGGAACTGGCAGAGCATTTGATGCTGCTTGATCTGGGCCGCAATGATGTGGGACGCGTGGCCAAAGTCGGTACCGTGAAACCGACCGAGGAATTCGTCGTCGAACGCTATAGCCACGTCATGCATATTGTATCGAATGTCATCGGTGAATTGTCTGACGATCATGACGCCCTATCGGCGTTTTTCGCCGGAATGCCTGCAGGCACTGTATCTGGCGCACCCAAAGTGCGCGCAATGGAAATCATTGACGAATTAGAGCCGCAAAAGCGTGGCGTTTATGCCGGCGGTGTCGGATATTTCAGCGCAGGTGGTGACATGGATATGTGTATCGCGCTGCGCACCGCCATCGTAAAGGATGAAAAACTGTATATCCAAGCGGGTGCCGGTATCGTCTATGACAGTGTCCCTGAAAGCGAATTCATGGAATGTGTTCATAAATCAAACGCCATACGACGCGCGGCTGCGGATGCGGCGATGTTCGTAAAATCGCGCGGCAGTAATTGATACTGCCGCCAGTGTGGCATGTTTTTACGGGCTCAGTCTTGGCTGACCAACGTCAAATACTGTGAAACGGGAACGAATTGAACGCGTTGTGCGCGGTCTTGCGCGCTCCATTCACTGATCAATTGCAGGACTGGATCGGATATTGGCGCGACAATTAATGCACCCTTGCTGCCTTCTTTTGTTGCCTCTAATAAAACGCGATCCAGTCGGCGCTGCATGTCCGACGGTGATAAATCAACCAGATTTTCGGCCACAATCGCAGAGAACAAACCCACATTCCGCGCATTTTTCTGTATTGAATTCAAACCATTGCGGTATGTTATTAAACCATGGCCGCTGCGCGACAAAACATCAGGTACCGTTTGATTTTGGGTCCGCGACTGTTGCAAGCCGCCACGCGATTTTTCCATGACAGCCACGGTTTTGTTCAATTTCGACAGGATGGCCGTCAGGTTGGTTTCAATATCTTTGAATGTCGCCGCGCTTGCTAGGTCCAGTGTGACGGCCACCTCTTGATCGCGTCGACGTAACGCTTCGATCCAGTTCATGGCATCGGGATGATCGGCAGCAATGGCGACCGTTACGGGATATGAAAGTTCATCAAGTTTCGTCAAATTTACAGAATCCGTTGCAACCAAAGCCAAGGCAACCAACGGACGCCCATCCACATTTTCAGGATTTGAGGCATAGAGTTGTATTGCGCGCCCTGCATCCAACGGATTTTCTGTCAGTGGCTCAGCGATTTGTGGGACCGGTGCAACCGGCGTTTCCACCGCCGCATAGTCGCGGGTCACATTCGAACGGTTGTTTTCATCACGCGATGGCAAACCTGGTGCCGAAGGTGTCAAAGGTAAAACGGGCGTCTGCGGTTCAGCCGCATTTGGCACCAAGGGTTCATTTTGCGAGATTTTGTTATCTGGTTTGATGACAACCATCTGATCAAGCTCTGACAGAGCGTTTTCATTTGGGTCAGGGTCAACAGGCAATGCGATTGGTTTATTGGCGGCGCTATCGCTTGGTGGGCCAGGCAACGCCGTCACATCAGGCTGTTCAATACCTTTGGGATTGTTTGGGATTTGTGCGATGATCGGCTCATCTGGCAAATTTGCAGCTTGGATTTGCGACTGGTTTTCATCAACTTGGCCGTCACCTGCATCATCGGTTGACGAATTTTGCGTCAATTCTGATGTTTCTTGCGATTCTGATCCGGCATCTGTGTTTTTGTCTGCTTGGATTTCGCTGTCACCCACAGCGGGGGTTTCGGGGGTTGTTGGGTCTGTGTCAGCGTTATTTTGCGACAGTTCGTTTTGCACGGGTGGTTGCGATTGCAATCCTTGATCGGTTGCAGCCAACCTATCCGTTTCGTGGTCGCCTCGCGCGTTGATTCCAACATAGATAGACAGGGCCGACAACATAACCACACCCGTCCCTAGTCCGCGAAGAAAGCCACTTATGAAACCCTGTGCCATGTATGATCCCTTTGGACATGTTTTTTTACGAAAATTATCCCAAACCCTTGACGGTCCGACCGATCCCTGACCATGTATAACGCGACCTAGGTACACGGGGCTAGCCCCGATCGACAAAATAAGGAAAGTTTTCATGCTGCTTTTGATCGATAACTACGACAGCTTTACCTATAATCTGGTGCATTACATTGGCGAACTGGATGTTGAGGTGGTGGTAAAACGAAATGATGCCATTACCGTGGATCAGGCGATGGCCATGAACCCAGCTGGCATTTTGTTATCGCCCGGGCCATGTGATCCGGATCAGGCGGGGATCTGTCTGGACCTGACCCGCGCGGCTGCAGAATCGAAAACGCCTCTGATGGGCGTGTGTTTGGGGCACCAGACGATTGGTCAGGCCTTTGGCGGGGATGTTGTGCGCTGTCATGAAATCGTGCACGGCAAAATGGGCACAATGCACCACAAAAATGGCGGCTGTTTTGCCGGCCTGCCCACACCGTTTCAGGCGACCCGCTATCATTCACTGGTGGTTGATCGCGAAACCTTGCCCGATTGCCTTGAGGTCACAGCATGGCTAGAGGATGGCACAATCATGGGATTGCAACACCGTGAATTGCCCATTCAGGGGGTCCAATTCCATCCCGAATCCATTGCATCCGAACACGGCCACGCCCTGTTGCGTAATTTCACCAATATGATGAAGGAACCCGCATGAGCGATCACATGAAACCGCTGATCTTTGCCGCATCCGAAGGCCCGCTAAGCCGTTCACAGGCCAAGCAGGCATTCGAACATCTGTTTACTGGTGATGCGACACCAGCCCAAATGGGTGGGTTGCTGATGGCCATGCGCGCGCGTGGGGAATCGGTTGCCGAATATGCGGCCGCTGCCGCCGTTATGCGTGAAAAATGCGTGGCTGTATCGGCGCCCGAGGGGGCAATGGATATTGTTGGCACCGGTGGTGACGGCGTGGGGACATTGAACATTTCGACCGCCACAGCCTTTGTTGTGGCCGGTTCCGGCGTACCGGTGGCCAAACACGGCAACCGCAACCTGTCGTCGAAATCTGGTGCGGCCGATGCCTTGGGCATGTTGGGGATCAATGTGATGGTTGGCGCAGATGTCGTTGAACGCGCCATTGAACAGGCAGGCATTGGGTTCATGATGGCCCCCATGCACCATCCAGCGGTCAAACATGTGATGCCCGTGCGTCAGGAATTGGGCTGTAAAACGATTTTTAACATCTTGGGCCCTTTGACAAATCCTGCGGGCGTCAAGCGCCAATTAACCGGCGCCTTTGCCCCTGATTTGATTTTCCCAATGGCGGAAACATTACAAATGCTGGGAACCGAAAAGGCATGGTTGGTTCATGGATCAGATGGGTCCGATGAAATCACCATCACCGGTCCGACCCAGGTTGCGGTTTTGGATGGTGATGACATTCATTCCATGACCGTCCACCCCGAGGATGCAGGCCTGCCCGTGCATAAATTGGCCGATATCCTTGGCGGCAGCCCTGCGGAAAATGCCGCCGCCCTGCGGGCATTGATGGCGGGCGAACCCGGCGCATATCGCGATGCGGTTTTGTTAAACGCCGCAGCTGCATTAATGATCGCAGATCGCGCAACATCATTGTCCCAAGGCGTGGAAATCGCAGCCGACGCCATCGACAGCGGCCGCGCAGCACAGGCCATCGACACCCTAGCCCGTATCACATCGGAGGCGGCATGACCCAGACCGTATTAGACAAAATCAAAGCCTACAAACTAGAAGAAGTCGCCGCCGACAAAGCCGCCACACCGCTAAGCGTGATCGAAGATCGCGCGCGCGCGGCGTCGCCCACACGTGGTTTTGCCACGTCCTTGATTGCGGCGGCCAAAACTGGTTATGGCCTGATCGCCGAGGTCAAGAAAGCATCACCCTCCAAGGGATTGATCCGACCCGATTTTGACCCAACCGCGATTGCACAGGCCTATCAATCTGGGGGGGCGGCCTGTTTGTCGGTTCTGACAGATACGCCCAGTTTCCAAGGGGCCAAATCCTATCTGACCCAAGCCCGCGATGCCACCACCCTGCCCGCATTACGCAAAGATTTCATGTATGACACCTACCAAGTGGCCGAGGCCCGCGCCCTAGGTGCGGATTGTATCCTGATCATCATGGCATCCGTCAGCGATGCACAGGCGGCTGAATTGGAACAGGC
>Ga0181554_1004202_pt1 | contig 11786 bp, 12 predicted proteins | sample 011ome_16_FD_145602 | JGI IMG/M metagenome (GOLD analysis project Ga0181554, IMG submission 145602) | Coastal salt marsh microbial communities from the Groves Creek Marsh, Skidaway Island, Georgia - 011503CT metaG (spades assembly) | ecosystem: Environmental > Aquatic > Marine > Intertidal zone... | reverse complement strand
CGATCGCGGCCATCTCGAACCACATCGTCGCGGCGTTGAAAGCGAACGGGGGAGGGGCGAAACCGGACCGGGCGGCGGCGACCGCGGGAGGGGGGGAAGGGGACGCCGGGGGCGGCGGCGGCGGCGGCGCGAAAAAGCGGCGCGAAAAGAAAAAAGTGGAACTCAAGGCGGACAGCGACGCGGTCGCCAGGTCGCTCGCCGCGAGGCAGATCTCCGCGAGCGCGCGCGGGGTCTCGTTCAAGGGCGAGAACAAGCTCGGGGTGAGGTACAACAACGCGAAGAAGAACAAGACGGGGGGGAAGAAAGGGTCCAAGCGCAGCGCGAAGCGCGCGCAAGAGACGTGGTAGCGGCGGAACTCCATCAGTCATCACAGCCTGTGAGCCACCGGTTTTCAGGTGTTTCCGCCACGTCGGTCGCTAAACGTACCTTCGTAGGTCGTCGCGCGCTCCGACGCGCTCGCGCGCACCTCTCTCCCGCGCGTCGCACGCCGCGAGGATGGCGACCGTCGCCGCGAGAACGGCGGTGATCTCCGCGCGCGCGCCCGCGGCGCCGGCGCGCCCGCGCGCGGCCTCGACCGTCGTCGTCTCGCGTCGTCGTCGCGGTCGCGCTCATCAGATCCGAAACACGACTCCTTCACGTCGTCGTCGCGTCGTCGTCGTCGCCTCCGCGTCCGCGTCCGACGACGACGCGCCGTCGTCGTCCTCGTCCCCGTCGTTCGACCCGCCGTGGTCCGAGCCCGGGTACAAAAACGCGGTCGTCAGCGCGATGCCCGCGCCCGCGCAGGCCGCGAGCGTCGCCGCCGCGTGGAGCGGGCTCGGCTTCGCGACGTGGCTCGTCTGCGCGGTCGTCGGCCCGTTCACGGAGCAACACTTCCCCGGATACATCGCGTGGAGCCGCGCGACGTGGCCGATCCTCGGGCTGACGTACGTCGCCGCGGGCGCGGCGCACTTCGCGCTTCCGGAGGGGTTCGACGCGATGGTCCCGCACCGCGGCGCGTGGGGGTTCTGGTACCTCCCGGGGTCGAATCGCTTCCACGTCGAGTGGACGGTGCGTTCTATCTTAAACTGGTCCCCATACGACCGCGTTCGCGTGGTGAACGCCGTTCCTTAAGGACTTCATCTCCCGGCGTGTCTCTCCGCCCAGGGTCCCTCGCTTCCAATCCCGACACACCTCGACGCCTTTAAACTCCACCTGACGCCTTTGAACGCCTCCACCCCGACATCGCTTTGTATGGAATGGCCCTCAGGGCGTCGCGGAGATCGCGGGGGGCGTCGGCGTCGCGTCCGCGCTCCTGCCGATTGACGGGATCCCGGCGTGGCTGACCCCCGCCGCGGCGTACGGGCTGTTTCTGCTGACGATCGCGGTGACGCCCGCGAACACGTACATGTGGACGCACAACAGCCCGGGGCCGCTGCCGCCGGACGCCACGGAGGAGATGCAGGCGCGTTTTCGTCTGGTTTCGGTTTGGTTTTTCACCCCGCCCGCGCCTCGCGCGCGGTTTCGACGTCTCGGCGTTTGATCGATGCGCGCGCCTTTCGACTGACCGATGAACCGTACGTATTCCACCCGCAGACGCTGCCGTGGCAAGGGCACCTCGCGCGGGGGGGGTTGCAGGTGCTCTTGCTGTCCATCATGTGGGGGCTCGCGCACCCGCTGTCGTGAAGGCGTCGTCGGTCGGTTTCCAGTTCGGTCGGTTAAATAGAGAGCCGGTAATACTACTGTACGTACTCACGGCTCGCGTACGACAGCTAAAACGCATCAGTACATCGGCCGCCGGCCGTCGCTACGACTAGTACACGTACGACTACGACTACGCGCTATCCGTTTCTTCTACGTGTAGGCCCTAATAATATAAGACGGTGCCGTCGACCGACGTCGCTCACGCCGGCGCCGGCGGCGCTCGAACGTCCGGCTTGCCGTCGTACAACGCGTCCCACACCATCGTCAACGCGAGCGCGCTGGAGATGAGCTTCCCGAGCCCTCGTCTCCTCCGCGCCGCGCCGTCCGCGCCGTCGTCCGGCGGCGGCGGCGGCGGCGGCGGCGGCTCGTCGTCCGAGTCGTCGTCCGACGTCGCCGCCTCCGCCTCCGCCTCCTCCTCCTCCTCCTCCGCGCGAACCCCGCTCCCCGCGCCGCCGCCGCCGCGGCTCAGCTCCGGCCCCAAGATATTCAACAGCGCCCCCGCGGCGCACACCTGCGCGGGAACCTCGCCCACGACGAGCAGCTCCCCGAGCGCCGGAATCGCGCCCGCGTCGCGAATCATCCGCCTCGACGCCGCCTCGCGGCTCATGTTCTGAGCCGCCCCCGCGGCGCTCCCGGCGACGGACGGCGCGCGCGAACGCAACAGCGGGACGATGAGGGGCACGCCGCCGAGCGTCCGCGCCGCGCGCACCGCCTCCGCGTCGGAGGTCATGTTGTGGATTGCGCCGACGACGCGCGCGAGCGCGAGCGAGGAGGAGGAGGAGGAGGAGGAGGAGGAGGACGCGTCCGCGGTCGTCGTCGTCGTCGTCGTCGCCGTCTTCCCCCCCCCGCCGACGAGGTCTCGCAGGGCGCGCATGAGCACGTTGACGCCGTCGCAGTCCCGCACGCGCGCGCGCCCGCGTTCCGTGTACGAGATCGACTGGATCGCCCCCGCGGCGTTCGAGCGAAGCGACGACGACGACGGCGACGACGGCGGCTTCGGCGGCTTCGGTCTCGATCTGGACTGATGAAGACGCTCCTCCTCGTTCGTTCCGGTTCCGTCGTCGTCGTCCCCGAATCCGCCGCCGTCGCTCAGGAACCGCACGAGCGGCTCGACGCCTCCGCACGCGATGACCGCGTCCACGTTATCCCTCTCGTAGCACGCGTTCAACAGCACGCACGCGCCCTCGCTCGCGACCGCGCGCGATATCTTCCGTCCGTTATTACGCAGCACGTCGCACACGCCCTGCGTCGCGCGTCGCGTGAACGCCAATCGGTTCTCCTCTTTGCGCGACAAGATCTTCAGCGTCTTCAGCGCGGCGACGCACAGCGCCTCGTCGCTCGCCATGCGCTCGCGGAGGGAGAGGAGCTTAAACACGAGGTCGAGCCTGTCCTGTTTCGCGTCCCTGAGGTTCGGCGAGCGTTCCGCGTCCTCGTTCGCGCGGACGAAATCGGTTAGCGCGGTCAACGCCTCGTCGCGTCGCGCGGCGAGCGCTTTCTTCATCCCGCCCGCCATCGCGTCCACGTTCGCGAGGACGTCGTGGACGTCCCCGCTGCTGGGGGCGAGGACGTCCATTATAGTATCGCGACGAGAGGCGGCGGCGCGTCGATCTAAGAGGTAACAGACGAGCGGGGCGCGCGCGTCGTCATCGCGCGTCCCCGAGTGATGGACAGACGCCGCGTAGATTTGTTCCCCTCTCGGACGACGTGATGATGGGCAATGAATGGAAAATCTCATCAGCTCGCCGCGGCAGTGCGCGTCGCGCGCCTCCTCCGTGCCGCGCTCCGCTCGTCCGCCCTGCCCGCCGTCGTCATGTTCTGGGCGAAGATCGTGAAGACGTTCGCGGGGCGCGGCTCCACCGACCACCTCACGCGCGGCGCGCGACGCGCGCAGGAGCACGCGGACCTCCATCGCCTCCACGTGCTGACGACGTACTACGCGCGCGACGGCGACGGCGAGGCGTTGCTAAACGACGTCCTCGCGGGCGCGGAGGGGAAATCGTACGAGCAGCTCAAGGCGTCCGTCTCCGATAACCTCACGTCGCAGATCCGCACGATATGCGCGGCGGTGCGCGCGTCGCTCGCGTCGCCGAGGGTGCCGCCGAGGGTTGGACCGCGCGTAGGAGGAGGAGGCGACCGCGACCGCGCGTCGTCGTCGTCGTCGTCGCGCGAGGCGATCGCGAACGAGATCACGATTCGACTGGGCTTCGCGTGCGCGATCCAGAGGTCCACCGCGGGCGCGGGCAGCGGCCGCGGGCTGTTCGTGCGAGGCAAGGTGGACCCGGGGGAGATCGTGGCGTTGTATCCGGGCGTGGCGTACGACGTGAGGAGCGTGACACACCTCCCGGGGTTCCCGGAGGTGGCGGCGGCGAATCCGTACCTCATCGCGCGATTCGACGGCACCGGTGAGACTGGTCCCCGTACGACCCCGTTCGCGTGGTGCACGCCGTTCCTTGAGGACTGGACTTTTCCCGTCGCTCTCTCTTCGCCCGCGCGTCCCTTTCAACGTAAGTAACGTTTGACCGATGAGACCTTCGACTGACCCACGCGCTCGCCCCGCGCGTCGCTTCCGTCGCCGCGCAGTGATCGACGCGACGCCGTGGGGGAGAGGCGACGCGGTGGCGCCGCGCGGGGTCCTTGACGACGACGACGACGCCGAATCGACGCCGGCGAGCATGGGCGTCTGGCCGGGCGCGCCGATAGAGCCGAAAGAGGACGAAGAATCTGAACCGTCGCGTGCGAACACGAACCGTCGCGGCGCGAGAAGAGAGGGCATCCTCGGCGTCATCGACGACGCGTTGACGCCGACGCTCTCGGGCGCGTTCATATTTACACCGGTCCCCGTACGACCCCGTTCGCGTGGTGAACGCCGATCCTTAAGGACTTCATCTCCCGGCGTGTCTCTCCGCCCAGGGTCCCTCGCTTTCAATCCCGACACGCCTCGACGCCTTTCAACTCCGCTTCTGACGCCTTTCAACTCCACCCCGACGTTCGCTCGTATGGAACGGCCCTCATCAGAAGACGATCGCCGCGTCGCGTTCGACGCCGCCGCCGCCGTCGAACGCCGCCACCCGCTCGCGCTCGCGCACTTCGCGAACCACCCGCCGGGGGGCACGTCCCCGAACGTCGCCGTCGCGTCCGTGGACGTCGTGTTCGAGGAGGAGGAGGAGGAGGAGGAGGACGCGGGCGCCGCTGAGGCGGGGACTGCCGAGGGGCTGCGGTCGTCGACGACGGACTCTGTGGACGCGTCGCTCAGGCCGTACCTCCCGAACGTCGGGATCGGGAGCTGGGGCGTCCCGACGCGCGGGTGGGAGCTGGAGGAGGGAACCCTAGACTCTGAGCAAAATAAGACCGGGGGGTTCGCGGGGCTGCTGCGCCGACTCTTCGGCGAGGACGACGACGACGACGACGATTTTGAGACGAAGGCGAGGAAAAAAGCCGCCGACTCCGAGGCGGCGCGTCGACGGAACCGCGTCGTCGTCCCGACGCTCGCGCTCGTCGCGCTCGAGGCGCTTCAGGACGAGGAGGTGTTTCTGAACTATCGACTCAGCACGCACGTGAAGAGGCCGGAGTGGTACGTGCCCGTGGACCCGGCGGAAGACGCGCGACGCTGGGCCAGCGACTGATGAGACTGGTGACGTGAATAGAGGATAGCCTTTTTTTTTGGTTTGGCATAAAACGCATCTGGCTTCAAATTGACCGATGAACGCGCGCGCGATGGTTGAAATTTGCCGCTGTCCGAGCCTTGAAGCGCGATTTTCATCGCTCAGGGTTTAGGATTTTCATCGCCCGGACGGATCGCAGACGGATCGGAAAAAAATCCGGACGAGCCGCTCCGAAACGTCGACCGAGACGCGATCGCGACGCGTTCTCGCGATCACACATCGCGCCGTCGCACGCACACGCACACGCCACACACGCCACCTAACATGGAAGACCAGGTCCCCGCCAACCGCCTCTACGTCGGCAACCTCCCGTGGTCCACGGACGTGGACGAGCTCCGCGCGATCTTCTCCTCGTGCGGCGCCATCACGCACGTGGACATTCCCAAGGGCCGCCAGGGGCGCTCGCGCGGGTACGGCATCGTGGAGTACTCCTCCGCCGCGGAGGCGCAGGCCGCGATCGCGCAGCTCGAGGGTGCGCGCCCGCCGCGCTTCTCCTTTCCTTATTCTTTCGCGCGAATTGGCGTGAGCGCGTCGGCGTGGGGTTCGCGCGCGCGCGCGAACGCGAACGCGATCCGGCGCCGCCAATTCGCGCGGGACAACGCCGATTCATCGATCGAACGATCGAACGACCGATCGCGCCGCGCTCCGATCGCGCGCGCGCGATCGATCCGCCCCGAACGAACGCCGACGAACCCCCCCCCCTTCTTCCGCCCTCTTCCTCCAGGCCACACCCTCGGCGACCGCAACCTGACCGTGCGCGAGGACAACGCGCCGACGAAGACCGCCAACTCCGGCGGTGGATCCAAGTCTGGCGGCGGCCGCGGCTCCGGGAACGTCATGGGCGAGACCCCCGCCGCGGAGGGCTGCCGCTGCTACATCGGCAACCTCGCGTGGGAGACGACCGCGGAGTCCCTCGTCGGTGCGTTTGAAGACTATCGTCCTCGCCTCGCCGCGGGCGCGGGGTTTCGACGCGCGAAAGCGCGCGATCGCGACGGCGGCGACGGCGCCGTCGTCGTCGTCGTCGCTTCTTTCGCGCTCTTTTTTTTTCTCCTCCCTGGCTGGAGTCTCGTCCGCGGAGCGCGTCTTTTTCTTTTTTCATCTCTCTGGGGCTGGAAACTGACGACCGCTCTTCTCCCTCTTCTCAACAACGACAGCGCACTTCTCCTCCGTCGGCTCCGTCGTCAACGCTGAAGTCGCGAAGCAGCCCGGCGGCCGCAGCAAGGGCTGGGGCCTCGTCGACTTCGAGTCCCCCGCCGCGGCGGAGTCCGCCATCGCGACGCTCCACAACTCCGACCTCCAAGGCCGCTCCATCATCGTCCGCCTCGAGCGCGCGGGCGGCGCTACCAAGGGGCCCGGCGGCGGCGCCAACGCGGGCCGCCCCGAAGCCTCCTCCGGGCTTCAGATCGTCGTCCGCAACCTCCCGTGGACGACCACGAGCGAGGACCTCCGACAGGTGTTTCAGCAGGTTGGCAACGTCGTCAAGGCGGATGCGGTGTGCCACGCGGACACCGGCCGCAGCAAGGGGTGGGGCACCGTGCTCTTCGAGACCCGCGAGCAAGCGCAGGCGGCGATCCAAGGGTTCAACGGCGTCGAGCTCGAGTCGCGCCCGATGCAGATCAAGCTCGATCGTTACGATTAAAACCCCCGTAACGAAGATCGAGACGAGAGAGGAGGAGGAGGACGAATGATGATGATGATGATGATGATGATGATGAATTTCAGACGAGAAATGAATTTTGGATCGAGAGAGTGAAGGTGGATGGAAGGAAGGTTTTGAGAGGAGCTGTGAAGAGCGGAGGAGAAAACGAGGAGAGTCGCGGTGCGACGTAACCGAGTCGTCGAAAACGAGCAGAGCAGAGTGATGAAAGTACAAAGTAACCGCGGGGCGTCGAGGCCTCGACGCGGTTGACCGGTATATCTGTCAACCGCGTCGACGCTCTCGACCACGCGGTTAATGATGGTAAATGGCTGGCTGGCAACGCCCGTGCGTCCGACGCGCGCGGGCTGAAACGGATGTTGATTTCGTATCCTAGCAATGGGAGAGAGAGACAGTAGTTTTGAGTATCTTGAAAGTGCCAATCAAGTTAACCGAAAAGAAGACGGACGGACGGCCCCCTGGAGTCGCCGCGCGAGTAAAATCGCGTCAACAGACTCTCCCGCGAAAACGAAACGCGCGTCCGAGCGTCTCGCGTCTCCCCGCTCGCACTCGTCGCGCCGCGCGGGCGGACGAGGACGATGGCCGGCGGCGGCGGCTCGACCGCCCCCGTCTTTCGCCGGTCGACGTACGTCCGATGGACGACCGGCGTCGTCTTGGCGCTCCTGCTGTTCGTGTTCTTCGAGGACGTCGACGCGCTGCGCGGGAGGGCGCGACGCGCGGTGCTCGATTACGCGCGCGCGACGCCGACGCCGCCGTCGACGACGACGACGACGACGCTCGCGCGGTATAGCGCGGTCGAGCGCGTCGCGGCGGCCGCGTCGCGCGCGTGGGACGTGATGACGCCGACGCGACCGGCGAGCCCGCGCGAGCGCGACGCGAACGACGCGGCGCCGCGCGGCGCGGAGACGAATCGATCCACCCCGTCGTCGTCGTCGCCGCCGCGAGCGCGCGAGCCCACCGCCGCCGCTTCCGCTTCCGACGACGACGTCGACGAAGAGCCGTTCGGGTACGACGACTGCCTGAGCTTCGGCAGAGGATGCCACGGGGACGCGGCGGATCTGAGCGACGCGGAGTTGGCCAAGGTGGAAGTGCGAGAGATCGCCCCCGGTCGCTTCGAGACGCTGGAAGCGGACGACATCGGGGAGGAAGCGAACGAGGACCTCGAAGACGACGTCGAGTGGGACGAGCACGACGTCAAGTTCCGCGACGACGACGAGGAAGAGGAGGAGGAGGAGGGGGATAACGCGACGCGTAGGGTTACGGTAACGCCATCCCTGGGGGCGTTACCGTTACCGGACCCGCCCGCCGCCGTCGGCGGCGCGTTTCGAAGCGTCGGAAAAGTCTCGCCGTTCGCGACGAGATGCCCGGACCTGGAGAGCGCGGACGACGACGCGCTCTTGGACGCGGCGAAGCGCCGCGCGTTCAACAACGAGATCATCCTCGCGACGACCAACGCGGGCGGCGCGCACCTCGCGGCGAACCTCGTCGCGAACTTGCGCTCCGTGGGCGTCGAGCATTACCTCCTCTTCTCCAACGCGAAAGCCGCGTGCGAGCGTCTGACTTCGAAGGGCGGTCCTTCAGCTTGGACCATCGACGCGGCGTACACGAGCTACCTCGATGGACACCCCGGTTTGGAGACGTACGGGTTGACCGTCGAGGAGGGCGCGGTGCCGTTCCGGCTGTGGTGGGCGCGGCTTCGGTACATGGAACGGCTGGTCGGCGCGGGGTACAACGTCATGTACGTCGACACGGACGCGTCGTTCCGGGTGAGACTGGTCCCCATACGACCCCGTTCGCGTGGTGCACGCCGTTCCTTAAGGACCTGACTTTTCCCGTCGTCACTCTTCACTCGCGCTTCCCTTTCAACGTAACGTTTGACCGGTAAGACGTTCGACTGACCGATCGCTTCACCCGCGCAGGTGAACCCGTACGCGCTCTTGAAAGGGCCATTCGGCGGGTTCAACCTGTTCGCGCAGGACGAGACCGGGCTGTTGAACGGTCTGAACGTTGGCGTGGTGTACGCGCAGAACGCGAAGATCGGCGGGCCGACGCATCGCGCGCTGAACGAGACGGTGAACCGGATGTTGGCCGCGCTCGAGTCGGGCGCGTTCGGATCACACTGGTCCCCATACTACCCCGTCCGCGCGGTGAACGCCGTTTCTTAAGGACTTCGTCCGTCGTTTCTATTCTTTCCGCACGCGTATACGTTTGTCTTCCACCACCCGCGACCCGCCGCTCCGCCGCTCGGTTTCGACGTGCGTGCGTACGATCGCGCCACTGGTCCCTCACGACTGACCGATGAACGATCGTATCCCGTGACCCTCAGACCCCCCGCTGACGCGGTGGGACGGGACGATGCCGTGGGGCTGGGCCGGCAAAGAGGTCATGTGGGACCAGCACATCTTCAACGACGTCGTGGAGACGTTCGCGTGGGGGAAGCACATCGAACGGCGGTCGGGGCGGTGCCTCATCGAGAACGCCAAGCGGGACGCGTGGGAGAGAGAGAGAGGGTACCCGGCGTACTTTGGCGACGGCGCGATCGGCGACGGGTGGACGGCCGAGGTCGTGACGATATCCGCGGAGGATATCGAAAACGCGGGGGGGTTGGACGTCACGGTCGGTCAGCATACGGTCCACGCCGCGCCGTTCAAGAATTACTTCCCGGGTGTGAACGCGAGCGCGACGACGACGACGACGACGACGACGACGGAGGAGAAGGTGATCGCGGCGCCGGCGTGGTTGTTCGCGGGGTGGGACGGCGCCGCGGGCGAGGGCGACGCGTTGCTCGGCGCGTTCGGATGGTGGACAGCGAAGAAGCCGAAGATCGCGATCGCGCACTTCGTCGGCGGGCTCGGGAAGCAGACGACCATGAAGGCGTTGGGGTGGTGGACGTACGGCTCGGAGGTGTACAAAAACTGGAAGACGACGGCGACGCGCGAGGCGTTCGACGAAAGGGGTGCGGGCGCGCTCGCCGTGACCGGGCTTCTCCCCGGGTCGCGCGAAGATAACCCGGACGCCGCGGTGAACGCGTTCGGGGAGTCGATCGCGCGGTTGATCGCGCTCGCGGTGGAGCTGAACCGCGTGCCCGTGATCCCGGGGCTGCCGTGCGACGCGCCGTGGATCAAGCGAAGAGACGGCGCGCGGTTCGGGATCAAGGTGCGTTCTATACAAACGTTTTTCACCCACCGCTCGGTTTCAACATTTGATCGCGTCCCATTTCAACTGACCGGTGAACTATTTTTGTATGGAACGACCCTCAAGGACCGCGAGCACGTCGTGACGTCCGCGCTGTGCGAGGGCGGCGGGCACGGTGACGATGGTTTTAACGGTAACGTTTCGAGCGTTACGACGAGGATCGCCACCGCGAGCTGCTGCAGGGCCACGTCTGTGAACTTTCAGTGCGACGAGCCCGGGGTGCTGCTCGAGGTGGACCTTCTCAACGACCCGCGCTCGCGAGCCGCGTACCCGGAGTCCTCGCGCGAAGTCGTCGACGCGAAGGCGTTCGTGACGACGCGCGACGACGACGCCGTGGGGATCGTGAACGGCGGGCTCGACGGCGTCGCGCGAAAAGACGCGCGGGTGCTCGTCGTGGACCTGAGCGGCGTGAACGGCGAGGTGCCGAGGTTGCCGGAGAAGACGGAAGATGCGGCGGCGTCGTCTGCGGCGGCGGCGGCGGCGGAGAAAAAAAAGCGTTTGGAGAAAAAAAAACGTTTGGGATGGATCTTCGACGCGTGTCCGCATCTGAACTGCGGCGGGCGACGGAAGCCGTGGCCGACGCACGAGCACGGGTGCGCGCTTCCCCCGCAAGGGTTAGAGCATCGCGACAGGAAGGACTCGGGGAGGGTGGTGATGCCCGCGCGGCGAAGGTCTCCCGGAGGTAGAAAAGAAAAAGTGTAGAGGTTTAATAACCAATCCAGAATTATCGTTGTTGAACGACGGACGCGCGGTGAAATTTGATCGCAATTTGTTTTTTGATCGACCGCGCGAGGCTTCGTTTCGGTTTCGGTTTCGGTTTCGGTTGAGCGGGATAGAAAGATCAGCGATTTCGTCGCGCTGAGTTGTCGAAAACGTGGTGCCGACGAGTCCATTCGCGCGCGACGCCCGCGCGTCCGCGCAGAACACGCCGCGGTCACGCTCGTCGCCGGTTCTTTCGCTCGCGTTTCGACGCCCTCGCGCTCGCGTCTCGCCGCGCACGACGCGCGCGCGCGCCGCGTCGCCGCGTCTTATCTGCCTCGGGACGTGAAATCGTTTGTCACAGCAGCAGCACGCCGGCTAGCTCAGCGGCGAGAAATCTCGCGCGTCTCTCCCTGGTCCGGACGCCGCTCGACGCGCGACGCCGTCCACGTCCGCGCGCGGAAGCATGAACGCGGCGCCGACGCGCGCGCGATGCCTCCGCGCGCCCTCGCGCGCGGCGCTCCTCGCGCTCGCGCGTCCGCGCGGCCCCGCCACCACCTCCAGATCCTCCTCCTCGTCCTCGTCGTCGCGTCGCGTCGTCGGCGTCGTCACGCGCGCGGTCCTCGACGCCGAGGGCATCCCGTGGCAAGAAGAGAAAGAGAAAGAGAAAGATGAGGCGAAGAAGAAGAGCGCGCCCGTCGTGACGCCGCCGCGCGGGCTCGCGATGGCGGGCGCGGACGACGACGACGACGACGACGCGTTCCCCGGGGAATCCCTCCCCGAGCTCGCGGAACAGGTGCGTTCTATACACTGGTTCCCATACGACCGCGTTGGCGTGGTGAACGCCGATCCTTAAGGACTTTTTCCGGCGTGTCTCTCCGTCCAGGGTCCCT
>Ga0181554_1004197_pt1 | contig 11797 bp, 9 predicted proteins | sample 011ome_16_FD_145602 | JGI IMG/M metagenome (GOLD analysis project Ga0181554, IMG submission 145602) | Coastal salt marsh microbial communities from the Groves Creek Marsh, Skidaway Island, Georgia - 011503CT metaG (spades assembly) | ecosystem: Environmental > Aquatic > Marine > Intertidal zone >... | reverse complement strand
GTCGTTCATCATCACGCCGGTCGTCGCCCTGGTGCGGCCCGATTGCGTGCTGCAGCCCAACCCCTACGAAGTGGCGGACGTGTTTGAGGTGCCGCTCGCTTTCCTGCTGGATCCGGCGCACCATCGGCGCCATGTCTTCGATCTGGACGGCATCCGGCGCGAGTGGTTCTCGATGCCCTACCAGGACGGCGACAAAAGCCGGTTCATCTGGGGCGCCACTGCGGGCATGCTGCGCAACTTTTACCGTTTCATGTCGGCGGCCTGACTGGGACCGCTGTGCGCCAAAGGCCGGGCTGGCGCCGCTATCATTGCCCCCATGAGTTTCTTCGCCATCCTGTTCGCCCTGCTGATCGAGCAGGCGCGCCCGTTGGCGCGAAGCAATCCCATCCATGCTGGCCTGCGAGCCTGGGCCCTGTCGGTCACACGCAATTTTGACGCCGGCAAATCCCATCACGGCTGGGTTGCGTGGTTCCTGGCCGTGATGGTGCCGGCGGTCGTCACGCTGGCTATCCACTGGCTTTTGCTGTGGGGCCTGGGATGGCCTTTTGCGGTGCTGTGGAGCATTGCGGTGCTGTATGTCACGCTGGGCTTCCGGCAGTTCAGCCACCACTTCACCAGCATCCGTGACGCGCTTGAAAGCGGCGAAGAGGATGTGGCCCGCGAGCGCCTCGCTCATTGGCAGCAGGTGGATGTCGGGGTGTTGCCGCGCAGCGAGATCGTGCGCCATGTCATCGAGTATTCGGTGCTGGCGGCGCACCGGCATGTCTTTGGCGTGCTGGCGTGGTTTTCGGTGCTGGCTGCGCTGGGCCTGGGGCCCACGGGCGCCGTGCTGTACCGGCTGTCGGAGTTCGTGTCGCGTTACTGGCACGCGCGCCAGCGCGCGGGCGCCCAGCCAGCCAGCGAGGCACTGCAGCGTGCCTGTGCGCAGGCCTGGATGGTCATCGACTGGTTGCCGGCACGGCTGACCGCCCTGAGCTTTGCCGTGGTGGGTAGTTTTGAAGAAGCCATCGAAGGGTGGCGCTTTCATGCCCAGCACTTTCCGGACGACAACGACGGTGTTGTTTTGGCGGCCACTGCCGGTGCAATCAACGTCCGTCTGGGTGGCGAGGCCCTCAAGGCCCGCGCCAGCGCAGATGCCCCCCAGGGGCTGGCCGCCGATGCCGACATGGGCGACAGCGATGCCACGCCGGGGCGTGAGCCCGAGGTCGGCCACCTGCGCAGCGTTGTGGGTCTCGTCTGGCGGTCTGTCGTGGTGTGGATGCTGCTGCTGGCTCTGCTGACGCTGGCGCGCTTGCTGGGCTGACCCGGCGCGAATTGACCAGCAGCGCAGGAGCGCAACCGGCGGTCAGTACAAACACACTTCCGCCAGCGTCAGCCCGCCCTTGGGCATGCGCATTCGCCTTCGTGGGTCAGTACCGCGTGTGGCTCAATTCTTCAAACAGGTCGCTGTAGATCCGGTGACGCGTCGGGCTGATGCCGTTCTCGCCTGGGCCTTCTTTCAGCGCGGCCAGTACGCCGCAGCCGGGCTCATGCAGGTGGGTGCAGTTGTAGAACTTGCAGTGGCCAGCGTGGGCTGCGATGTCGGGCATGCACGCCGCCAGTTGCATGGGCGCAATGTGGTGCAGGCCAAACTCCTGAAAGCCGGGCGAATCGATGAGGGCAGTGGTGCGCGCAGCATCCATCCAGTACCAGTGCGTGCTGGTGGTGGTGTGTTTGCCCGAGTTCAGAGCCTGCGATATTTCGCCCGTAAGCACGGTGGCCCCTGGCACCAGCAGGTTGATCAGCGTGCTCTTGCCCGAGCCTGACGGCCCGAGCACCAGCGTGGTCTTGCCCTGCAGGTGCTGCATCAGCAGTGCGCGGTCCACATCGCTGGACAGGACCAGCGACAGCGGCAGCACGCCGTAGTGCTTGCCTTCGCCCATGTGACGGTAGGGCAGCAGCCGCTCCCAGGCGCGGGCGAATGGCTCCACCAGGTCACTCTTGTTCAGGGCAATGATGGGCGTGATGCCCTCGGCCTCGGCAGCGATCAGAGCGCGCGAGAGCTGGCTCTCTGAAAACACGGGTTCGGCAGCAATCAGGATCAGGACTTGGTCCAGATTGGCCGCGAACGACTTGGTCCGGATCTCGTCCTGCCGATAGAAAAGGTTCTTGCGCTCCTGCACCTTCTCGATGGTGCCTTCGTCGCCCTGGCCGGGAGGCGCTGCCTGCCACAGCACACGGTCGCCCACCACCGCCTGGTTTTTCTTCCCGCGAGGGTGGCAGATGCGGCGCTCGCCATCGGGTGTTTCGACCATGCAGTGCCGCCCGTGGCTCGCCACGACGGTACCTTGCATGAGTGCGCTTCGCTCAGCCATCAGTGCGCACCTGGCGTGCTGGCAGCTTCATGCCAGCAGTGCATCGAACTGGCCTGCGCAGTCAAAGTCAGTGGACGAGATGCCTTGCACATCATGGGTGTTCAGCCGCACCACGCATCGGTTGTAGTGCACCGACAGGTCGGGGTGGTGATCCTGCGCGTTGGCGATAAAAGCCAGGGCGTTCACAAACGAGATGGTTTCGTAGTAATTTGCGAAGTGGTAAGTCTTCTCGATCGCGACGTCGGCCCCATCACCGGTGAGGCGCCAACCCTCGACCTTGGCAAGGTTTGCTACAACTTCTGTAGCTGTCAGGGCACGGCGGACGTGCGCTGACCAGTCTTTTTTCTTCAACATCGTGGAAATCATGGGTGTACAACCTTCAAGGGCTGCATACGCGCCAGTCGTTCGGCTGCTGGCGGATGCGAATAGTAGAACTGCACGTACACCGGGTCCGGTGTCAGCGTGGATGCGTTGTCTTCATACAGCTTGAGCAGGGCAGACGCGAGGTCTGCTCCGCTGGCCTGCGACGCCGCGTAGGCATCGGCCTGGAATTCATGCTTGCGCGACTGCCGCGAGAACAAGGGCGAGATGAACAGGGTGAACACCGGCGTAGCCAGCATGAACAGCAGCAGCGCCAGGGCATCGTTAGGCGCCGAAGCCAGTGCAGGGTCGAACGAAATGTTGGGCCGCACGCCAAGGCCTGTGTAGAACCATACCTGCCCCGAAAGCCAGCCGAGCAGGGCAAACCCGGCAAGGCTGATTGCAAACATCATCACCACCCGCTGCGCGATGTGGCGGTGCTTGAAGTGACCTAACTCGTGGGCCAGGACGGCCTCGACCTCGCTTGGCGAAAGCTGGCGCAGCAACGTGTCATAGAACACCACCCGCTTGGCCGCACCAAAACCGGTAAAGTAGGCATTGGCGTGTGCGCTGCGGCGGCTGCCGTCCATCACGAACAGGCCCTTGGCCGAGAAGCCGCAACGCTGCATGAGCGCCGTCACGCGCGCGCGCAGCGACTCGTCCTCCAGCGGCTGGAACTTGTTGAACAGCGGCGCGATGAAGGTCGGGTACACCACCATCAGCACCAGGTTGAAACCCATCCAGAAGCACCAGGCCCACAGCCACCAGAGCGACCCGGTCGCACCCATGAGCCACAGGATCAGGGACGCGACCGGCAGGCCAATGGCCGCGCCCACCAGCAGGCCCTTGACGGAGTCTGCCAGCCAGAGTCGCCACGTCATGCGGTTGAAGCCGAAGCGTTCTTCGATCACGAAGGTCTGGTACAGCGAAAGCGGCAGATCGATCAGGCCGCTGATGACTGCAAACGCGGCCAGCAACGCAAGTTGTTGGGCCATACCACCGCCCAGTGCATCCAGCAGGATTTGATTGAGTGCATCAAGGCCTCCCAGCAGCGTCCACCCCAGGAGGACGGCGGCGCCCATAGCCATTTCAATCAGCCCAAGACGTGTCTTGGTGACGGTGTAGTCAGCGGCCTTTTGATGGGCAGCCAGCGAAATGCGCTCCGCAAACGCTTCAGGCACGGCGCCGCGATGGGTTGCCACATGCCGGATCTGGCGCGAGGCCAGCCAGAAGCGGAGCAAAAGGCCGGCAGCGAGAGCAATGGCAAAGGCCAGCGTCAGCGCCAGCGATGGGGAGAACAGGTTTTCGGGGACGGGAGGTGCAGACATGTGCGGCGAGTTTAGGCCATCAGCGACAATGCGCGCCATGTCAGAAACCCACAACCCTACCCCCGCCATGCTTGCCAAATCCGACCAGAACCTGGTGTGGCTGGACTGCGAGATGACTGGTCTGGAGCCGGACACCGATCGCCTGCTGGAGATCGCGATTGTCGTGACCGGCCCGACCCTGGAGCCGCGTGTGGAGGGCCCCGTCCTGGTCATCCACCAGTCGGACGCGCTGCTCAATGGCATGGACGCCTGGAACAAGGGCACGCACGGCCGCAGCGGCCTGATCGACAAGGTCAAAGCATCAACCGTGACGGAAGCAGAGGCCGAGCAGGAAATCCTGGCTTTCCTTGCGACGTATGTGCCAAAGGGTGTGGCGCCGATGTGCGGCAACAGCATTGGACAGGACCGGCGCTTTCTGGTGCGGTACATGCCCAAGCTGGAGCGCTTTTTTCACTACCGCAACGTGGATGTAAGCACCCTCAAGGAGCTGGCCAAGCGCTGGAAGCCCGAGGCCTACACCAGCTTCAAGAAGGCGCAAAAGCACACCGCGCTGGCCGATGTGCACGAATCCATCGACGAGCTGGCGCATTACCGGACGCACCTGCTCTCCGTTTGAGCTGCGGTTGCCAGTGCGCGCGATGACATAGGCGCGGCCTCATCGCATGGGCACCCCGCCGCGTCAGTCACCTGAACCGGGGGGGGCTTGCGGGGAAACCCTGATTCATGCCATAATCGCTGGCTGCGCAGGAAATCGTCCTCGCAGATTGTGCATCTCCCCTCACACACCGGGCCCGCCGGCCGTCTGTCTTCACTGAACAGAACAGGACTGGCAAGAACGCCCACCCGCACCGGACCACCGGCGCAGGTTTCGTTTGATGGTTGATGTTTTTTAACCATTGACGAAGCCACTCGCAGGCTACGCTTGCGATCGTCTTCGTGAGAGAAAAATCATGACCGACACCTCTTTGGTGCAGGGCGAATTCGCGCCTGCAAACATTTCCCTGGCTGCTGACGTTTCCGTGCAGTCCCCCCTTGATTCCGTTGTGGCAGTTGCTGCTGAAGAAGTCACGGCTGAGCCCAACGGCTTCATCGAGCTGGGCCTGGCACCTGAACTGGTGCAAGCCGTGGCAGACCTTGGCTACACCCAGCCCACCAGCGTCCAGCTGAAGGCCATTCCCCTGGCCATGGGCGGTGGCAACGATTCCACCAAGTTCATCGACCTGATGGTGTCCAGCCAGACCGGTAGCGGCAAGACGGCTGCTTTCCTGTTGCCCGTGCTGCACACGCTGATCAAGCAGCAGGCCGAGGCCGAAGCTGAAGAGCGTGCCGCCTTCGAGCGCGCTGTGGCCGAAGCCGCGGCCCGTGGCGAACCCGCTCCCAAGCGCGCCAAGCGCAAGGACCCCACCAGCTCGCGCAACTTCAAGGCCGCCACCCCTGGCGCCCTGATCCTGTGCCCCACCCGTGAACTGGCCCAGCAGGTGGCGCACGACGCCATCGACCTGGTCAAGCACTGCCGTGGCCTGCGCGTGGCCAATGTGGTCGGTGGCATGCCTTATCAGCTGCAGATCGCCAAGCTGCAAAACGCAGATCTGGTCGTTGCAACGCCTGGCCGCCTGCTGGACCTGCAGCGCTCGATGCAGATCAAGCTTGACAAGGTGCAGTTCCTGGTGGTCGACGAAGCCGACCGTATGCTCGACCTGGGTTTCTCGGACGACTTGGCCGAACTGAACCAGCTGACCGCCCAGCGCAAGCAGACCATGATGTTCAGCGCCACGTTTGCGCCGCGCATCCAGCAACTGGCCATGCGCGTGATGCACGACGGTGGCTCTTCGGTGCAGAAGGTCACGATCGACTCGCCGCAAGAGAAGCACGCCAACATCAAGCAGATGCTGTACTGGGCCGACAACGCCCAGCACAAGCGCAAGCTGCTGGACCACTGGCTGCGTGACACCACCATCAACCAGGCCATCGTCTTTGCCAGCACCCAAGTCGAATGCGACGGCTTGGCCAACGACCTGCAGCAGGAAGGCTTCTCGGCCGTAGCCCTGCACGGCGCCCTGAGCCAGGGTCTGCGCAACCGCCGATTGATGGCGCTGCGTGCTGGCCAGGTGCAGATCCTGGTGGCTACCGATGTGGCTGCCCGTGGCATTGATGTGCCCACGATCACGCACGTATTCAACTTTGGTCTGCCCATGAAGGCCGAGGACTACACCCACCGCATTGGCCGCACTGGCCGTGCGGGCCGCGACGGCCTGGCCGTCACGTTTGCCGAGTTCCGCGACCGCCGCAAGATCTACGACATTGAGTCGTACAGCCGCCAGCAGTTCAAGGCCGAAGTGATCCCGGGCATGGAGCCCTCGCAACGTGCTCCGCAGGCCCCTCGCGGTGGTGATTTCGGCGGTGGCCGTGGCGCTCCTGGCCGTTCGTACGACAACCGTGACAACGCATCGCGTGGCCGTTTCGGTGGCCCTGTACGTGGTGGCAACGGTGATCGCGGCGGCTTCGGTGGCGGTGGTGGTTTCGGCGGCGGCTTTGCCGGTCGCGACGCTCCCCGCGGCGCTCCTGCACGTGCCGAGGGCAATGGTTTTGGCGGTGGTCGTGAAGACCGCGGTTTTGCCGCCCCGCGCCGTGACGGCGGCGAAAGCTACGGCCGCAAGCCTGGCTTTGGCGACGCTGGCCGCGGTGGTTTTGCACCGCGCGGCGATGCTGGCGCGCCTCGTGGCGACTACGCCCCTCGCGGCGACTTCGCACCGCGCAAGCCCGCATTCGCCAAGCCGGCTGGCGCTGGCGGCGGTGGCAAGCCTTTTGTTGCACACGACGCTCGCAAGCGTCCTGCACGTCCGGCACGCTGATACATGGGGTCTGCCGGGCTGATTGCCCGGCGTGGCCTTGCGTGCACAACAGCTTCGTAAAAAGGGCTGGCTCCGAAAGGTGCCAGCCCTTTTTTTCATGGGGTTTCGCGCCCCCAGTGGTGTGCCTGTTGCGTCGACAATAATCGGCGCGGGAGGTATCTGCTATGTCGTCTTCTTTTTCTGAAGTTGCTGACTTCGAACACATGTTCGATCTGGCGCCTGTTTCACTGTGGCTTGAAGATTACAGCGCTCTCAAGCAGCTGTTCGACCGGTGGCGTACAGAGGGCGTGACCGACCTGCATGCCCATCTGGCAGCCGACCCGGAGCGGCTGGGCGCATGCAGCGCTGCGCTCAGGATCCTGCGTGTCAACCGCCGAACGCTGGAACTGTTTGCCGCGCCTTCGCAGCATGCGCTGGTCGCCAGCCTTGACAAGGTGTTTCGTGACGACATGCATGACACCGTGGTGCATGAGTTGCAGGCGCTGTGGTCGGGGCAGCTCGAGTTCTGCAACCAGAGCGCCAACTACGCACTCGATGGCCGACGGCTGGACGTGCAGATTCGCGCCCGAATCCTTCCCGGGCACGAAAACTCTTGGGATCGCGTACTGGTGTCCCTCGAAGACATCACAGGTCAGGTACGGGCTGCGCAGCAGCTTCGGCGCAGTGAGCAGCATGCGCGGGACCTGTTTGAGCATTCCCCGGTTTCGCTCTGGGTGGAGGACTTCAGTGCCGTGAAAACACTGCTCGACGGTGTGCGCGCGCAGGGCATCGACGACTTCAAGACTTTCATCACGGTACACCCCGAGTTTGTGACCCGCTGCATGAGCGAGATCAGGGTGATCGACGTGAACCAGCAGACGTTGCGCATGTTCGGCGCAGTCAGCAAGGAGGCGCTGCTCAACAATATCGGCAGGGTGTTTCGCGGGGAGATGCACGAGTCCTTTGCAGAGCAGTTGATCGACCTTTGGGAGGGCAAGACCTTCCAGCAGCGTGAGGTGGTCAACTACGCGCTGTCAGGAGACCCTGTCCACATCCACATGCAGTTCTCGATACCGGCGGACCATCTTGCCGACTGGAGCCTGGTCCTTTTGTCGCTGGTGGACATCACGGCCCGCAAGAAGGCGGAAGCGTATCTTGAGTACCTGGGCAAGCACGATGTGCTGACCCAGTTGCGCAACCGTGCTTTTTATGTGGAGGAACTCAACCGCATCACGCGCAAGGGGCCCTGGCCCCTGACGGTGATTGTCATTGACCTCAACGGGCTGAAAGCCGTGAACGATGACCGCGGGCATGCGGCCGGCGATGCGCTGCTGCGCCGGGTGGGCGAGGTGTTGGGGAAGTCGGTGGATGCGCCTGCGTGTGCAGCGCGCATTGGGGGCGACGAGTTCTGTGTGCTGCTGCCCGGCATGGACGAACGCGGCGCGTATGCGCTTCAGGAACGCATCGTGTCCATGCTGGAGCTAAACAATCAGTTCTATCCCGGACAGCCCATCAGCCTGGCGATGGGAGTGGCGTCGTGCGCCTCGGGGGACCAGGTCGAAGCCACCATCCACCGCGCCGACAAGGCCATGTACGCGGAGAAAGAGCGTTACTACCAGGACAGGGGCATCGACCGACGCAATTCCGGTTGATCGGCTTGGTGGCACCGGACGCAAATTGCCCACAGCGGGATGCGATGAGATTGCTGCTGTGCTTGTATTGGCCTCGGGTTGTTCAGCGTAGCCCTAACCCGCTTCGGTTGCACGGCGTCCCACGTCGGGCCAGCGATGGTGCAGGTAGATCCAGGCAAACATCCCCACGCACAACATCAGCAACGACGACAGCGCGAGCAGCACCGTGGAGTGCATGACCAGCGGCACCAGCACACCGGCCACCAGCCCGTTGGCTGTGGAGCCCACAAACGCCTGCATGGAGGACGCCATTCCGCGCCGCTCGGGGTGGAGGTCCAGCACCAGCAGGGTCACGACCGGCACCATCAGGGCCCAGCCAAATGCAAACACGGCGATGGGTGCTAGCGCCCATGCAGCGTGCACCGGCAGCAGCAGGTTGGCCGCCAGGTTGCACACCGCCACGGTAGCCATGATCACGAAGCCGTGGCGTATCTGCCGCTTCGGCGGGATCTTGCCCGCCAGACGTCCGCTCAGCCACGCGCCGCCCATGATGCCCGATATGGTCAGGATGAAGAACCAGAAGAACTGGGTAGGCCCCAGCCCCAGGTGGTCCCCCAGAAAAGCGGGGGCAGCCAGCACGTACAGGAACATTCCGTTGAACGGCACCCCGCTGGCCAGCGCCAGCAGCACAAACCGCGGGCTGGAGCCCAGCTGCCAGTAGCCGCGCATCAGGTGGGGTACGTTGAAAGGCTGGCGAAGCTCGGGTTGCAATGTCTCGGGCAACAGGCGAAAGTTGGCGATCCACAGCACAACGCCTATGGCCGTGAGAAACCAGAAGATGCTGTGCCAGCCCGCGTGGACAAACAGCCAGCCCCCCACAATCGGCGCGATGGCCGGAGCCGCGCCGAAGTAAATGGTGACCTGGCTCATCACCTGTTGCGCACGTGCGGGCGGAAACATGTCGCGGATCACGGCCCGCGACACCACAATGCCGGCACCGGTGGACAGGCCCTGCAGTGCGCGGAATACGATGAGCTGCCCGATGGTCTCCGACAGGGCACAACCGGCCGACGCCAGCGTGAACATGGCGATACCGCAGAGCACCACGGGCCTGCGCCCAAAACTGTCGGCCAGTGCGCCATGAAAAAGATTCATGAATGCAAAACCGAACAGGTAGGCCGACAGGGTCTGCTGCATCTCGACCGGCGTGGCGCCCAGTGCCGAGGCAATGCCGGTGAATGCAGGGATGTAGGTATCGATGGAAAACGGGCCCAGCATGCCTAGCACCGCAAGCAGGGCAGCCAAGGCCCACTGAGGGGCGCGCCATAACGTCTGGGCGTGTGGATTCATGTTCAAGGAGTCGCGTCAGGCGGTACAGGGAAAGGCAAGGGCGGCAAAGCGGCTGTGCGGCAGTGATGCTAATGGCTGAGCTGCCCTGGTCGTGTAGGACCGGGGACAAGGCGGCGCTATGTTTGCGCAGCGCGGAGACCTTGCACTCGCTGTACGGCGACTGGGCGCTTCGCGTCGCGGCCAAGATAACCCAGCTTGCTATCCCGTTGCCCTGCTACAGCGGTGATCGCCGCCCCAAGTACAAAACCCCGGCATCTGGAAGATGCCGGGGTTTTACGTTTGGTGGGTCCTGAGTGACTCGAACACTCGACCTACGGATTAAGAGTCCGCTGCTCTACCAACTGAGCTAAGAACCCAAACTTTTTATTTGTTCCGCATTGCTGCAGAGCCTCGAATTATGCCTCAATTTTCGGCTGCTTGGCAAGCGCGGCAAAAATTATTGCATCGCATTGCGGCTCGCCAGCTCCACGAAGAGGCCGCTGTGGTCCAGTTCGCCCAGGCCGTGTTCCACGCCTTCGGCGTACAGGCCTTCAAAAAGCGCGGTGACCGGGGCGTCAAAGCCGATCTCGCTGGCGGTCGCCAACGCATTGCGCATGTCCTTGAGCTGCACGGTCATGCGGCCGCGGGGCGCGAAATCGCGCTCGACCATACGCTGGCCATGCAGCTGCAGGATCCGGCTGTCGGCAAAGCCACCGCTGATGGCCTCGCGCACCTTGGCCATGTCGGCGCCGCCTTTGGCGGCAAACAGCAGTGCCTCTGCCACGGCGCCGATGGTGATCCCCACAATCATCTGGTTGGCCAGCTTGGTGAGCTGGCCAGCCCCGTGGGGCCCCACCAGCGTGGCGCGGCCCAGGGCTGCAAATACTGGCTGTGCCCGGGCAAAGTCTTCAGGCCGGCCGCCCACCAGGATGGCCAGCGTGCCGTTTTCCGCCCCGACCGTGCCGCCCGACACGGGTGCATCCAGATGGAACAAACCCATTTCCCCAAGGCGCGCCGCATGGTCGCGTGCCTCGCGCGGCTGGATGGATGCCATGTCGATGAACAACGCGCCGCGCTGCATGGCCTGGGCCGCGCCCAGCTCGAACAGCACATGGCCCACCACTGGGCCGCTCTCGAGCAGGCTTACAACGATGTCGGCCTTCCGCACGGCGTCCGTCACGCTGGAGTGAACGGCAATGCCGAAGGCGGCCAGTGGCTCAGCTTTGGCCAGAGTGCGGTTCCAGGCATGTACCTCGTGGCCTGCCTCCTGCAGCCGGAGCGCCATGGGGCGGCCCATCAGGCCAATGCCGAGGACGGCGATGCGAAGCGGTGTGGTTGTCATAAGTTGTGCGGTGCGTCCGTTGGTGCTCTATCCATCATGGAGATTTTTGCTTCGCCAGTCTGTCACCGAGCTTGCAGGGTGCGCAAAATCCAAAGATGATGCCGCAGCCACAGGAGACCGCTATGCCACTGCCCCTGCACGATCCAGCCTGGCTGGAACGCATGTACAACAACCGTGCGTTGGTGCCCGACCACGCCGATTATTTCGACCGTTGGGCGCGCGAATCGGCGGCAGTGCGGGCTAGCCAGCCCTGCATGCTGGATGTGGTCTACGGGCCGGGCCCCGGCGAAAGGCTGGATGTATTCGCGCCCGCTCACCCGGCTGCGGGCGGGGCTCCGGTGCTGGTGTTCATTCACGGCGGGTACTGGCGGTCGCTCGACAAATCCGACCACTCATTCATCGCGCCGGCGTTTACGCAGGCAGGCTTTTGTGTGATGGTCGTCAACTATGCGCTGTGCCCGGGCACGCCCGAAGCGCCGGTCACTGTGGCCCACATCGGCCGGCAGATGGAGAAGGCGTTGGCCTGGGTCTGGCGCAACGCCGAACGCCATGGCGGCGACCCGCGCTGCATTACCGTCGCCGGGCATTCTGCGGGTGGGCAACTGGCAGCCATGCTGCTGAC
>Ga0181554_1004195_pt1 | contig 11798 bp, 10 predicted proteins | sample 011ome_16_FD_145602 | JGI IMG/M metagenome (GOLD analysis project Ga0181554, IMG submission 145602) | Coastal salt marsh microbial communities from the Groves Creek Marsh, Skidaway Island, Georgia - 011503CT metaG (spades assembly) | ecosystem: Environmental > Aquatic > Marine > Intertidal zone... | reverse complement strand
CCTCAGATTTCATTTCTGTCTAGTGCCTGTGCACATGAAATACTCTCCAAAAATGCTGTTGACGTGCACAAATTCTGAGATAAATTATTTCGATGCCTATTTCAAATCACGACAGCACCACATACTTCATGCCCGAGTTGGCGAGCCTCTTGGAGGTGGCCGACGCCGTGGCTAGAGCAGACGATCAAAGCCTCATGGGGCTTGTCAAGGCAAGCCCCAAGCCTGAAGACGTATTTCGACAGATCCGACAGAGTGCGCCTTTTACATCCCACCCTATTCAAGGGGTCAATTACTACGAACATTCAGTTCTCTGGCTGATGCCTGTTATCACCAGGTCGTCATACCCCAGCGTCGCGTGTGCGCAATCTAACCCCGCATCCTCACAAGGGCCGCATATAGCAGCGTGGTTGCGTGAGTGGTTCGGGCCGGAGAACCAACTGAAATGTCTTGATTTCATTCCATCTTATGACTTGCTGATGGCAATGACCCCCGGGGCAATACGAGGGACATTGGAGGCGCTGGTCAACCGCCTGCCAAACGAAGGGGTTCAGTTCAACCTGCTTGAACCGCAAGACAGTGCGCCAGCCATACTCCCCGATCTCGCATTCATCATGGGTAGCATTTCTCGGCTTGTCACCGCCCCTAAGATTCCACAGGCGGGGCGCAGCCAGGATGTGCACCTTTGGCAAAGGGTATCTTCGGCAATAGGTCTTTGGATCGACATTCCTCGGCCAGAATCTGCGATCGTTCTTGGAACCCCATCGGTGTTTGGTGACGCCATGCTCGAAGGCTTGCTGATGTGGGTTCGTGAAACGACTCTCCAACATGAAGGGATCGAATGGACCGCACACCCGGTCGATTCGGACCTTGTGGGCATTGAGTGGATCGTGCGCAACCCTGTGAGTAACGACACAATTCAAATTGTGCGTCACATCCGTATCAGTCAAATCGGCGCCGAAGGCCTAGATCTGATACTCAAGACCATTGATTCATCGTGCTCGCTTACTGGAGTCATGAAAAACCCCGCATTGCTCTCTTGACAGCTGACCGAACTGTGTTTTCATGGATCAGAAGGAGCTAATCATGAATATCACATCACTTGAGCAAAGCGTATTCACCCACGGAAGAATCCTGATCGTCACGCCGGACGGCGATGACGAGCCGGTGCATTTTGAAATCACCCAGCATACCCACAATAATTCAAGTGGTATTGAGCCGCCGAACCTAGCCGAGCATGAGTTGGGTGAAGTTATTCGAAAAAAGACGGCGCAGGAAGCTCTCAAATCCATTCCGGTTCGTGTCATGTTCGATAGCGCCGAACACAATGTAATGGCACGTTATGAGGCATGGAGCGAAACAATTGACGACATGCCGGTTTGCATTGGGAACGGGGAAACCGCGAGCGTGCTGAACCCCGGCAAGGGCACACGCACATCACATGTATGCAAAGGGCCCCAAATGTGCCGCATGGCCCTGCAAAATGGGCTGCAATGCTCCATCACAACCCGCATGCATGTGCTGATTGAAGACAAGCGCTTTGAATTACGTACCAATTCGACGCACACCTACCGTGCATTGATGGGGCAACTGAGGGAAATGCAAGCCCAATACGGGGGGCTGCGGCATCTGCAAATGAATTTGACAGTTTGGGAAAAGAGTATGCGTGCCTCCAACTACAAGCGCTTTGGATGTGCCACGATTGAGTTGAGCAAGGAGTCGCCGGAGCCCTCTATTCCCAGGGTGCGTTCCCAGGCCCTCGATGCGTATGGAGAAAGCCTTCTGCAGGCGTGGAAGGCCGAGTCAGTGCCCCGGGAGGCAGATATGCGCGAGGAGGAGAAACTGGTGCTGGACCTACCGGTCAAGGTCACCAAGAGCGCCGTACATTTTAGGTCTGTGCAAGAGGGCACGGAACTGACCCAGGGTCGTGATGAGTATTGCGATTCGCGCATGGAGACACTGTTCAAAGGCCCCTTGATGGCCAGCCAGGAGCAGGGTGCTGCGCAAATGCTTTGAACCGGTATTGAATGTGAAAAATCAGACCAACAAACCCGTTGACTACACGCGCCTCATTGTTGGTGCGCCCATGACCTTGGACTTGGGCTGGCCAACGAACACGGCCATGGGGAGCGTGGTGCATGCACTCTCGCTCAGACGCCGCCATACGGGCATGACACGCCGCCGCAAGGTAGTTGTCGTGCTCTGCGTTGCGGCGCTTCTCTTTGGAGTGCCGGTTCTTCTCAAGAGCGGGGCATTTGTCGGAACTGCGTTGCAGCGCTATCTCGCGGAACAAACCGTGGTTACTGCGCCCGCCCCTGAAGTCAGACCGATCCCGGTTGAGACGACTGCAATTTCGAGCGTTGCCGACGATGCGCGAGCAGCCGAACCAACCGTGGCCATCACTCCCGCCATCGAACCGCAAGCGGCCAGCGCAAGTCAAGGCGCAGTAGGCGTTGCACCTCCATTGCCCGTTCCACTGCCAGTGCTGACCGCTGCACCCCCGCCATTGGCCGTTGGGGAACTTGTTGCGCCAACTGCGCCAGTGCCACTCGCCAAATCATCCCCTCCGCCCGCCTCCAGGCCTGCCGGAGAAAAGGCCTCTCCAGCAGAAGCCCCGGGCAGTGTCGTCATCGATGTCAGTGGCGGTGCGCGCCACAAAGCGGAGAAGTCCAATGAGGAAGCTCTCACATCGAGCAAGGATGGTGGAACGATGACGGCAGTCACGGCCAAGGCACCGCCGGCTAAGTCGCCACCAGCCCGCAAGGTCGAATTGAATGAACCGGTGTCAACACTGCCTGCGCCTGCCAGAAAACCGGCAGTGGAGCAAAGCGGCATTGATGAGCGCCAATTTGCTCAGCCCCGCACCGAGCGCGGAGCAAACCTTGCCTTGCCGGAGGGAGAGGCCAAAAAGCCGGATCGACCCGCTAGGGTGGGGCGAGTCACTATTGTGGATATTGCAGCGGACGGACGCAGCGTCTTGGTAACGAACCCGGAAACCCGCCTGCCCAAGAAATTCGTCATTGGCGACCAGTTGCCCAATGGAGCGAGATTGCAATCCATCGACCCTGCGGGTGCCAAGATCACCGCAGACGGCGTAGCCTATGAAATGGAGTAATTACCCCATGGCAGACAAGAAAAAAATCCTGATCGATCCAGTTTCGGCAAACATCGTCAATCGCGTGGCCGAGGGGACCAAAATCGTTGGCGAGTACCGCTCCAACGGTGGTTTGCTCTTGCAGGGTGAGATCCATGGCGCACCGTTGATCGTCAGTGATGGCCCATTGTTTGTGATGGCCGACGCTACAGTGAGTGGTGAGGTGGTCGTTCACGGCGATGTCTACATCTTCGGATCGGCGGGATCTGCGCGTTTTCCGGCCGGTGGGCTCGACATGGTGGTCCATGGCGTTTTGCATGTTGCATCCACCGGCGAGACCTTCGGCTCAATCTCATGCAAGCAAATTGAAACGTATGCCGGTTGCCGTCTCAACAGCGCAGTAGCCACCATCAGCTAATGCACATGGTCTATGGCCCATCTGCAGAGCGTATCGGCAACATCCTTCGGGCGCGAGGCTTTCCGGTTGCTACGGTTGGCCAGTACCGGCATGTCCTGGCTCAGCTCGATGAACCTCAGATGCGGCAACTGTCGTCGCATCTGACGGCCATCGCTGCCGCGGTTGACGACAAGCACAGCATCGCCTGGGTCGGCGCATTGACCCGTCTGGCGCAGGGCAGAGACCCCGCCCATGAAGCGCTCGACCACCTTGTGGGCACGCGCGATGAAAGCAGCTCGCCGCCGCCCGCGGTCATGCCGAAACACGCGGCCACCAAACAGAGTCAGGCGCAGCGTGCCCGTGAAAGACAAACGGTGCATGTGTACGCATCAAGCGGCGCACTGTGTTTCGAGCTCGACAAACTCCGGCCCGATGGTTCAGGCAAAGAGCAATTGACGGTCACCATTGATGCCGCGCCATCGGTAGGCCGTCAGCAGTTCGACTGGTCCAACAAAATGACCATCCAGTTAGGGGTTCGAGAGTTGCCCATGTTCGTCGGTGCGCTCATGGGCGCCGTCCCTGAATGGTCAGCAAAATCCCATGGGATTGACCACAATAAATCCTTGCGGCTACGGGCTCAGTCCAATGGTTTTCAGGTGTATATGACGCATGCATCTGCAGCGGTGTCCGTGCCCATGCTCCACCAGGACACCTATCCCGTGCTGAGCCTGTCACTGAAGGCGCTTCAAGCCAATGATCCCCACCTCACCACTGAAACGATTCTCCAGCTATGTGCGCGCGCCAGCGGGGTTGACGCGCGTAGATGAGGGCAGAGGAGCCGCCGTATTGCGGTTCGCGTTGGCTCTCGCTTCTGGCTGGCTTCTTGGGTATCTTGCCTGGTCGGAGGGGCGCACCCCGTTGCTTGCCATTCTGTTGCCCTGCATCGTCTTTGCAATGCCCCGAAGGGCGCTCGTTTTTGCGTTCGCTCTGGGTTACTACCTGTCGTGCGTGAGTGACGTACCTGCATATGCTGCAACATTTTTCAGTAGTCCTCTCCCCGGCGTAGCAAGCTGGGCCGCTCTGGGCGTCATCTGTGCGTCGGTCTGGACGCTGGCATGGACCCCGAGAAACGGAAATGCAAACTTGTCGATCCGTACTCTCGCCGCGTTGGCCATCTTGCTGGCTCCGCCTGTTGGGGCGCTCTCACCGGGTGCACCAATCGTCGGCTGGGGCTATGTTCTGGAGGGATGGGCCTGGGTCGGCGTTATCACATCCACCGCTGCCACGGTCGCATCCGTCCTGCTGGTGCGCCGAGCCCCACCGAAGCGAGTGTTCGCAAGTTTGTCGATTCTGGCCGTTCTGCTATTCATCGCGTCCGGTCTCCAATCGCGTGAAACGGGTGCAGCGGCGGGGGATGTCTATGCAGTCAATACCCGGCTGGGAAAGCCACCAGTCAACGATGCACAGATGGTGGATCGCTATGAGCGTATCGGGGCCATCATTAGGAGCGTGGGCGCAAATGCGCAAAAGGGCGAGGTTCTTGTTTTCCCGGAAACAACCTTAGGGACGTTCGACGCTGCTTTCTCCCATCTCTTGCAGTCTGAGATCATCATCCCAGCGAGAGAAGCCGGGGTAGTGATTGTCATGGGCATGGAGATTCAAAATGCCGAGAGCGAGCGGTACAACACAGTGACGGCCTATTACCCGGATGGCAAGCGATCCACCATTGCGCAGCGTCAGCCAGCTTTGGTTTCGATGTGGGCGCCATGGAAAGGCCGGGGGCACTTTTCTGCTGATTGGGGTCGCAACAACCATCTTGCCATCTTGCCGGGACTCAAAGCGGCAGTGACAGTTTGCTATGAAGAGTATCTGCCTGGTGTGTTCTTGCTCTCCCAATGGAAAGAGCGGACCCCCATGGTGATCGCCATGTCCAATAGCTGGGCTGCCAACTCTGCACGGCTTCCCTACATCCAGCGCACACACTTCGAAGGCATGGCGCGGCTTTTCGGGTTGCGGATGGTGAGGGCAGAAAATCTCACACCGGCTCCGGACTGACAAAGCCCTCGAGCGCCTTGCCAGCCCTTTTTGATGAACTAAACCGCCCTGCAAGGGGGCATAACCCGCGTTCCAGAGAGGTGACCACAAATAAAGTGACCTGCAGTTACATAGCAGGAGCCTCAAGTGGCACAAATCGCAACTGGCAACACGAGCATCACGATCTCCAGCGAGGACCAGCGTGAGGCATTCATTGAGGTCTTTGGACGAGATTATTTGAAGGGGTTTCAAGACCCCATCATCTTCCAGAACCTGTCCTTTTTCAGCCCGAGCGTCAAGTCGGAATACAAGCACAACTTTAAGGTGCTCTCCCGATGCCTGTTCGCAGAATACGTCTACCGGCGCCGCCCGCAATACAACCACGCGCTCCTGGACAAGTTCTCCGCCCTGTGCGCAACGAAGTTGGCGGACATCCAGAAGCTCTTGTCTATGAAGACTCAGCAGCTGGAGCAGACCTGCAGCGGCAATGGTGTTCCGATTGATGCCAGCTACCTCTCTTGCGTCAACAAGACGGTTCCGATCATCCACGCGTCTGCTCGCCAGTACATCCAGTGTCTGGTGCTCTTGGATCGGCTTTTTCTGGTTTCCGGTAGCGCAGCGTTGAACGGCGTGATCAGCGCAGAGCAGCGCAAGGATGTCGAGCTCAAGTCCAAGAAGGCCGTCCGCGCGTTTGCCGGCATGATTCGCATCGAAGCGATTCATATTCGGAAAGAAGGGCAGCGTCTGTTGAAAGATGCTGAAGGCGACATCGAGCTGGGCGAAGCGATGCAATTGCAGGACCAGGCCATCGCAGAAGCCGATGCAGCCGAATCACAGCAAGCTGCGAGTGAACAGGGTGTCATGCTCAGTGAATCACCGCAATCGGACCTGGAAGGCATTATGGCGGTGAGTCTCGCGGCCAACGCCCATGCAGCAAAGAGCGCCGCATAGGCCTTCCCCCCAAACCATTGTTCTACTCCCTGTTGCCCGGCATCATGCCGGGTTTTTTTTATGCTCACACAACTACAAAATGCAGCTGTTGAGTGTGACAAGAACCTGATCATCTTCGCTGGCCCTGGTTCTGGTAAGACTCACACCTCGATCTCCAAGGCAGAGAGAATCCTGCGTGATAGGTCACGGACTTTGATCATGTGCACGTTCACCGTGGACGCCGCGGCCGAACTGTCCAGTCGTCTTGCAAAGCGTTTCAAGGATTCTGGGGAAGCGTACCCAGTCAGTCGCGTGAAGATCAGCACATTCGACTCGCTCGCTCTGGGGCACCTGAAGACATCAGGTGTGATGAAGCACAAATTGCTAAGCCCGAAGGCGCAGGCCCCGAAATTGCGGCAGATGATCATGGAAATGGGGCTGAACTCAGAGGCCGATGATCTGCTGCCATGGTTCGAGATGTACCAAACCACCCTGGATCGCTCTGCGCTCATTCACCGGATGCAAGAGCACGCGCCCGATGCGCATGAGCTTGTCACGATGTACTACGAGTGGCTGCGCGCTGCGGGAATGGTGGATCTCGCGACCGTCAAACGCACCTGCGCGGAGGGGATGGCTGCTGGGCGAATACCGCTGTTTTCCTGTACGGATCTGCTGGTCGATGAGTCGCAGGACAGCGATGAATTGCAGATGCTCATGGCTGAAACACATGGCCGCTCCGGTGTGATCACAACCCTCGTGGGTGATGACGATCAGACCATTTATGACTGGCGCTCTGCGATCGGGTACAAGGGCATGCAGCAATTCGTAGAGCGATGCGATGCGGAGATTGTTCGACTGGGCGAGAACTTTCGCTCCCATGAAGAAATCGTGGCTGCAGCCACCCGGTTGATCGCGTTCAACAACCCGGACCGCATAGACAAGATGCAGCGGTCAACCAAGGGACCTGGGGGAAGTGTCGAAGCGTTTTCCTTTGAGGACACGATGGCAGAGAGCATCTGGATTGCAAAGGAGATTTCGAGCACTTCCAGCTTCCCTTATGACTGTGCTGTTTTGGCTCGGCGCAATCGGGTCCTGGACGTGGCGGAGTCTGCGCTGACGGCTGAAAACATTCCGTACAGCCGCGCCGGCGCGTCTTTGTGGGACAGGGACGATATCGCCTCCTACCTGGGATTCATGCAGTTTGTGGTCTATGGCGACTATTTGGGCCTCAGCCTTGCTCTTGGCTATTTCGGCCTTCAATCGGGCACCATCAACTCAGTGTTGGTCAAGCTGAAAGATGGGGCCACACTCAAGGCATTCCTGGATGGCCAACTGTTTGATGCCGAATGGAATGGGCCAGCAGTTGAAAAGGTGATGGTGTCCATTGCACAAATGTGTGCCAGATGGAGGAAGTTGCTCCGAGCTGGTGAAATTGGAACCGTGATCGGTGAGTCTTCCGCAGAGTTTGTACGTTGGGCACGAATCTGCGACACAAACGCCAAAGGAACGTCCAAGAGAATTCTCCGGCTGCAAACGGGGATGGAACTTGTTGCGCAGGTGCTGGATAAGTTGAAGGGCAAGTTGTCCGAGAGAATCAGCGTTCTGGTCAACTCCAAGAAGGAAGAGCCTAAGGAGGGTGTGGTGCGTCTGCTCACCATGCATGCGAGCAAAGGGCTTGAATTCGATGATGTCTATCTCCTCGATTGCGCAGAGCGGGAAGAGGAACTGAGCGTTACCGAAGGGCCTGCAGAGAGACGGGTGATGTACGTGGCCATGACACGAGCCCGCAACAGACTGCGCATTTGCTATGGGGGGCCGTTCCCCATATTCCTTCAGCAAGCAGGTCTCACGATGCCGCAATAGAAAAAACCTCCCTCAGAAAACTGAGGGAGGTCGTTCACAGGCGAAAAACGCCGGGCACATAGCCGATAAGGGTTTCGGGACGCAAGATGGCAATGACTGCCTCTGCATACTCGTCCCGGCCTTTGGCGCGCTCGGTCTTCAAGCTCGCCTCGACTTTCAGGTCACTGAGTACCTCATCGATTTCCGATACCGAAAGGCGTCGCAGAAACTCGGGAGTCATGCGGGAGTGGTCGGCGATATTGACTTTGAGGGCCCTGAGCATCTGTCCAATCTGATGCGTTGGGGCTGTTGAGATGAGTGCGGCAGTGGCATTGTCCATCGCCGTAATCAGGTTCTCGCTTGGCAGATTCAACCAGGCCGAGATGGGGTCGCTTTCGTCAGCATTGCCACACAGCGCCATGATTTCACTGCCTGCACTACAACCCATGCTGAGCATGGCCATCAGGATGGCCCTGTTCTGTGGTCTGGGAAGTGTGCGTGCATGCTTAGTCAGGATTCCGCGCCACAAGCGTGATTTCGACTCTTCCAGCGATTTCAACCGCTGCGACTCCTGCAATTTGTCATTGCATTTTGTGTTCATGCAAACGTCGGTCTTGACGACGATGGAGTATCCCGGCTTGCCTCCAACCAAGGCACCGAAGTGCTCGCACGTTTTTTTGCAATGCGCAGATTGCTCCGCTCCCACAGCCTCGGGCTGCACAGCATCGCTGGTGCGAACATCTGGGATGTCTGGCGCAACCGCGATTCGTATCACCCGGTACTTGCTGCCGAGCTTATTTGCTGCGGCCTCCACTTCAGACAGCCATTTCTGGCGTGAGCACAGACCGTTCACACACAGCCCCGGGGCAATCGATGTGGAGAACAGGTTGGCATGATTGGTACTGTTGTACCTGCAGCTCTTGCATTCGTGGGTGTCAAACGGTGCGTCTGACAGCACGACAGCGTTGGACTGGATGGTCTGACGGAGATCCTCGACGCCAGGCAGTGCGTCCAGCGAGAGAAGCCCTTCCAGCGACGAAATCTGAACCTCTGCACGAAGTGCTGCCAGCAGCATTCCATGAGCACGCGAAATGCTGGCGCTGGCGACCGCATCCGTGAGCGGTTTACTGGCATACATCAGGAACCCTTTGCTGGTGCCTGTGCATTCCTGGGCGAATAACCCAGGATGTTGATTTTCCTGGTCCATGAATACCTCACTAAAAGGCAGGGACCAGTCCGTAGGGAGCGGTCCCTACGGGGTTTTTGGGGGCTGCAAAATGCAGAGCAAGTCATCGACTTGATGCTCAACGGTAACACGGACGCCGTTGGCTGCAAAATCTCTGCTGCGATGGAAAAAACGCAATGTAAGTGCCCGTGGCGGGTGCATTTAAAGCAGTTTCGTGTGCATGCCAGTTTGACAATTCATGCATGTTCTCCAAACTGTTCAGGCGCAAGGCGCCGCCGGAAGCCAGTAGTGCGCAGCCGCCAGTGCGTGTGGTTAGGTCTGATCCGGGTGCGATTGTCTATCCACCCCATGACCCGGGATTGCCACTGGTTACTTCCGAGGACCTCGTGGAAGCTCAGGCCGCGCTCCTGCGCCGGCTGAAGGTGCATGCCGCGCAATCGCCTGCCTTGTTCGAGCAACGCTTCCTTGGGCCCGTTCGCCGAACGGCGTCCTACATAGGCAATCTACCGGCCACATCAGATGGCATCTACAGCGGTCCTGGTGGCGCATTTCGCGCATCCGTGGATTTGGCCTTTGCGACGTTTCAGGCATCTGATGGCCGGATCTTTACCGGTGGGCTTGGCGTTGAGCAACGTCATTTATTGGAAGCGAGATGGCGGTACGTGTGCTTTCTGGCGGGGCTTCTCTGGCCAGTGGGTGTCACGCTCGAGACGTTGAGCGTTACCAGTGCCGATGGGAAGAACTGGTCACCGCGCGTCGGGGGACTGGAGCAATGGGCGCTTTCGTCGAATGTGGCCCGCGTCTACTGCTCATGGCCAATGACGCCATTTGAACCTGGACCTTCGCCAACGGCGGGCGCTGTCTTGCTCTCCATCATCGGGGAAGAGCCGATTAAGTGGCTTGAGACGGGTTCGCCGGGACTGCTCACAGCCCTCATTGCGATTTGCTCAGGCATGCGCACGGAGAACAACGGAACAGCGTTTGATCTTGTCCAACGGATGTGGGAGCGCGTTTCCGAGGTGGAACTCGCTCGTCGGCCGCAGAGCTATGGAAGGCTCCGATACGGTGCCCATGCAGGGCCACATCTTGTGGATGCGATGCGTGCACTGCTGGATAGCGGGACATGGGCTATCAACCAGCCGCCTTTGTTTGCTGACGCCAAGGGGGTCTACCTGGTGTGGCCGGATGCTGCGCAACCAATCCAGGAGCAAATGCGTGCGAATTCACTGCACGGTGTCCCCAGCACAGCTGCCGGGCTATTGGCCCAACTGGAGGGTGCGGGGCTGATTCAAACAAGCCTGGAGGCGGGGCCATTCGTCGAAGTTGCCAGCAATGACGGGGAAATACTTTCTGCGGTCAAGCTCGCCAAGCCCAACAGCTTGATCGAGAACTACAACCCGCAGGACTTCAAAAAGTCTCGCCCTGTTGCGATGGAAGATGTTGTCAAGGAAGACAAGCTCGCGTTAGTCGCGACTGCCTCACAAAAGACAAAATCGGAACCACCGATACCGATACCGACACCTGCACCCGAGCCAGCATCAGCGCCCGACAAGGTGGCGCAGCTTCAGCCGCCCAAGGCTGGTGAAGATGTGCTGCAGCAGACGCTTGTGATCGCAGAGAGCGAGACGCCGGCTGTGGTGCCACCTGTCGTTGCTCAGCCAGCCAGGAGTAGTGATGTTTCGCGTGCATCGAGTGCGCCTAAGGATGCGCCTGAAGTCAAGAACGCTGCTGCGAAAACACCTGCTCCAACTGGGCCGGTCAATGGCGTAAAGGCGGCAGAAGGCGAGGAAATTCGTTATGCGGAAAACCTTCCAATTGACGTCCGCCGCACTCTCAAGCCTCTTGTGGCCGAGCAACTCGGGAAGCTTGTCGTCCAAAGCAAGAAATCCGATGCCCATACACGGCGACTCAACACCGGGTTGGCCGTTCAGATGGATGCACTCAAGGAAGTGGCTGCCAATCCATTTGATTTCCTTCGTGACTTGTCCTTGGTCGGTTACCTGCACGTTGATCCATCAAAACCTGGGAAGCTCGTTCACGATGTGCTCATCCCCGAAGGATCATCAAACAAGTGCACATGCTTCATTCTTTCCACAGTTCTGACTGACAAGGTGGGCCTCTAATGCGCGACAACAGTCAATTCAGAATGCTTCTGCGGCCAGTGTTTGAGGCACGGTCTGCTGTGTTCTGGAGTATTGCCTGCGTCTGGTGTGTTGTCGTGGGCACGGTGTTCAACATGGGGGCCTTTGCCATGGGCGGCCTTGTGGTTGTCACGCTTTGCATGGCAGTGTTTCGGGGCATTGTCGGTCGCCAGCTGG
>Ga0181554_1004193_pt1 | contig 11803 bp, 13 predicted proteins | sample 011ome_16_FD_145602 | JGI IMG/M metagenome (GOLD analysis project Ga0181554, IMG submission 145602) | Coastal salt marsh microbial communities from the Groves Creek Marsh, Skidaway Island, Georgia - 011503CT metaG (spades assembly) | ecosystem: Environmental > Aquatic > Marine > Intertidal zone... | reverse complement strand
CAATGTTTTCCAAGCAGTCAACGTTTTCAAATCTCATAATAGTGAACCAATAGATACTGGATACGCTGATACTTCATTTATAGGATCAATTTTCGAAAAATCCGTTTACTTTATGAATAATTCTGCCAACAAAATTGAAGAGAGCGGCGGTAGACGACTAAAAATGTGGTCTACTGCACTCACAGAAATTTATTCGCATCCTATGAAAATTAGGGGAACTTCAGGAGAAACTGACTTATTATCAAAGACTGATTATTTAGAAATGCATAGTCATGTTCATAATATGTACCTAAGTTGGTTGTTATGGGGTGGTCCAATTTCATTAATATCTGGTTTATTATTTATGGCTGCGCCACTGCTTATTCATATTATTAGTAAAAAAAATGCGGCTAGCATCTTTTTGCCCTTAGCGATAACCCTTTTTTGGGCGATTTCGATGATATTCGATTCATTTTTAAAACATGCTGGAGTATTTCATATGTATATCCCACTAGTCTTCATAACTTATTGGGCAACATTGAGCCAAAAAAATGAGGTCTCAAAGATTTAACCCACATATTGAGTTGGAGTTATTTACTGCCTAACTCTATAGTCTTCAAGCCTTTCTACACAACAGACGAGCATGCGACATATCACATCGCGCGACAGCGTACGGCATATATTTTTTGCCATATTAAAAAGTCTTCAATCAACTTAAAATGTCTAAAGCAATATTTTGAAAAATACAGTTCGTTAAATCCCAATTCTGAAATATTTTTGATATCTACTACGAAAAAGATGAATATCCTGGATACTTCATTCAAGAGACTACGTATTTATTGTTTCCCGATGCTTGAAAGTTAGTAGCCTCGCCAGAAATCCGTAGCGTATCGGAACCCTTAAAGCTGCGCCTAAAGCCTGCGGAAATTCAGCCCGTCTTCTGCGCAATTAATCAGGGTAAGTGCGAGGACCGCGCCATCTGCGATAGAAACGTGAACGACATCATCAAGCGCAGTGTGGTTAAGGTGAAGAGGTGCGAGCGGCCGAGCGACTTGGAGGTTTCGGGGCACTCACTGCGCGTGGGCGCAGCACAGGACTTACTGATCAGGGGCTACGACCTCGCGGCGATCATGCGCGCCGGGGGGTGGTCGGACCCGAGCACCGTCTCGAGGTACTTGCGGTTTTCGCAGCACAATATTTGGAAGTGAGGCTCAATTTAGCCAAATCCGTTGAATTAAATATCTACGTTTTCCAGAGTTACTGGCATATTCACTGCGACGGATTTAGTTACTTTGGTTCCGATTAACTGATCAAAATATTTTGGAGGTAAGCCATAACCTGGACGCACACTGCGGATACATTCTGAAGTGATGACTTCACCTTCTTTCATATCTTTGACAAAATACAAAGATCTACGGAACTGGATATTTCCCTGTTCGCTAGACTTTCGTCCATAATCAACGCGACCCAAAGCTGACCAAGCTGTCTCGGTGTCTCTGCATAATGCAGCCATTTCAGCCGGTTCTATAGAAAAACTATCATCAGGACCGCCACCGTCCCGATCTAGCGTGAAATGTTTCTCAATGATCGCAGCACCTAATGCGACGCTGGCGATTGCAGTTGTGTTGTCTAATGTGTGGTCTGATAGCCCAGTTACTAGACCAAACTTTTCGATCATGTCGGAAATAGTTGCTAAATTATAATCTTCTGACGGTGCAGGATAGCCACTTACACACAGCAAAATAGCTAAATCAGTGCAGCCCGCAGATTGCGCCGCGTCGATTGCCTCAGAAATTTCTTCTTCATCCGCCATACCGGTCGATATGATCATAGGTTTACCCGTACTGGCCGCGTAACGGATCAAGGGCAAGTCAATGGCCTCAAAAGATGCAATTTTGTAAGCGGGCGCGTTTAGGTCTTCTAGTAGATCAATGGCTGTTTGATCAAACGGAGAACTGAATATGGTGATACCTGCTTTTTTTGCATGCTCAAATAAAGGTTTATGCCAATCCCAAGGCGTATGCGCTTCTTGGTAAAGGTCGTACAGAGTTCGACCGTCCCACAATCCACCTCTGATCAGAAAATCATCAGTTTGTGCATCAAGAGTAATCGTATCTGGAGTATATGTCTGTATCTTTACTGCATCGGCACCCGCAACCTTAGCAGCATCTATGATTGAAAAGGCTGCGGATAAATCCCCATTATGATTAGCGGACATTTCTGCAACTATATAAGGCTTGTAGTCAGCTCCTATGGAACGTCCATTAATTTTAAACTTATTCTTCATCATCATAATACTCCAACCTCAGTTTATATTTTCGTCCATGCATTTCAAAATAAGCCGGATAACGGTCTGGATCACAAATACGCAGTAAGTCAAACTGCTCTTGAATACTCTTATCTATTTCAAGACGACTATCTTGTGCAGTACGTCGTGGCCAATATGTTGCTGTTTCGCTCAAATCTTGCACTTCGGGTACAATATTTGCGTGATTTTGAATGGCCCAGGTCATCAGCTCAAGCTCTCCCTGGAACAAGACATGATTGATTTCATTCCACAAAGCATGCTTCTTCACAGGCAAAGTGATTTTTTTCCAAACATCACCCGTGTCTATATTTTCTGCAGCATCAATTAAAGATAAAGTTATGTATTCAGAGCCATTTAAAATATCCCAAACATGGGGGCTCCATCCGCGACCCTTCGGCAGATCACTTGCATGCAAAACAAGCACATGCATGTACTTTTGGCGGTCTGCTTCTCCAATCAGTTCTGAGCAAGATATCAAAAATAGTATATCCCCCGGCCCTAACTGAGACTTACGCGAACACATGACCATTTGATGACCAGTATCTTCCATCTGTAATTTCCAATTTTGCAGATATGGCATTATTGGATGTTCCTCAGAAGAGCATAATAGAAAGATTTTCATACTGTTATCCACAAAGTAGTTGCCTCACTGATTGCATGCCACGTCCATCGGTAATTTGCGATGCATTCCAGCTAAGTCGTTGCAAGCTGTCTGGTTCAGAAACTACACGCAATATATTTCCCAGCTCATGCTCCACATCTTGAACATCGCATAGTATTGCAGCGCCTGCTTTACTAACTTCTCGACTAATATACTTTTGATTTTCTGCTAAGCTGATTAGTACAGTGGGGATGCCTAAGCTACACCTCTCCCAAGTTGTGGTGCCGCCTGCACCTATTATTAAATCACACTGAGCCATCAGTTCAGCCATATTGTTTACACCAGACAGCAGTGTAACAGAAGCTGACATTTCAGATGCTAGCTTTCTCACGTTATCAAGCCATGGAGCGTGTGGTCCCAAAATTACAGTGATGCGCTCTAAATAAATGGGCTTAACCTGATCAATAGTGTTCAAAATTACTTCTGTTAAGTTATCATTATCTACACCGCCCATCGTGATCAATAAGTGACGTAGCTGGGGCTGCTTTCGAGCCTTTAAACTTGCTTCTCGCCAATCTGCAAATTCTTGACGTAGTAGCGCGTATTGAGGCCCCAACAGCAACTTTGTCCGGGACGAAACAAGCTCTACATAATCGTCCTCGGTACGGCCCAAATTTTGATCTAATAATAGATCACATTCATGCACACGATCTGCCAAATCATCAATGCACATCATTTTTTGACATTTATCACGCATTGCGTTTTCCCAACGATAGTCTAACGCGTAGTGATCAATAATTATCCAATCAACGGGGTCATTTAAAACTGCACTACAGTGCTCAACGTCAGCCTGCCAGTTGCAACCAAGCCATACAGCATGCGCAGGATCTAATGAGTTCTCTTCTGTATCATCATCTTGCGAGAGTAAAGGTAAGGCATGCACTACAAAACCACGGCTTCGAATTAAATCAATTAAATTACCGTCATGCTCTCGACATAAGAAGCTTACGCTGGCCCCTTTTTCCAAAAGCCCCAAAGCTAAAGTGAGGCATCTCATTACATGGCCTGTCCCGATTTCAAGAGAAGCATCCGTTCGGAATATGACGGTTAGGGAGTTATCCATGTTCTTAACTGTTGCGAAGTACTTTCATCATTAATTCAGCCTGCTCCCAATCTTCGGGAGTGTCTATATCTTGAACTCGATATCGCGGTAAAAATACCGGTGCCGATTTTGAACCAAAAATAGGCGTGCCAGATAGCCAGGCGTCTCTGGTACCCCAATAAAACTGCCCTGCATCATGAAACGCTTCAGGTAAATCTTGCGAGCGCACCTGGAATTGGGATGGTTCAAACATTTCAATTCTACCATCTTCTCGAAGTTTAAAAGCCCGTTGAATTGGAAACGCATATGAAGTAGCCGAAAATGCAAAATCAACATCTGATTGATTTAAAGTTTTTTGACCAAGTATTATATCTTCACTTCTAAGAAAGGGAGCTGTCGCATAAATGCAGCATATCTCAATTGGATGAAAATCCTGTTTTAAATGCCACTCAATAGCATGTGCAATCACTGGAGCAGTACTAGTGTGATCGTCAGATAATTCAGCTGGACGCACAAATGGAACATCTGCACCATATTTTCTGGCAATCGATGCGATTTCCTTATCATCAGTGCTCACAACAATTCGATCGAACAAGCCAGTGCGTTGCACAGCCTCAATAGACCAAGCAATCATTGGTTTACCACCAAATAATTTAACATTTTTACCGGGGATGCGCTTGGATCCTCCTCGCGCAGGAATGACCGCAAGTTTCATTTTGCTAAAATTTCATGCAATGCGTCGATCACTGTATCTTGTGCATCAACACTTAAAGTAGGGAACATCGGAATAGAGATTGCCGACTTGTAGTAAGCTTCAGCATTCGGAAAATCGCCCCACTCAAACCCCAGTTTTTTATAATAAGGTTGGGTATGAACAGGAATATAATGCAAATTAACTAAGATATCGCGCTCACGTAATGATTGGAAAACCTCCAAGTGGGTTAACGGTTTAATAGCATCTAAATCCAATCTGATGACATAGAGATGATAAGCCGAATGCGCAAACTCTTCGTGTTTTGGAAATACCAGCGGCAGCCCTTGAAGCTCTTGTGTATACCGCGCCGCTATCTCATGGCGTCGATCAACATATCCCTGCAATCTCTGCATTTGACTAACCCCTAATGCGGCCTGCAGCTCGGTCATGCGATAATTATAGCCAAGGGCAATTTGTTCATAATACCAGGGCCCTTCGGGCCCCTGGGTCATCAATAGTGGATCTCGAGTAATTCCATGGCTCCGAAAGAGAGCCATCTGCTCTGCTAAAACAGAATTATTGGTAAGTGCCATTCCACCTTCTGCCGTGGTCACAATTTTTACTGGATGAAAACTAAAAACCGTTATGTCACTGTATTCACAATTTCCAATCGCACCTCCAAGGTAGCGTCCACCAATTGCATGCGAGGCATCTTCAACGACTTTAAATCCATACTGTTGAGATAATTCGTGTATCGCACGCATATCACAGGGCTGCCCTGTTAGATGAACAGGGATAACCACTTTAGGAAGCACGCCTAATACTGCAGCCTTTTCCAATTTTTCTCTCAGAAATGTGACCGACAAGTTATAGGTCTCTAAGTCGATATCAACAAAGTCGACACTCGCTCCACAATACAATGCGGCGTTTGATGATGCTACGAATGTATTAGGAGAGGTCCACACAGTATCGCCAGCCCCAACACCCAACGCCAAAAGAGCGATGTGCAGAGCAGATGTTGCACTGTTTACTGCTACAGCGTGTGCGGCACCACAAAACTCACTTACAGCTTTTTCAAAACGAGGGACGGCAGGACCTTGAGTTAGGAAATCCGATCTGAGCACATCCAGTACAGCGGCAACATCGCTATCTTGGATATCCTGACGCCCATACGGAACTGTATCAAATCTCATCAAAGGCTACGCTTCTCCAACAAAAACCAACTTATATCATCTTGCGGAAAGTTCACATCCCGGTGGTAACAGAACCCATAGTCAATCAGTTTGAGATTTTCGTAACGTTCTAAGAGATCACCAGCAAAATCACGCTTGAACATTTTATTCTCATGCCCCCTATAAGTCAGAGCAACAGGCTTAGGGTCATAATACTCTGCCACTAAGATATACTTTCGTGAACAACTATATAAATTCTCGTAGACTAATGATAAATTGCTTGGGTCAATGTGTATTAATACACCTTTGGTAAAAGTAAGATCCACTCCTAAATCAATGTTTTCTAATATAGATTGATGATGTGCTGCTACATTAGGTAGAGTCTCTTTAACGTAATCTACCGCAGATTTATTGATTTCATATCCATGTAACTTTACACTGGGGCGAAGTGCTTCAATCGCCCTTAAATTCATACCAATATTACATCCAAACTCAGCGACACTGGATACGTCACTAGTTCTGGCAAGTATTTTAGAGAATAGGTTCAAGTTAGCAGAATGAAGGAAATCGCTATTATTCCGATTGATATATTCATCGCCAAACTCTCCTGCCCAAAATGTTTCTTGCTCGTTTTTAGGTTCGTTCAAATTTTAGCTCCCAACTTTTGTTTCTTTTTTCAAATAAATTCGTATTGACAAACCTATCTATCAAATTTTCGTAATGTTGCCGTGTTATCCCCAAATAATCACAAAACTTTTGAATATTTACCTCTGAAACATCACCATCTATTTTTTTCACAATTTTCAGCCCATCATCTCTTCCCAGATTACCACTTCTTATTTCAATATTCACTTGATCTGTTGCTCTGGCATAACCAAATTTTAAGAACTTAATATGTTCTCTGATATCGATGAATTCCATATCACAATTTTCATTGACAAAAAAAGATCCCATCGGCGGCTCTTTTAAAGATTGCCAACCCAGTGTTTTAATAAACTTAGTATGTTCTGATGGATCCCAACGATAGTAATCCCCATAAAATATTCCTCTAATTCCCTCAGTTTCACTGTCTTCTGGGAAACACAAAATGTCCATATCGCGCTTTGATATCTGTGCGTCAATCAGATCTTCTTCTCTTAGCCCACGCAGACCACCAAATTCTTGTCGCCATCTTTTATTCATTGGCTTGGGTTTTCGAGCTTCGGCAGGCCCTCCATATTCAAATTGAGGATTTTCACCATAAACGACTAAAGGTATCTTCATCCATGTCGCAACACGTGTAGGTACACTATACATTCCAACGTGGTTTACCCAATAAGGATCACCAACTTCTTCAAAACCTCTCAATACTAGAAGTTTTACAAGATTGGGGTTCAGAGTAAAATGAAGGTGATCGACACCAATTTGACGCAATACTTCGAGGTTATGCCTTCCAACATCTGTCTGGTCAAATTGGTCAAAGGTGACTGCCAACACTTTTAGTCCATGATGGCGACACATTCTGTAAGTTTGATATGTAGAATCTTTTCCGCCACTCACAGGCACTACGCAGTCGTAAATTCTATCTCTAGGGAGTTCACTAATAAGAGCTTCAAATTCTTGAGCGCGTTTTTCCCAATTTATTGATTCATTTCGAGACCACTTTTCCTGCGCAGATATGCAAGCATCACATATACCATTTGCGTCAAAATATAAATCTGGCTTGGTATCAGGAAATAAACATTTTTTACAGAACTGGATCATAGCACAACTTTCCTAACTGGTATCTTTTCAAACAAAGCATCTTTCAACGATGGAATGCTGTCACCTTGCCAGAGAAAAATACTACTCATTACTGCACCGTCAAATCCAAATTCATAAGCTTTTTTGACACAGCTTACTCCCGAACAACCACCTGATAACAAGACAGGTATTTTTGACATTTTAGGTATCCCACTTATGATGTCAAAATTGTATCCGTTCATCAAACCATCATTATCAATACAGTTTACTACCACTTCCCCTATCCCCAAGTCTTCCAACAACTTTATTGTTTCACTATAATTGAAATCTCCAACCAATTTCTTTCCGCCATTGGTAAACATGCATAAACGTGAATTAACAAATTTTAGGTCGATGGTTGCTATGGTCGACGAGCTACCGATCAATTTTGCGACTTGATAAATTACTTTTGGTTCTTCAAAAACACAAGTGTTGAAAGAAATTTTATCAAAGCCATTTCCAATAAGCCGATTAGCTGTATCCACGTTACGGACACCGCCACCGTATGTTAGTGGCATATTACTATTTTGCACACAGCTTAAAATTGTAGAGAAATTTATTTCTTTATTATCGAGCGCATCTAAATTATAAAATATCAATTCATCGGCTTGACGACGACTATAAACTCGCATCGTCGATGGTAAATCCCCAACAACTCTATGGTTGAGATAATTCACCGATTTTACAACGGAGCCATTTTTGAATTGAACTGATGGAATAATCCTAAATTTTTTACTCATGCTAACTCTGCAAATGATTTAAGAAGCTTTTTACCAGAATTTTGACTTTTTTCTGGGTGAAATTGATACGCAAAAATATTATTTTTTCGAATGGCTGCAACGATTGTTGTATCGTTAAAATCAATTGTTAATGCGCTATAATTTTTTGAAGGGATGCAATGATAGGAATGCACGAAGTAAAATGTATCCAAGTCAGATAATTCCTGTGAAAATAAATCATAATCACCACCAACATCCCACCAACCAACATTTGGGACGGGATTTGAACCGCCAGGTAACCTTTGCACAGTGCCGTGTAATTCGCACAACCCCGAAGTCGTTTCAAATTCTGTACTTGACTCGAAAAGTACTTGCATGCCCAGGCAGATACCCATGTAGGGTTTATCTCTTTTAATGTGTTCTTTTATCTCAGTAGAAAAACCTTTTTCATTTAATTTTTCCATCATTGAACGAAACGCTCCAACACCTGGCAAAACTATTTTTTTATACCGTGAAACATCGCACGCATCTTCAATAAGATCGCAGGCAATGCCTGCATGATTAAAGGCATTTTTAACCGAAGTTAAGTTACCCATTCCACAATTAATTATCCCAATCTCAGCCATCTTTTTCCCAAAATTTAAATTAGTAAGACAAAAACATTATATTTTTCCTAGCACCATTTGATTTTCATCTAACCAGGCTCTCAATGTATCGTGTGACATCCAATCGGGGTTGCTGTCACTGGAATATACAAAATCCCGCGAAACCTGAACGCCATTTTTTATTCTCTCTGCGCTTTTTGACCAGCCATTTATGTTTGGGAGTATCTTAAAATAACCATCATATTCATAGGTGTACTCAGCGTCTTCAGCCCCTATCATTTGTTCATGAAGTTTCTCTCCAGGGCGAATTCCAATAATTTTACATTCATTCTTCGGACCTATAACTTTTGCAATGTCCATGACTGACATAGATGGTATCTTTTTCACATAGATTTCCCCACCAATCATATCAGCAAATGCATGCCAAACCAATTCGACCCCTTCTTCTAACGTTATCATGAACCTAGTCATTCGTTCGTCAGTAATAGGAAAGACTCCTTTGTTTTTTATAGAATGAAAAAAAGGAATGACTGAACCCCGAGAGCCCATCACATTACCATATCGAACAACCGAAAACTGACTACCATGCTCGCCAGAGTATGCATTTGATGCCACGAACATTTTATCAGATGTCAGTTTCGTCGCTCCGTACAAGTTTATTGGACTGCTGGCTTTATCTGTCGAAAGCGCCACTATTTTCTTCACTTTTTTATCGATGGCTGCATCAATGACGTTAATAGCACCATTTACATTGGTTTTGACACATTCAAATGGATTATATTCAGCTGTTGGTACGATTTTTGTCGCTGCAGCATGCACGACATAATCAACACTGTCGAAAGCTCTATACAAACGCTCGCGATCTCGTACGTCGCCGATGAAGAATCGCACACGATCATCGTCCCGGTAGATCTTTGCCATTTCCCATTGCTTCATTTCATCGCGCGAAAAAATTATCAATTTTTTAGGACTCCAATGTTTTAGGGTCATTTCAACAAATTTATGACCAAAGGAACCGGTTCCTCCGGTAACCAATATTACTTTGTCGTTAAACATGAAATAGCTCCTCGAGTTTTTCGTTGTTAGTTATTACAACAGTTAGAAGGGTGGTCTAAGTCCAATCTTACCGAATTTCTCTTCTAACCTGCCAACCAGGTACGCGGTCGAATAGCTTGTTATATGATTTGCATCGCTGAAGTATGACCATAATTGGTCGTGCAATACACAGCGCTGCTCACAAAACAATTCGGTAGGATGGACAACTAACACATTATCATCGACAAAAGAATCAAAAAACTTTGTTGCTATTTCATCCAGTTCTGCCGTTAGCAGCGACAATGAGTGCAAGTATTCATCTTTCGTAATAGTCATGGTGACACGCAGCTGGTCCGCACCAACGATCGACGGGTGATTTCCTAAAATTAAGACTTTATTTGATCGACTTGCGAAATGCTGGATCGTTTCGCTTATTAGTGCTTCCCATTAAAACACACCTTCACGGTTAGCAAAGTTATTAACTGAACCTGAATAGCCGTTCCAATCCTGACTGAATACTACCAAGTCCCAAGCACCTGGATAATTGTAAATTTTATTACGGATGTCATTGCAGCTGATGTCCGCGATCTTATCAATAAAATCAGCACCTTTAAGCATCACGCAACCGCCACGACTAACAATATCTATTTGTTGAGGCCCAACACCTAATGCATTTGATATGGGTTTTACGTATTGCTGCAGTAATGAGTCCCCCACAAAAAGGATACTGCCGCCTTCACGGATTTCGAAACCTCTTTCAAACTCATTGTGAAACGTACTCCTATGCCGTGTGCTCATCTCGTATGCGAACGGGTTCATTAGCATTAAGAGCTGTGGAATCCCAGCATTTTTCGCAACCAAAATGCCAACGATCGCAGCAACACATAAACCAGAAACACAAGCTGCTAAAGTGATTCTACGGAGCCTCTTCGATCCATTTCTAACCGCATTCCTAACAGGTGTTTCAACAAACTTGGTTAAGAACCAGGCGCCTGGCACTGTAAGCAAGAGAACCAAACCAAATAGATAAACCCCTTCTATTTCAGAGTATCTGTCACGCACAATAACAATCGTAGGCTGGTGTAATAAATACAATGGGTAAGAAATTAGCCCTAAAAATAGGAAAATCTTTGGCACAATTATTTCGGAACCAAATACGATAAACAACAGCGTTCCGATAGTTGGAAAAAGAGCGTTAAAACCTGGGAATGAATCACTACTTTTCAATATAGTGGAGCTCAATATTATTATACCTAACCCAATCATGGCTAGGTAGCTATTACCCCGCATTAGCTTATCGGAATATCTAAGCTTCTGTATTAATTTACGATTCAACGGACTTATCTTTTTATCACTTCCAGGTTTTTCCTAATCCACTGCGCGAGTTTATCTTCACTGATATCACTCGCCGCGACGCGAATAATGGTCTTATACTTGTGTTCAGGTGAGGCTGCTAAATCGTATCCGTTTAACTTTAGAAACAGGCGCATTGCGATGAGTGCAGTGCGCTTATTCGCGTCATTGAACGGATGATTTTTTGCAAGCCCGAACCCATACGCAGCGGCGAGTTCAGCTAAATCTGGTTTTGGATCAGAGTAATGAAAGGCATTCTCAGGCCTTGATAAGGCAGACAAAAGCAATCCCTCATCGCGAAGCCCCGGCAGTCCACCATGCTCATTAATTTGCCGATCATGAAATGCTTTTATGACGCGCAAATTGATCCAGATCGGTTCCTTCATTTAGCCAGTTTTCGCAAGATGTCACGATCTTCGCGCATGATGTCTTCCGCAACCGCCATCTGAGCATCAAATTCAGGGTCATAGGGGG
>Ga0181554_1004185_pt1 | contig 11815 bp, 4 predicted proteins | sample 011ome_16_FD_145602 | JGI IMG/M metagenome (GOLD analysis project Ga0181554, IMG submission 145602) | Coastal salt marsh microbial communities from the Groves Creek Marsh, Skidaway Island, Georgia - 011503CT metaG (spades assembly) | ecosystem: Environmental > Aquatic > Marine > Intertidal zone >... | reverse complement strand
AGCATCTGTCGCAACGCGTCGGGGGGGGTCTGGCCGTCCGACCACGCGCCAGCGACAGCCTCTCGCGCGTCGCGCGCGGCGCGCTGCGCCGCGCGGAGCTGACGATCGACGGGCGGCGGCGCCGGCGGCGGACGCACAGCTGGCGCGGACGCCGCGGGCGCCGTCCTGTTCGCGCTGTCCATCAACCCCTCGCGCGCCCATCGCTCGAGCGCCGCGGCCGCGGCCGCCTCCGCGGTGTCTCCTATCCCGGCGAACCCAGAGAGCCCGGCGAGCCCGGACAGCTGCGCGCTCAGCCCGCCGTGTGCGCCGCCGCCGCCGCCGCCGCCGCCCAAGAGGTCGCTCAGGCCCGCGCTTCGCACGGACGGCCGCATCCCGAGCCCACTCAGCGGCTGCGTCCCGCCGCGCGGGTCCAAGTACATCAGCGCGGGCGCGAGGAAGTTGGAGTCGTCCGGAGCGTTCGCCGCCACCGGGGTCATCCGCGTCGTCGTCGGGCCGCTCGCGGAGAAGGGATCCGTCGCCTCCGCGTCCGTCTCGGTCGAGGTCGTCGCGTCCGCGGCGTTCGTCGCCTCTCCCGCGCCGATCGCCCCTCCCGCGAGGAACGACTCCGTCGAGAGGAACGGCGGCGGCGCCGCGACGTCGCCGTTCAACTGCACGCTCATCGCCATCCGCGCGAGGTCCATGAGCAAAGACCCGGCGTTGTGCAGCGTCATCGCCGCTCGCAGCGCGCTGCTCTGTCCTCGCGCGGCGTCGGCGTCCATACGCGACGCGCTCGCGGCAGCCTCGATGTCGCTCGCGGCGGTTCGTATCCGCGGCATCGCGCGCTCGACGACGTCCGCGCCGGTTCGAAGCAAGTTCGAGACCTCGGCGGACGTCACCACCGGCGGGACGCGTCGAACGATCGGCGGCGGCGGCGTTTGCGTTTGCGTTTGCGTTCGCGTCTCCGTCCCCGCCGCCGCGGGCGCCGTCGCCGTCGCCTGCGCCGCCGCGACGCCCCCCACCTCCGGCGACGCCTCGGCTCGGTTCGCGTCCACGACGACCCGCGGCGCGGACGTCGGCGGCGGCATCATCCCCGGCAGCGGCAGCGGCAGACGCGCGAAGGGCGCGTGCGGCGCTTGCGTCCCTCTCCCGGAGTCGTGGCACGCCGCGCACAGGTCGTAGTCCCCCTCCGCGATGGACTTGTAGCGCTCGCCCGTGATCGGCATGATCCCGCACGCGTCGCACTGCACGCCCGCGTGCGAGTTCCGCGCGTCCGGCGTCGCCGAGAGAGGCGCCGCCGTCGCTTCCGCCGCCGGCGCCTCCGCCGCCGGCGCTTCCGCCGCCGGCGCCTCCGTTGGCGGTCCTCCGCCCGGAGTGCTCGCGAACGACCCGCCCGCGTCGTCCGCGTCCATGTCCACCAGCGCGCGCGTCAACGCGGCCACGTGCGCGGTGATGACCGCGGCGGGATCGTACGGCGCGCGTTCGAACGTCAACGTCCGCCTCTCGCCGCCGCCGCCGGCGGCGGCGTCGGCGTCGGCGGGATCCGGCCGCCGCACCACGCGCGGCGCCCCGTCTGGCCCGATCGTCACCTCGAACGACATCGACGACCCGTCCGTCATCGCGGCGATCGACTCCGGGGTGATGCCCGCGGCCTGCGCGGCCGCCATCGCGGCCGCGGCGTCGCCGCCGCCGCCGATATCGTTCAAGATGCCGCCGACGATGGCGTTGATCTGCGCGCCCCCGAGCGCCGACGTCGGCAGCGACACGCTTCCGAGCTGCACGTTGCTCCCCGCGGGGATGCGGATGAAGTCCCCGGCGGCCGCCGCGCGCTGCGTCGCGGCCGCGTGGTCGATGTCGTCGTTGCGCGCGTCGCCGACGACGTCCGGAGGGCGCGAGACGAGGAGGAGCGTGTCCCCGTCTTCCACGCGCAGATCGGACAGTCGCTGCGTGTCTTTGAGGACGCGGCCGCGGCAGATGAGGCGCTGGCGCGCGGACGGGACGCCGCACGCGGTCTCGATCGAGGACTTCAGCGTCGCGACTTCGACCTGGGGAGGGCGGCGCGCGGCGGGGGTTTTACGGGGAGCGGCGGGGACGGGAGGCGCGGGTCAGATCGCGAGCGCGAAGGTCGTTCGTCGTCGACGACTACGACGCTGGAAGGAAATGGACGGAAAGAGAAGCGACGCGAGGACGCGAGGACGCACGTCGCTCGGGACCGTCAGGGCGTGCTGCCCCTCCGGCTCTTGCTGCCGGACGCGGATGCGGATCTCCCTCGGCTCCGGCGGGGACGTCGCGGCGTCGGCCATCGCGTCCGTCCGCCGCGTGGACTCGCGGTCAACCGCCGCCGGCGCGACGTCGAGGGAGGGTGCTCGAAAAGCGAGCGGCCGACGCGGCGACTACCGCGGGGAGAGCAGATGCGACGCCGCGCGCGCGCTCGCGTCGCGCGCGCGACGCGTCCGCGATGCCGCGCCGTTCGGCGACGCGCTCGCGAGGTCGATCTCGCGCGCGGAAGGCTCGAGCGACGCGTGACTCCGCGCGTCGCGCTGTGCGTAGCGTCGACGCGTCGCGCAAACCAACCCCTCGTCTCCCTCGGACGACGACGCGCGCTGAGAATCTCTCGGATCTGCTCGTCCGCATGCGCATGCGCGGTTTCTTCCGCGCTCGTTTGCGTTTCAAACTTCAAGTACGGCCACGGTGGCCCTACCACGCCCTCTCTCGCCGCCCCGCTCGCGCCGCCAGGCCGTCCCCTCACCCTCACCTTCGCCCTCTGAACCGCGCCGCCTCCACCAGCGTCTCCAGCAGATCCTCCGCCTCGCGCTTCTTCAGCGTGATCGGGAACTCGTGCCCTCGAGGCGCGCCCGGCCGCTGACCGTCTCTCAGGTAGTCCTCCACGCGCCGCGGCAGCGCGCGCAGCTCGTCGTCGCTCAGGTGCGCCTCGGGGCCGTCGTAGAACGGGCCCTCGTCCAGCCCGATCCCCTCCACCGGCGCGAGGCGGACCTGGTGCGTCGGGTACTTGCCCTGGAACGCGCTCGGGTCGTGCGCGGCGACGAACTCGGGCGGGGACGCGTTGGGGTCCGCGGGCACGGCGCGGAAGGCGCGGTACATGAACTCGCGCCGCTCGCCGTCGCTGTTGCACCCGCACATGAAGACGATCGTGTTCGGTTTGATCTTCTTCTTGAGGACTCTGCGCCCGCCCTCCTCGTCCAGCGCGATCAGGCGGTTCTCGATGCCGTGCTTGACGTACTTGTACTTCATGACCCACACGAGTCCGTTTTCGATCTCGGGGAATCGGCCCCTTCCGGGCCCGGGCCCCGCCGCGCCCCCGCGGTCGTCGAGGTCCCTCCCGCTCGCGCTGCGCTCCAACCCCCCGAGGGTCGCCGCCGCCGGCGGCGGCGGAGGTATCGCCGGCGGCGGGAACGGCGGCGGCGGCGGCGCGCTCTTCGCCGCCTCCACCGCGCGCCACGCGTCGTCGTACGCGTCCTGAAGCGTGGGCGCCCGCCGCTTAATCTCTAGAAACGTCGCCTCCGACATCCCGCGCGGGTTCCAGAACGCGTGCTCGAGCGGGCCGATACCCGCGCGCACGCCCGCGAGGTTCTTCGGCCACCGCGCGTACTTCGCCCTCAGGCGCGCGTACGCCGCGGCGTTCTCGTCGCCGACGGCGGCGGCGCGCGCGGCGGCGTCGCCCGGCTCGGCGGCGGGCGCGCGCGTGAAAATCTCCCCCTTCTCGCGCTCGGACGCCGCCGCCGCCTTCGCCGCCTGGCTCTCCAGCAGCGCCGCGCGCGCGCGTCGCTGACGCTCTTCTCTCTCCCTGCGCTCGCGCTCGCGCTCGAGCCTCGCGTCGCGCTCTTCTCTCTCCCTGCGCGCCTTCTCCTCGCGCTCCTGCGCGACGCGGTCGCGTTCGCGTTCGCGGTCTCGGTCCACGCGCGCCCGCGCCGCCGCCGCCGCCGCGTCCGTCGCCGGCGCCGCCGCGGCCGCGGCCGCGGCGTTCGACTTGGGTATTCTGAACCCGATCGCGGGCGCGGGCGGCGGGTCTCTCGCGACCGCCTCGGAGAACTTCATCTTCTTCTCGTCCGCGGGCGCGTCCGCGTCGGGGCGGTCGCGTCGCCGCTTCTCGCCGCGGTCGTCGGACACGACGTCCACGTCCACCTCCATCGCGACGACCGGCGGGAGGTCTCCGCGCTTCGCGACCGGTCTGTCGACTTTCTCCTCTCGTTTCGGCTCTCTCTTCGCGGGCGCGGGCGCGGGCGCGGGCGCGGGCGCGGGCGGCTTCTTCGCGGGCGCGGGCGCGGGGACCTCCGCCTTCTTCGCGACTGCCTTTTCCGCCTTTTCCGCCTTTTCCGCCGCCTTCTTTGCCAAAGCCGCTGCCGCCTTCTCCGCCTTTTCCGCCGCACTTGCGTCCAACTCCGTCACCGCGCCGTTCCTCAGATCTTTCTTCTCCAGCGACCCCTCGTACCTCCAGTGCTCGTCGTACTTCCCGGTGAGCACCATCTTCAGATCCGGCTTCCCCCGGCCCGGGGCGTCGCTCTTCAGACGCGTCGAGAGCACGCGCTCGACGTCCTCGGCGCGCCGCTCGATGATCTCCGCCTTGACGAGAATGATCTCCCTCTGTTCCGCGTCGTCGTCGAACATGAACACCATCGTGTCGTACGCCGGCATCACCTTGAGCTTGGTCCCGCGCGCGCCGACGAACTTCTGAAGCCCCGCGCGCGTCGCCGCGAGGACGCCGACGAGGACGCCGCCGCCGCCGGGTTTGTTTTCCTCGTGGAATTCGTTCACCTGCATCGCGACGCCGTCCGCGAACCTCACGATCGCGCCTCTGGAGACGCTCACCCAGCCGGTCGCGGACGTCACCGCGGGAGGCTCAGGTTCCGCGCCAGAAGCGTCGTCCGGGCGCGGGACGCGGAGGAGGACGCTCTCGCGCGGGGTGTGGCCCTTCTTCGTCGCGAGCGTCGGCTTTTTCTTCTTCGGCGACGTCGACGCGTCGGCGGAGATGGGCGGGGGCCACGCGTACACACACGCCGGTCGTCGCGCGGGATCGGACGTCGTCGCGGTCGCGGCGGCGGTTCGCGCGACCGCGGCGTGCCTCCGCGAGTCCTGCGAGTCCGGCTTCGCCGTCTTCGCGTCGTCGTCGGCGGGGGTGTCGTCGTCGTCGTCGTCGTCGTCGTCATCGTCGTCGTCGATCACCTTCGCGGACTTCGTCCTCGCCGTCCGCGGCGGGTCCTTCGCCGCGCCGTCCTCGGGGTTGTTGTCCTTCCCGTCGCCTCCCTCCGTCGCCTTCGCCCTCGTGGCCTTCGCCCTCGCGGCGGGCTTCTTCTTCTTCCCGACTAGTCCTTTGGCGTTCGCGTCCGCCAGATCCTCGACCGTCCAGCTCGCGCGCGTCGGATCGACGGGATCCGTCGCCGGCACCTCGCTCGCGTCGAGATCGTCCGCGAGCCGCCACTTCGTGTTGTTCTTATCCCCGCCCTGCTCGTCCCGCGAGACTCGCGCGAAGTACCCCGTCTTCGCCTTCGGGCCCGGACCGAACATGGGCACGATGGACGCGAGCGCGGAATCCAAGCCTCTCTTGCCGAGCTCGCGGCCGCAGCGCGCGGCGCGGAGCGCGATCTCGCTCGGGGTCAGGCCATCGCTCCCGGCGTCCCTGAGGTGCTGGAGGATGACCTCGAGCCACGACCCTTCGCCGAACGACGGGACGATCATCGGTCCGCGCCGCGCCCGCTCCGGGGACGAAATGCGGGCGGTGGTCGGCAATCGCGGCAGTTGACGAAGAGCAGCGGTCCTGACGCGGACGACTGGCGGACGCGCGAGCGCTCGTTCAAATCCTAACGGCTCGGGCGGCACTTCGCACCGCGCGCGCGTCGCGTCGACGCCGGGGACGTCGCCCGCGTCGCGTCCGTCGATACGAGAGGCGCGCGAGAGAGGCGGCGACGCGTCGTCGTCCGCGCGCGAGCTTAGAGGACGCCGCGGCGCGCGGGTCGGAAGCGGTGACGACGCGGACTGCTGAAGATGCAGCGCGCGAATCTAAATCTCGCGACGGCGACGGCGCGACGCCGCGCGGCGACGCGCATCCAGTCCGCGTACCGCGGGCACCTCACCAGGCGCGAGCTCGTGGAGAACGTCCGGAAAGACTTCGAAGAGGTGATGCGACGCGTCGAGGGGCCGCTCGCGGAGGACGTCGCGCTCGCGACGACGACGCCGTTCAGCGTCGTCGAGCGGCCGTTCAGCGTGATGGGATGGGGGAAGGCGGGGTCGTCGGCGAACCTGTCGCCGCCGAGCGTCTTGGACGCGCTGGACGACTCCACGACGCTGTCGCCGTCGCCGGAGCCGCCGACGCGCGCGGCGAGGGTCGAGGAGGACGAGGACGAGGAGGACGAGGAGAGAGGCGGGGGCGCGCGCGCGGCGAAGAAGGCTGCCGCGGCGATCGACGCGGCGAGCGCGCGTCGGGGAGGAGACGGAGACGGCGTCGTCGACGTCGGCGTCGGCGACGAGGACGACGACGAGGCGACGACGAGCGCGCTGCGGCAGGAGCTCGCGTGGGCGCAGGCCGCGCTGGACGACAGGAGGCAGCATCTGCGACGGATGCGGATGCGCGCGCAGCAGGCGTCGACGCGGCGCGCGGCGCCCGCGGGGTGGTGAACGAGAGACGACGACGCGACCGCGTCCGACGCGCGCGCGCCGTGGTGGGAACCCGCGCGCGCTCGACGAACGTGCGACCCGCGAAGCACCGCCCGTAGAAGCACGAAAATATAGTTTCAATCGCGCGTCCTCGCGCCTCGACTCGGACTCTAAGAGACCGCGTCGATCCATCAAAACGCCTCCTCCTCGCGGAAAAATCAATCACACTCATCGACCTCATCCCCTCGCCTCCATCGCGCGCGACGAGCCCCCCGCCTCCGTCGCGCGCCCCCACGCGCCCTTCTCGACGCCCTCCGCCCGCCTCCTGTAGTGATTACTTGTTATCGGACGGGCGCTCCTTGCCCTCCCACGTCGCGTTCCACTGCTTATCGTAGAACGTCGCCTCGTCCGCGAGAACGCCGAGCGTGTCCAAGTCGTCCAGACGCCGCACGAAGAGGCAAAACGCGACGGTGACGAAGATGGCCGTCTTCCCGAGGAAGCTCTGGTGCAAGTCCACGAGCCCGGCGCCGCCGGCGGCGTCGATGAGGTACGCGAACGCGTACCCAACCATCGCGGCGCGGCCGTTGATCTTCTCCGCCTCCGGGAGATGGAACCGCTTCACCCAGACCCACCACGGGACGATTGAAGTGTCGAACAAGCCGTCCTCGTCGTACACCGCGGGGCAATCCTCCAGGGCTTCGGGTCGTTCCACACGAGCGATTGTCGGGGTGGAGTTCAAAGGCGTCAGAAGCGGAGTTGAAAGGCGTCGATGGCGGGGATTGAAAGCAAAGCGAGGGACCCTGGGCGGAGAGACACGCCGGGAAAAGTCCTTAAGGATCGGCGTTCACCACGCCGACGCGGTCGTACGGGGACCAGTGTGACATAGAACGCGCCTTTGCGGTGGACAACCTCCGCGTCGATGACCGCGTTCCAGTCCGTCTCGCCGTCAGCGAGCTTGAACTGGGAGAGGTCCCACGTCCCGTTGACCCATCGCGGGTCGGACCACACCGCGTTGTCGGCGTTGGCGGCGCGCGTCGCCGCGGCGGACGACGCGGCGGCGGCGCGCGCGGCGGCGCCCGCGTCCTTGCCGGCAGCCTTTTCGCCCTCGAGCGTGCCGCCGCGCTCGAGCGGGCCGGGCGCGCGCGTCTTCGTCTCGGCCGCGACGCGCGTCACGACGGAGGACCTGGACGAAGCAAGAGTCGTTCGGAGGAGAGAAGAGTGGGTGGAGGAGACGGAGAGGTGAGCGGGGCCGTCCGTCGGTTGTCGTCGTCGCGAGAGACGGACGTGGTGAACGAATGAATGATGACTTTTGCGCGTGCTGGGAACACAGAGAAGAAAGCGGCACGTTTCCGCGGCCGATCGCGGCGCCGGAGTCGCCGCGGACGCGCGCACGCGAAGCTCGACGACGACGTTCCGGGGCGCGGACGCTCGCGCGAAGTCGCGCGCGGACGCCGTCGCGGTTTAAGCGCGCGTCCGCGCGGAGCGACGCGCGACGCGCGCGACACGCGCGCGCGCACCGCAACCCTGATGGGATTTCAGATAACCCTCCGGAAGGAGGGTCGAAAAAGACGGGACGGCGCGTCGACGGACGCGTCGCGCGCGGGGCGCGAGCGAGGCGAAAGCGCACCTGGACTTGGCAGCCTTGGCGGAGCGCGCGACCCTGGAGTGCGAGGCGGAGGAGGGGCGACGCGTCAGCGATCGTGAACGCGTCCGGCGGGGTCGTTCGCGCGAGGGTGGCATCGCGCGACTTTCTCCGATTGAACCTCGCGAGCGAGCGAAAAAAGCGAGCGGGATTCCCCGGAGACGCGAGACGCGTCGAGCGGCGAGACGCACTTGGAGGTCGCGGCCACCTTGTTCACCGCGAAGGTGGCAGTGCTAGCGATGGACATGGACATTTTGATTGTGCGTTCGAGCGGCGTTGACGCGCGCGTAACGGCGATGAGTGCCCCGCGCGCGCGGTCGCTGGTCGGTTTTCTCCGCAAAAAAAATAAATCTTTCGATTCACATTTCGATCTCGGCCAATCACAGCGCTCGATCTCCATATCGCTTCCACCTGCTTCCGGTGTCGACTTTCGTACGAGGCCACGGTAAGAAACCGGTCGGAATTCGTACTACGGGAAACGTAAACGGTCCCCGCTGGCGTTGTTCGCTTTTTTCTCCAGATCGCGGGCGGGTTTACGACTTTCGTTCGTTCGTTCGTTCGTCAAAGTTCTGTTATCACAAGCGTGCTCTCCACGCGGCTCGCCGGAGGCCCCAGCCTCCGACGAACTCGCGGGCAGTCTTCTACCGCGTGCATATTCTACGTCCTACTAATTCTGTTCGTACGTGCGTACCCCCCCGAGCAGAGATCTCAGATCTCAGCTCCTCCGTCCGTCCACATCTGTCGCCGCCCGGTCTGTCGACGCGTATTACGATCGCGTCGATCGCCGCCCGCCGCCGGACGATCACGTCCGTCGTCGCGTCCATCACCGCGGCCCGACGTCTTGCGTCTTCATGGACCCGCCAATCTCGAGGTCGTCGTCCTCGCCGTGGTCCTCGACGACGGTGCCGTCCGCGAGGATCTTCATCTTCGTCTCGTCTTTTTCTTTTTCTTTTTCAATCCTCTCCCTCGTCGCCTCCTTCTCCGCCACAACCTTCGCGTTGGCGGGGAGGACGTTGTTACGCTGCTCCTCGCCCATCTGCTCTTCGGTGGCGTCGTAATCATTCTCCTCGCCGCTCAGCTCGATCGAGAACACGCTCTCCGGCGGCTCGTCGTCCTTCTCCGCGGGCGTCATCTTCGGGCGGTTCTCAACGCGCTCGCGCGCCGGCGGCCGCGCCGGCTCCGGGACGAAGGATTCCTTGGCGTACGCCGTCGCCGCAGCCGCGGAGGCGTCGGCGGCGAGGATCGCCGCGGCGGCGTCCGCCACCTCGCTCGATCGTTGCGCGTTCTGGGCCTCCGCGGCGATGTTCTCGCGGAGCTCTTCCTCGAGCTTCGCGGCTTGCGCGATCTGGGACTCGAAGTCGTCGAGATCGTCGTCGACGGCGGCGGGGACGTCGGCGATCAGGGAGACGGCGTTCGAGACGCTCTCCTTCGTCAGCGAGGAGATCTCCTCCAAGACGCGGTAGTACTCGCTCCCGTCGATGAGCGCCTGCTCCGTGCGCAGCTCGTTCACGCAGTCCCTGAGAAGCTTCGTGGAGCCAACCTCCTGTACGCTCCCGTCAAGCGAGTGCAGCAGGATGGGCGACTGCATCGGATCCGGGACCCAGCTGTCGCAGACTTCGACCAGGACAACCTCGTCGTGCAGCGACGCGTGCAGCGCCAACGTCCGGTTGTTCCCGTGCTGCCACACCGCGGTCTCCTCCGGGTCCGCGGAGTTGTCGTCCACGACGACGTACTTGTACTCGTACGTGTCGTCCGCGTGGATCGGCGTGGTGATCGTCCACAGCCCGCCCTCGGACCAACGCATCGGAAACGCGTTGGCGAGGTTCCAGTCGTTCCACGTCCCGACCATGGCGACGCGCTGCCCCGGGAGCGTGTCCACGAGAATCTCGAACTTCACCGGGATGTCCGCGTCGGTGGTGGACGCCGCGGACTTCTTCGCGTCGACGACGCGGCCCATGCGTTGGTTGTGACGAAGCATCCGCGCCGCGTTGTCGCGCGCGGCGACGTGCGCCCTCACCATCGTCTCCTCGAGCTCGGCAATCTTCCTCTCCATCGCGATCGCCTGCTTCTCGTGCTTCGCCCTGAGCTCCCGCGCGAGAACCTCCTCCGCGTACTTGACGTCGTCGTCCTTCGCGGCGTCGGCGCCGGCAGCCGCGAGCTTCTCGTACGCTTCCTCGAGCTCCGCCTTGACGACGGCGAGCGCGGCGTCGCGCTCCTCGAGTTTGCGCTGAATGATGTCGCGCTCCGCCTCGATCGCGAGCACCGCGCGCTTCGCGTCGTCGAACGCGTCGTCCTTCGCGGCGAGCTCCGCCGCGAGCGCGCTGATCTCGGTCGCCTTGCCCTCCAAGATCTCATCCGCGGTGGACGCGAGGTCGTTCTTCGCCGCCGCGAGCGCCTCCGTCGCGTCGTTGAGCTCGGCGTTCATCGCGGCGAGCGCGGATCGCACGCCGTCGAGCGCCGCCTCGGACTCCTCGAGCTGGGCCCTGAGGTCCGCGACCTCCGCCTCGTGCTCCGCCTTGAGCGCCGCGACGACGGCGTCGTGCTCCGTCTCGAGGCGCTTCCTCATGAGCGTCGCGTCCGCCTCGGACTCGTCGAGCTGATCCGTCAGGGACCTGATCTCCGCAGCCTTGGCGGCCACCTCGCGCTCTTTCGCGTCTCTGAGCGCGTCCGTGGTCTCGATGAGCGACGCGCGGATCGTCTCCACCTCCTCGCGAAGGCGTGACGCCTCCGAGAGCGTCCGCGCGAGCGTCTCTTCCGAGTCCGCGGCGGCGTCGCCGGACGTCTTCCGGTCCGCGTCAATCGCGGCTTTGAGGAAGGAAATCTCGCTCTTCGCCTCCTCGAGCGCCTTCTCCGCGGCGACGCGCTCCTCGGACGCGAGCGTCATCTCCCTGCGCGCCGCCTCGAGCGCTTCGCTCGTCGCGATCGCATCCGCATCCGCCTCGTCGTCGTCCTTCTTCTCCTCCGCGGCCGACGCCTCGAACGCCGCGAGCTTGGCGTCGACGGCGGCGAATCGCTCCTCGACCTCCGCCACCGCCTCGCGCGTCGACGCGAGCTTCGCCTCGGCGTCCTTCGCCTCCTTCCTCGCCTTCGCCAGCGCATCGAGGTTCTCGTCGTGCTCCTTCTCGAGCTGCAGAAAGTTCTTCTTCGTCTCCGCCTCCCACCGCTCGCGGTCCGCGCGCCACGCCTCGAGCGCGTCGCCGCGTTCGATCGCCGCGGCGATCTTCGCCTCCGCGTCGGCTTGAAACGCCTTCATCTCCGCCTCCATCTTATCCCGCGCGATCGTCACCGTCTCGAGCTGGCACATGAGCGTCTTCCTCGACCCCTCCGCGCGGTCGAGGTCGCCCTGGAGCGAGTTCAGGAGCTTCTCGCGGCGCTCGAGCTTCTGGCGAATCTCGGCGACGCCGCTGAGGTCCGACTGCAGCACGGCGCGGTCGGCGAACTCCTTCTGGAGCTCCTCCGCGAGGTTCGCCTTGGCTTCCCTCGCCGCCTCCGCCTCCTTCTCCGCCTCCTTCTTCGCCTTGTGCGCGTTCGAGAGCTCTCTCCTGAGTTCGAGCGTCTCCTCGAGCTGGCGTTCGCGGTCTGCCTTCG
>Ga0181554_1004184_pt1 | contig 11820 bp, 6 predicted proteins | sample 011ome_16_FD_145602 | JGI IMG/M metagenome (GOLD analysis project Ga0181554, IMG submission 145602) | Coastal salt marsh microbial communities from the Groves Creek Marsh, Skidaway Island, Georgia - 011503CT metaG (spades assembly) | ecosystem: Environmental > Aquatic > Marine > Intertidal zone >... | reverse complement strand
ACCCTCCGCCGGCACCAGCACCGGCAGCACCGGCAGCACCGGCAGCACCGGCAGCACCGGCAGCACCGGCAGCACCGGCAGCACCGGCAGCACCGGCAACACCGGCAACACCGGCAACACCGACACCAACTGAGCCGGTTTTCGAGCCGAAGCCAGAGCCGGTCCAGCCTGCGCCACCTGCCGAACCAGTAGTTCAGCCCACCCAGGCGCCGAAACCCGCCGAAAAATCAAAAGGCGGGTTAATGGGCGCCATGTCCAAAGCCTTCAAAGCCATCAAGGACATCGACAAGCCCTCTTAGGTAGTCACAGCCTCCCGGCAAGTCCGCTTTGTGGTGGCGATGGCCGTTTTGGTCATCGCCACTTTCTTCACTGACCAGCCAATCCCCTCTCGCCAACTCGGCGTGCATCACCAGCACCGCTACACAACAAACGCCGCCAGACCGGGGCCATCCTCGCTTTTAACACCGAACACCGATGTGGCCCGGCAACCCTGCCCCGGTTGCGATTGGATTCCGAAAGACTTGCCAAACTGACGGAAACATCGGCCTAACCAAATCCAGCCTTCATTGATAAACAATTTCCATATTGCTACCTATATAATCTTGCGAAAACAATATCGACTCGCAACCTGACTTCCGAAACGACATGCTAAGTAAGCGCCTCCTGCCGATCGTTTCCTCATTTTTTTTAGCCCTGTCGACGGGCGCCGAATCGAAGCCAGTACAACCAGCCTCTGAAAGCCCCTCCACACCAAAAACAGGGGAACGTACGGTGAGCGTTCGTAAAGAGTCGCTTCCCTACATCACCGTCAGGAGCATCTTCCCGCAATCCTTATCCAGCACCATATCCGCGCCCGCTCACGTTGAGTTTAGAACTCAGGCCACCTCCACCGCCGGCACCCTGGTCAGCGGCAGGGTGACGAAAATCTTCGTGCAAATCGGCGACAGGGTAAAAGCCGGGACAACCCTGGCTACCCTGGCCAGCGCAGAGGCATCACAAATCCGGTCAGACTATTCCCGTGACCAGGCTGAATTGGCCAGAGCGCAGGACTTTTATCGCCGACAGAATGAAATGATGAAGGCGGGAGTTGGTCTCGAAGTTGAACGGATCGCGGCGGAAACTCAACTCAAACAGGCCCAATCGGAGTTCGAACGCAGCCGGGAGATGATTCGCCTGTTGGGTGAAGGTGCCGAAAACGAGGTCACCGTTCGAGCGCCTATGGAAAGCACCGTACTCAAGCTCCACGTCTCGGTCGGTTCAACCGTGGTTCAGGATTCCCCCCTGTTTGATTTGGGCAAACCTTCAGCCGCCTGGATCGTGGCGGATGTGTTCGACAAGGACTTGCCGCTTGTTGAAAAGGGGGCGAAGGTCAACATCGAACTAGCCTCACACAACGAAATCATCAAGGGCCATGTCGTCGGCGAAAGCGCGGCAATCGAGACCGAACTGCGCCGGGCTTCGGTTTTCATTGAAGCCGATAACCCCAAAATCCTGCTGCGGCCCGGCATGTACGCAAAAGTCGCTATCGGGGTTTCCGAACCGAGCCAGATGATTCTGCCCACCGAAGCCATACTGATTCGAAATGGCCACGAAACCGTCATCTATGTCGAGAAAACTCCCGGCACTTACGAGGAGCGCCACGTGATGGTCGGTCAAGGTCGGGACGGCATGACACCCATATTGAGGGGATTGGCTTCCGGTGAGCGCGTCGTTGTAGGCGGCACCCTGCTGGTCGACGGCGAAGCTTCACTTCTACTCTGAGTCAACGGATATCGGCTGACTCGTGTTAAAGCAGCTCATCACACAATGCGTCGAACGGCGCCTCGCTGCCATCGTCGTCACGGTGGTCATTGCCCTGTTAGGCGCCCACGCCTATCTTGAGACGCCCATAGAGGCTTACCCGGATGTCACCAACACTCAGGTGACCGTCATTACTTTGATGCCCGGTTATGCTCCCGAGGAAGTGGAACGCCAGGTGACCATTCCCCTGGAAAGATCGCTGAACGGCACACCGGGCATGATGCAAATGCGCAGTCAAAGCCTGTTTGGCCTCTCACTCATTACCCTTACCTTCAACGACGGAGTAGACAGCTTCCACTCGCGGACCCTCATAACGGAACGCCTATCCAGCGCCGCTCTTCCAGAGCAGGTCAAGCCGGCACTGGCGCCCGACTACACGCCTCTGGGTGAAATCTACAAATTCATACTGACCAGCGACCGGCATTCCCTTTACGAGCTCCGATCAGAAATGGAATGGGGTGTATCGCGTGTCCTGCGCCAAGTGCAAGGTGTCGCCGATGTCCTGACATTTGGCGGTTTTTACAAGGAAATCCACGTAGAGATCGATCCGGTTCGCATGGAGTCTTTCGGACTCACGCTGGACGAAATCAACCAGGCCATAGCCAGTTCCAACCGCAACGTAGGGGCTGGTTTTTATATTCACGGCGACCAGCAAATGGTGATCCGTGGCGTGGGTTTTCTGAGTTCGGCGGACGATGTCCGCAAAATCGTACTGAAGAGTTCGGGAGGCACTCCGGTCACCGTGGGTGACATCTCGCGGCTGGTTCAATCCGCCACGCCGCGCCAGGGCGCCGTGGGTCTCGACGAACAGAAAGAAATCGTCGAAGGCATCATCCTGCTCCGGCGCGGACAAAATCCATCCACCGTCCTTGCAGCCGTGCATGAGCGCGTCGCCGAGCTCAATCGCGATATTTTGCCCAAGGGGATGATCATCACACCCTTCCTGGACCGGACCGAACTGGTACACAACACACTCCACACCGTTCACGATAATCTGCTGCATGGCTTCCTGCTGGTGGTGGCAGTGGTATGGCTCTTCCTTCGTAGCCTGCGGGCATCGCTGATTGTCGCCCTCGTCATCCCGCTGTCTCTGCTGGTGGCCTTTCTCGGGCTTTACCAGCTGGGTCTGCCGGCGAACCTTATCTCCATGGGAGCAATCGACTTCGGCATCATCCTCGACGGCGCCGTCGTCGTGGTCGAGAACATCATGCATCAGTCCAGCCACCACCGGCCGGCCTCCAAGCGCGAGCTGATTCGTCTCATCGCCACAGCCGCGTTCGAAGTGTCCCGGCCTACATTTTTTGCCATGCTCATAATCATCGCGGCGCTGATCCCGGTTTTCACACTGGAGCGCGTCGAGGGCCGGATTTTCCGACCTCTGGCCCTGACCTACAGTTTTGCCCTGGTCGGCGGGCTGACCTTTGCGCTGACCGTGGTGCCGGCTCTCTGCGCGATGCTGATGAAGTCGAAAGATCTGCAATCTAAGGAACCCTGGTTTCTCATCAAGCTGCGTGAACTGTATTCAGTCCTGTTGCAGTGGGCCCTGCAGCTGCGCTACGCCGTTCTAATCTCAGCGATAGGCTTGCTTTTGGTCGGTGGATTGGCCGTGAGCCGGTTGGGGACGGAGTTTTTACCGGAACTGGATGAAGGCGACATCCACGTCTTTGTCGAGATGCCGGCCAGCATTTCCCTGGGTAAAGGCCAGGAAATCCTCCTGGACATGCGCAAGCGGCTCCGGGCTTTTCCCGAGGTCATGGGCATCCTCAGTCAGCAGGGCCGATCCGAGGACGGCACGGATAACGAGGGTGTGAACCTGAGCGAAACATTCGTCCACCTGAAACCACGAGATCAGTGGCGCCAGGGACTGGGCAAGGAGCAGCTCGTCGATGCTATGCGTGAATCCCTGAGCGCCATCCCCGGCGTTCGCTTTAACTTCTCCCAACCCATCAAGGACAACGTCGAGGAATCGGTGAGCGGTGTGCGCGGCAAGGTGGTCCTTAAAATCTTCGGCCCCAACCTCGAGAAAATGCGCGAAACCCTGGAACAGGCCAAGGCTGAGCTGAAGGGCGTACCCGGTATTATCGATCTTGATCTTTACCGGGAATCCCGGGTTCCACAGTTGCAAATCCGTCTGAATCGAGACGCGCTGGCCCGTGCGGGCATCACCGTGGACGCCGCCCAATCCACCATCGAGACCAGTCTCGCCGGTCGTGTGCTGACTGACGTTTGGCATGGCGAGCGGCCGATCCCGGTGCGGATTATCGACATCAAGCACGCCCAGGAGGATATCGAACATATCGGCAACCTGATGGTGCCGACCCCCGCCGGTGCACGCATCCCACTCAAGGAAATCGCAACGCTGCAGATCGAAAGTGGCCGGACATCGATCGAGCGTGAATCCAACAGCCGGTTTCTGGCCCTGAAGTTCAATGTTGAAAACCGCGATCTGGGCTCGGTCGTCCAGGAGAGCATGGAGATCGTTTCAAAAGGAGTTCAGGTGCCGGAGGGACACTTTCTCATCTGGGGCGGGGAATTTGAAAATCAACAGCGAGCGATGAACCGTCTGCTGGTGGTGATCCCGATCGCCGTCTTCATCGTCTTCAGCCTGCTGTATATGGCACTGCAGTCCGCGGCCAGCGCTATAGCCATTCTGCTCTCAACCCCATTCGCCATGACAGGCGGCGTGCTGATCCTGCTGCTCACCGGGATTCCCCTGTCAGTCAGCGCCGCCATTGGTTTCATTGCCTTGTTGGGCCAAGTCTCGCTGATGGGCCTGCTGGTATTGAGCGCCGCCGAGGAACTGAGGCTACAGGGTATCCCCTTACCCACCGCTATCCGTCAGGGTGCCACGGATCGGCTTCGACCGGTCCTCATGGCATCCATGCTCGCCCTGCTTGGCTTGTTGCCGATGGCGGTGTCCAAGGGAATTGGCAGTGAAACACAGCAACCGTTCGCTATTGTCATCGTCGGCGGAATGTTCAGCACCTTCCTGGTGGCGATGTTTGTCTTACCCGTCATCTACTCCTGGCTGGCCCCGAAGCGATTGAAGCGGGTTAATGAAGATGAGCTCAATCTGATCGACAGCTAGAAACCTACCATGACCCCTCAATCATTTAACTTGCCTGCATTGCGCTTTGTCATGAAACCGTTCGAGCGGGTTCTCATATTCATGCTGCTGGCTATGGCTCCGGAGGTATCGTGGACTGAAGAGGTATCCGACCTGCCCAAGGCCGTTTCCATCCAGCAGCTACTCGTGATTGCGAGAGAGAGAAGCCCTCGCTACGCGGCGCTCAGACAACAAATCGAGTTGTCGCGTGCCGATGTTGTCCAGGCTGGCGTCATGCCGAACCCCCGATTGAATTACGGAAATTACAGCCTGCTGAGTCAGACGAACACCATGTATGACGGCAAAACCCAGCATGAAGTGATCGTCGAGGTGCCAGTGCTTGCCTCCGGGCAGCGTGGCGCCCGGATTGAGGCAGCAGAAAAACAGGTTGAGGTCACAGAGGCCAGTGTGGAAGCGGAATTCTCATCGTTCTCTCATGACATCTGGCGTCTTTTCATCAAGCTGCTTTCAAACAAGGAACGGATCCGGATACTCGAAGAAACTCATCAGGATATGGAACACTTGTCGGAACTGGTCACCGGTCGTGAACAAGCTGGCTCGGCAAGCCGCTTCGACGTGTTGCGGATCAGTCTGGAAACCCGCGATGTAGAAGCCCGCCTGGAAACCGCTCGTAACGATCTGCTGGGCACCTCGGGAGAACTGGGCATCGCGCTCGGGCTTCCTGGCTGGAATCCAGAAGCGTTGGGCACACTGCAGCCAATGGGCGTCCCGGCCGATGCCAAAAAACTTTGGGAAGAAGCCGAGCATTCCAACCCCGAGATGGAGACAACCCGCCGGGGCGAGGCAGCTGCAGATGCCGGACTCGACCGGGCCAGAAGTGAACGTTGGCCGGTGCCTTCCTTCATGTTCGGCTCGGCCTTTACCGAAAGCCCCTATGGTCATGCGTTTTTCGGCGGCATCTCTGTTGAGCTGCCGGTTTTTGACTATGGTCAGGGCGGCATGGCGAAAGCGGCTTCCGAACGAGAAAAAGCCGCGTTGGAACGGGAGATGGTGACTTCGCAAACCCGCGTAGCCATCGACCGGGCCGCGAATCTGCTGGCCCGCCGTCAGGAGACGCGCCGTAAATTCGAGCAGCAGGTGCTCGGCAAATTGACCGACCTCAAGGACATGGGCGAGGCCGCCTATCGCTTCGGCAAGGGCAGCCTCCTGGAATTGCTCGATGCCACCCGCTCACGTACCGAGGTAAGGCTGACTCATGTTGAGCTCAGCCAGGCTGAAACGGAGGCGGAACTGGATGCCCTGCGCGCCTCGGGTCTACTGGTAAAAATGATGGACGCGCCGGCCGCTCAGGCCCGGGCGCCCGAGGTCCACAGCTACCAAAAAGTGGCTACGGCCAGACCCATCAAGGTCGCGCATTAGGATACGGCACCCGCGATAGCGCCTCATGAATCATGAGCGCGAATCAAACACGGCACTAATCTGCGACTGCACTGCCAGCGCCGCGGCACGAGGATCAGCGGCATCGCGGATGGGGCGACCGACAACAATATAGTCAGCCCCGTTTCGGAACGCTTGCTCCACGGTAACGACCCGTTTCTGATCATCCGCCGGGCGATTTTCCACCGGCCGAATGCCGGGAGACACCACCAGTAGCTTGTTATCGACCTCGGCACGCAACGCCGGCACTTCGAGGCCCGATGAAATCACGCCATCGCATCCCAGCTCCAGCGCACGGCGCGCCCGCGACAAGACCAGCCTGGGCACGTCGCAATCAAACCCGAGATCCTTCATGTCGCCCTGATCCAGACTGGTCAGTACCGTCACGGCCAGCACCTTAAGATTCCCCTTGGCCTTGGCAGCGGCTTCCATGATGGCGTCATTGCCATGCACCGTCGCGAAATCGACCCCATGCTGACTCAGTACCCGGATGGCACGCGCCACCGTTTCCGGCACATCGAAAAACTTGAGATCGGCAAAGACATGCTTGTTCTGAACGTTCAGCCAGTGAATCAATTCGTAATAATCCCCGGTCATAAACAGCTCCAGCCCCACCTTGTAGAAGCTGACGGCATCACCGAGTTGCGTGACCAGATGCTTGGCCTCATCAATATTCGGCACATCAAGCGCCATGATCAGTCGCTCATGGACGGGAATCGGCTTGTTGGAAACGAGGTCGGTCATCGGTGGGTTCCTGTGGTGTCTTTGAAGAAGGCCTGCAAAAATGAGGGAACCTTCCCTCACGCAAGCGATCCGTCATTATAAAGAAACCCGCCCACCAGCCCGCATCGCCACTTTTTCAGACAACAAAGCAATGACACAGACCACCGCCGAAATACTTTCTCAGGGTGACGAATTGGTGACGGGAGAGATTGCCGACACCAATGCCGCCTGGCTGAGCAGTGAACTCATCGGTCTGGGCTTTGACGTGACTCGTCACACTGCCGTGGGCGATCGACTGGATGCCCTGATTGAGCTGCTGCGCGAAATCGCCCGACGCGCTGACCTTTGTCTGTGTACCGGCGGCCTCGGCCCGACCTGCGACGACTTGACCACCGAAGCCGTCAGCCAAGCCTTTGAGCGACCGCTGGTCATGGACCCGGCGGCGTTGGCGCAGATAGAGAGCTGGTTTGCGCGCATGAATCGCGACATGCCTTCAGTTAATCGCAAGCAGGCGCTATTACCCGCCGGAGCGACGCGGCTCGACAATCTATGGGGAACCGCACCGGGATTCTCCCTCACGGCCGGGCGCTGCCAGTTCTTCTTCATGCCCGGTGTGCCCAGTGAGATGAAGGCGATGTACCGGACATCCATCCGGCCCGAACTGCCTCAGCTTTACGCACTGAACCCGCCGTACCGGGTGGTGTTGCGGACCCTGGGGCTTGGTGAATCGACCCTGCAGGAAATGCTGGATCCAATTCCGCTACCCGCCGGGACCACCCTCGGTTTTCGTGCCGGCGGCGCGGAGAATCAGGTCAAGCTGACTTTTCCCCCCTCGCTACCCCAGCCAACCATCGAAGCCACACTGGATGCCATCCAGCAGAAGCTGGGTGATGCCATTTATGCCATCACCCGCCATGGAGAGGGACCACAAAGCCTGGTCGACGTCATCGACCAGGCCATGGCCATCAGAAACGCGCGCCTTTATCTCGTCGAAACCCTGAGCGGGGGCAATATGGCGACGCGTTGTTTTGGCCATGATTGGCTCGTCGGCGCCACGGTTATAACCCAACCAATCCAGCACTACCCGGCATTTGCCATTACAGGCCCGACGCTTGAGGCATCTATCGGCCAGTGGGCCGAAACCTTTCGTCAACGGGAGTCGGTTGATTACACGCTGGTGCAAACCGCCGACTTCACCCCGGCCACTTTGGACGATGAGAACGCCCGCGTTGAAATGCTGTCCGTCATGGCTGGCCCCCACGGATTCATGACCGACCGCCGAATCCTCTCCGGCAATCGCCGGCGCAAACAGGACAGCGCCACCACGCATGGCCTCAACCTGTTGCGGCGTCTCCTGCTGACCGCTTCACCCGACGGCCGTTAGACTGAGATCCTTCGCAGGCTCGGGATGACACGGGGCAGGATTCCATGACTGGGCTCCCCTCGCACCGAGGGCGGCGCTTTCGCAACCATACCCATGCCGAGGCGCAATCCCCCGACCACAAACCGGTGTCATCCTGAACGACCAGCGGGAGTGAAGGATCTCCGGCTATGGGCAGAGAGCAATCCCTTGCGTTGGCGCTGGGAGGCACCGGTAGCCTGAGATCTTTCGCAAGCTCAGGATGACACGGGGCCAGACGCCGTAGATGAACTTCTCTCCTGCTGAGTGCGGCGCTCCCGCAACCACTGCACCACACTCCCTCGCGCCGAGGGCGGCGCTCCCACAATACACCCATGCCGAGGCGCAATCCTCCGGCCACAAACCAGTGTCATCCTGAACGACCAGCGGGAGTGAAGGATCTCCGGCTATGGGCAGGGAGCGATCCCTTGCGTTGGCGCTGGGGCGCGCCGGTAGCCTGAGATCCTTCGCAGGCTCAGGATGACACGGGGGCCGGACGCCGTAGATGAACTTCTCTCCCGCTGAGTACTGCGCTCCCGCAACCACTGCACCCCACTCCCTCGCGCCGAGGGCGGCGCTCCCGCAACCATACCCATGCCGAGGCGCAATCCCACGGGCACAAACCGGTGTCATCCTGAACGACCAGCGGGAGTGAAGGATCTCCGGCCTGGGGCACAAGGCTTTGAAGCCCCCCCTGCCTATACACTTGAAATGCCGAAAACCGCTTACCGAGAGAAATTGACAATAAATTAGTTTCCCATTCATATCAGGAGCTTGCCAGCATGAAACACGGCATGAGACTGGCTTAATTAAGGTTTCGTTAAGGTTTTGTAAGGTTTCTGGAAAAGACTATGTTAAAAAAAAATGAGTTGCCCTCAGGTGTTGGCGTAATGGTTTGAGTGATCTTTGCTTGAGCACTGAGACCCTTGATATTCAGACCAGACTCGAATGCCGGGCTTAGCGAGCTATGACCTTAGGACCCCAAAGGCTGGAAGAGGGAATTAGCAACCCTGCTCCATTCAATAACGCATAGGTAGTTACGCAATGCGCTCATTAGCGAAAAGAAACAGAGAAGTTCATTTCGGCAGGTGGTTAGTCTTTCCGCTGCTTATCCTATTTTCACTATCCTCGCAGGCGGCCAATTTAGGCACCTTCCGGGTAAATTGTGCTTACGATTCCGGGCAGGAGATCGTGGATCTTTACCCGAGGGCCGGCGACACTTTCATCATGCAGGTTGTGGGCGATGCCTGCGATAGTACGCGTTACATTTTCAACTCAACACCTGTGACGACTCCAGCCAACGGGATATATCCCAGAGGCACCTACACATTCACCTTCATATCAACGCCATCAAGCGGGAACACCCAACTTCTGGCCTCTAACTGGTCTAACTCGGGGACACGGTTCTATTTCAACAAACCCCGTTACCCCGCTGTTACATCCGTTGAACCGAATACAGGAACAACTGCCGGGGGCACATCCATCACCCTAAGGGGCAGCAACTTCACGGAGGCTTCCTCCATAACTGTAGGTGGGGCGGCCTGTGGAAGTATCAGTGTGATCGATGCACAAACGGCGCTTTGCACGACGCCTCCAAGCAGCGCGGGCACAGCGAGCATCAACATCACCACACCTGGAGGAACAAATTGGAATAACCGTCTATTTACATACAAAGTGCCAGTGCCGCCGGCGCCTTCAGTTTCCAGTCTCTCACCCACATCCGGATCGACTGAGGGAGGCACATCACTCACGATTACCGGCACGGGATTTACCGGGGCCACGGGAATTGCAATTGGTGGTTTTCCTTGTGCCGGCTTTACGGTGACCAACGCCACAACGGCAACTTGCACCACTCCTCCAGGTAATGCAGGTATGGCCAGCGTAGATGTAACGAACTCCAGCGGGACCAATACCGTCAACACCCTGTTCACCTATGTGCAGCCTCCGCCCACTGTCACGGCGGTATCACCTGATACCGGACTGCCTGCTGGTGGCACAGACATAACGATCATGGGCTCCAATCTGACTGGCGCCACCAGCATCAAGATCGGCGGCGCACCCTGTACCGTGTTCAATGTGACCAACTCGATGACGGCGACTTGCACAACGCCGCCGGGAAGTAATGGCCCAGCTAATGTTGAAGTTGCTTCAGCGAGCGGAACGACGGCCTCCAATTCGCTCTTTAATTACGTCACGCCACCGCCACCACCACCGGCTCCAACGGTGACCTCGGTTTCACCGACGGCGGGTATCAGCTTTGGCGGAACCAGCATCACAATCACCGGTACCGACCTGAGCGGTGCCACCAGCATCAAGATTGGCAATAATCTTTGCAGTAACTTTGCCGTGACCAATGTGACGACGGCCACTTGCATCACTCCGTCTGGAATATCAGGATCCGCAAGTGTTGAGGTGACTACCCCCGGCGGTACCAATTCGGCAAACACCCTGTTTACGTATACAGCTCCGCCACCCAGCAATGAGGTGCAAATGGATTTCACATCGGTCATGAACGCCAATGTTGTCCGTAATTCAGCCGGTGCTTCCTGTAATTTTGACGACCCTGATCGCTGTTTTGTAAGCAGCTCTACGGCTGTCGCTAATGGAGCAACTACAGCAGAGGGCCTACCCGACAATGGCCAATTTGCCGCAAATGATGACCATCCATTGGTAGTCTTGAAACCTTTCAACCTCAATCCAGGAGCCAACAATGCCTGGAAGGCCACTACGACCGGGACTACTAACTTTTCGGTTTCCAGCCCGGCTCAGTACTCCGCAGTTCATGTTTTTGCAACAGCCGGGGGAGCAAGCCCTTCCGACCCAGCAACCATGCAGGTAACCCTGATCTACTCCGATAACACTCAATCGGCACCAGTCACTTTTACGGTTCCCGATTGGTTTGGAGACGTCTCCGGCAGTGGCTACTATCTCCGCGATGGCATGGACCGCTGGAATGGAGCTTCTTATGAAACTGCGAACACCACCGCAGTGTTTGGCTTTCCGATCCAGGCTGATCCGTCGAAGACACTCAACAGCATTTCGATCAATGTGACGGGGATTCCTTCCGGCGGAGTCTTTGCCCTGTTTGGTGCTACCGCCACCACGGCAGACAGCGCCGCTCTGCCGCCGGTCGTCGACAGCGTCTGGCCAAGCAGCCTGAAGCAATCCGGCGGGACTAAAATTACACTTTCCGGACACAACTTCATCGCCGGAAGTGGAGCCGGGTTAAGTGTGACGGTGGGTGGTGCGACTTGTACCAATCTACAGGCAGCCTACTCAGGCTCCATGACTTGTACCGCACCCAGTGGATCCGTCGGTTCCACTGATATTGTCGTCAGCAATTCAGCTGGCTCAACGACTTTTAACAGCGGCATCAGTTATGTGGCTTCTGAAC
>Ga0181554_1004177_pt1 | contig 11827 bp, 8 predicted proteins | sample 011ome_16_FD_145602 | JGI IMG/M metagenome (GOLD analysis project Ga0181554, IMG submission 145602) | Coastal salt marsh microbial communities from the Groves Creek Marsh, Skidaway Island, Georgia - 011503CT metaG (spades assembly) | ecosystem: Environmental > Aquatic > Marine > Intertidal zone >... | reverse complement strand
TGTGTGATCGGACATTCGGTCTCTCACGTTTTTCGCCGTCGCCGTACGTCTCTCTCTATATATCGATCGACTGTGCGCGAGACCGAAGTCTTGCCTACGGCGTTGAATTGTTTTGACTGTATATGTCGAATTGTGTATAGTCTATTAAAATTTCTACTAAGTAGTACGAGTACATCTATTTATTAAAATGAAGAGCTCACAACGTTCATATATAGAGTTAGGTACACTCTAATACGTGTAATACTTTGTGGATGACCATCGTATGATGATTCGGTATGTGACACTGTGTGATCGGACATTCGGCGCGGCAAAAAAACAATCACCCCGCCGTGCGTGGTCGTGATTGGTCGATACGCTCGTTCCCCTCCGTGGGAACACATCGTCGTCGTCGTCGTCGTCGTCGTCGTCGATGCGATGCGATGCGATGCGATGCGACGTTGAAGCGCGCGTGAGAACGCACCGCGCGCGCGTACGACGACGGACGACGGACGACGGACGACGGACGCGCGTGCGCGTGTGTGTGTAGATAGAATAGACGACCGGGCGTCGCGTCGCGTCGAGGAGGAGGACGTCGTTGGGCGATTGCGCATTGTCGTTGGTAATTAATTTCCGCGCGCGCGAACGAACGAATTCAATTCGGATTCGGTGGTGCTGTGCGTGCGACGGACGGGGGACGCGCACTGGACGTTCGTGGGTGAGGTGCGTGACGGGTTCGTGGTGTGCGTTGGGGTGCGTCGAGCGTGTTGAGCGCGCGTCGTCGTCGGCGTCATGGTTGCCGCGGTCGGGGGTCACCGTAAGAGCGGCGAGAGCGGCGACGATGAGGCGCGATTGCGGAAACAAATCAAGGACCGCGCGGGGAACTCGCAACGGACGCATCGCCAGCGGTTAGTGACGACACTGATGGCATTTGATGAGCCACAAGAGCTGGATGAGCAAACCAGGGTGTTGCAGGATTCGTTGAGCTTGGATGCGTTGCAATCGCTCACGCCGCGGGACGCCGTTAAGAAATTGAGTGAGTTTGGGGACAGCGTGCGCAAGCATTTGAAAGAAGTTGGAAAGAAAGCGGTGAGTACGAGCACGTGGGTATCAAAAGCGTGGCGTAATGGTGATCTGTATAGACAAACCATGGTGCACGTCATCATCGGGTTGGAGTACAAACGTTTAGCCGCTGAGAAACGTTTTCACGCCCTTGACCAAGTGTACGCGCTCGCCAAGGAAAACACGGATTCGGCGGGTCTAGATGATGCGATTGCAAACTTCGATGCTACTGTGCGTAGATATACGCAGGATCGTGAATCTATCGTGCAGCGTGAGCTGAATAAAAAGGCCAAATTGGCTCGCGCGTCGCCGACTGCGTCGGCGGCGCCCAAGTCCACGCACCCGCGTGTGATTGAATCTGAATTGGATGTGATTCTCGCGGAAGATGATGACGGCGACGGCGACGGCGACAGCGACGGCGACAGCGACGATAAAGAAAGTGACTTTGGAAGCGTGTCTAATGACCTAGAAGAACAGGATGCAGAAGACGAAAATGAGACGCACGTTTTTGATAAAATGGCCTCTGGGAAAGCTAAGCTCGCGCAGTCGCCTGCGATGTTCTTGAATCAAAAATCTTTCGAGAAGGTTGGCGAAGCATTTGCGGAAGGGTCAACTGTTGCTGATGTAGAACGTGATTTGATTGCGTACGCGCGGAGGCAAATAGAAAATCTCGCAAAACAATCCCCTGATGCGGCTCCTGAAGAGGCGGCGTCGGCGTCAGCCGAGGGGGCAGAGAAAAAGTCATCTGTTCATGAATTGATGTTTCGACATTCAAAATCAGATCGTAGTGAGGTTAAAAGCGCACTAGAAGATGATGATGACGACGACGCTATGAGTGCATTTGGTCGGTCGATGCAGCAACTTTCTAACGCAGAGTTGCGGGTAACGATTGTGCGTTTGCTTCGTACTCAGATATGGGAAGCATTTGAAAATCCTGGTGGATCAAATTTTTCGTACATGTTGGCTATATTCTTCATGAGTTTGATTTTCATATCATCTTTTGCATTTTGCTTGGAGACTTTGCCGAGGTTTGAAGGCGACGCACAGGCGGGAGACATCTTCTATGGAATAGAAGTATTTTCACTAGTCATGTTCACCATGGAGTACGTCTTACGGTCGCTTTGCTGTCCAAAGTGGACCAAGTTTGTCGTGCAACCCATAAATATTGTCGACCTTGTGGCTATTTTGCCATTTTATCTTCAATTGACGTTGCCAATGTCTGTGGATAGTATTCAAGTCGTTCGAACGATTCGTCTCGTGCGAGTGTTGAGAATACTGCGACTTGGGGTGAAGTTTGGAAGATTAAAAATCATCGGATTATCCATCGCCGAGTGCGCGGATATGCTGCTCGTTTCGATGGCGATTGGTGGGCTCGCCATCGTTATCTTCTCCACTTTGATTTATTACGCAGAGCATGGAGATTACATAGCCGCCCAGGGCATCTACGCGCGCAACTCAGATATTGCTTGCGATAATCTCGATGCTTCGGTGACATCGATCTGGAACTCTGACGGCACATTAATCTCCGATTGTACCTATGTGGAGACTCCATATAAGAGCATCCCGGCTAGTTTTTGGTGGTGCGTCGTGACGTTAATGACTGTCGGCTATGGTGATAATGTCCCCGTGACGTCAGCGGGAAAATTAGTTGCCAGCTTGACGATGGTGTGCTCCGTGCTGCTACTCGCGCTCCCGATTTCAGTGATCGGTACAGAATTCACGCGCCAATGGATAGATTATAAGGCGGATGTGGAGTATGAAAGAGATAAAAAAATTGTCGCGCCGAGATTCCAAAAGCTCATCAAGGCGACACGACTTCAGCTCAAAGCTGCACAAGAGACCCAGCAAGACATGCGTTCGAGACAAATGAGTTTGGATGATAAAATTCAAACAATCAAGTCTCTGGTTATGCGACGCACCGCCGAGACGATGTTCTTGAAGAGAAAAATAGTAGCGAGATCCGGCTTATCAGTCATAGGATTCGAAAAGTTTGAACAGCAGCTCGACATGGATGATCTCGACGTTGAAATGCGAGGAATGTTTATGACGCACAAAGAGTATAAGCAGACTCTGCGAGAAGTGGATACAATCTGGAGTGGAGATCAATTGCAAAGATTTTCTGAGTTTCTCATCAACGCCAACCACGTGTTGGAGGGGTTGTGCAATGACGACTTTGACATGATATCTCAAGAGATAGATTCGTTATTCTTCGAAGCCTGGCGCGTGAAATCAAAACTCATGGCGAACTTTGGTCCGGGCGTGCAGACTAAGAGGCGATGGAAGCGTGCTGGCATGGTTGCAAAGTTTTCGTCCCCAAACACAGACAGCAAGAAAGAGAGAAAGTGAGCTAAACAATGTACCGTGAAAGAGTTTAAATGCAACCAATAGCACAAGGTTACATGCAAATAGATTATTATAAGTTAAATTCACGTCAGTAGTGACTAATTACAACGCATACAACGCAACTCGTAACGGTCCGACGTCGCCATTGCTCGACTTGGCGCGATATTCCAATGAAATGTCATAAGCGCGAGGTCTCTTTGACTTGACCATTGATATTCTACCAACTATCTCCGCTCCTTGGTGTGCACTGGATCCGATGCGCGCTTTCGAATCTGTTATCTCGTCACCTAATACGATTGGATCGGAAAAGTGTAACATTGTTTGTACCCAGTGTGTTTTCAGCGCGTATGGACTCGTCGAAAGCATGACGGGATTCTCCTTGCAGAATCGCTTTGAGAATTCAGTGTCGAACCACAGAACAATACCATGCGTCTCATGTCCTTTACGTCCACTTTTAGCACACACGGAGAACTCCGCGGTGAATTCCGTATCCGCAATCGAGCATGACGCCAAATCTAGTTCACATACTTGAGCACTTTCTGTCGTCACCCGCGCGCCGTCGACGTGCGTCACGACTGCAGTCTTCATGGCACCTTCCAGAAGCTGCTTGGAAATTTCCGGCATTTTGAAATCATAAACATTGTCCCAAAATGGAAAGCTAGTAGCTTCGCGATCAAAGCCCGCGATGTGAATCGTGGCAATGTCAGGCAACACCGCTCCACCAGGCTTCAAATATCGATCACGCGCCTCGAGAACGGTGTCCAACATGGCTTCAAATAACAAACCATAACCCATCCATTCTGAAACTAATATATCAAACGGTGCTTCAGGAATACCATCCTTGATCTCTTCCAGTTTACCTTGGACGATTTGAATTTGATTCGATCCGTCCGCGTCAAAACCGTTGTGCTTGATGTTTGCTCGAGCGACTTGCGCTATGTGTTTAGCGCCATCTACGCCTACTACTTTGCTTGCGCCACCGCGCGCGGCAAACATGCTCAGAATTCCAGTTCCACATCCTATGTCTAGCACCTTTTTGTCTTTGATCAACGATGGGTTGCGTTCAAGTGCGTCGCGGTACGACTCTGTTCTCGCCGTATCACCAATCATGTCCCGATGAATATCAAAAGCAGAGTACGAGCCAAAGTAGTCATCATCGACGTCCTGTTTGAGCTTTTCTTCTGCTGTTTGTGGTTCTGTACGCGTGTTACTACTAGGCGTTGCAGTCGTCTTCGTCGCTTGTTCATCGATTCGGAGCGCCTCGATAGCCGCCGTCGTCGTCGTTCCCGCGGTAGACTCCTCCGTACCTTGAGCGACGACGGGAGAGAACGCCGCGGCAATACTCGCCTCATCCACCATACCCGCCGAAGTCATGACTTCAAACAATCGCACGCGAAGCTCCTCATTTTCCATACTCAGCTTTCTCATCGCCTGAGCCGCAGCTTCAACATCAAAACCGCCAGCAGTTGCGCCGACGTCCTCAGCCTCGTCGTCGCCGCCGTTTGCGTACGTTTCCCAATCAAACAACAACGCATCATCACTCAAGACCGGAGTTAAATACACTTCATCTCTATAATCTCCTCGTTCGCATCCGTCACGAACCATCGATGCGATCGCACTCGGCGCCACGTCACCGTCAACCGCCCGCGCCCGCGCCGCCGTCGCCCTCGCGTAGTTCAACACCTTCATCGCACCATAAAACTCCCACTCGCCACTCGCATCATCCCTCGCCACGTGCGCGCGTAGGTCAAACCCATATATATCCCTCGCCGCGCACAGCGCCGCCGTCGCATCGACGTGCGTGACACTCAAATCAAAAAGATCTTCGCACGCGCATCCATCGACATCCTCCCCATCCTCCCCATCGTCGTACCCAACGTCGTCATCCTCGTCCTCGTCGTCATCGTGACGCATCGCCAACGCACGCGAGATTGAAAAACACACACTATACTCGCGCGGTGGTCGCCCCGGCGCCGGTCGCTCGCGCGCGGTCGTCGTGTGGCGGCGTCGCACAGCGCGGCCGCCGCCGCCGCCGGCGCATGTGTGACGCCACCAATGTATCACTAGACCCGTCCACGCGAAGGTCCGCGCGTCCTCTGTCGCGCCGGCATTTCCCGCCGTCGCCGTCGATGTCGTCGCTCGCCAAGGAGCGCAAGTTTAAGATTCGCGCAAAGGATTTCGAGGTGCGTGATGCGCGCAAAAACGAAACGCGCGCGTGAGATGGCGTCGTTTTCGTGGCGTGGTGTTGCGCGATGTGACGCGGTGTGTCACGGTGGTGTCGCTGCTGGCGCGCGCGCGCGCGTGTTTTTGGGTGACGATTGCGTCGGCGCGTACGACGGGGGTATTTGGTGGTGCGATTGCGTCTGCGTGCGTCAACGTGTGTGCGATTCGTAGACTAACGGGCACGTCTCGTGACGTTGCACATTGGTATTAGAATGCGGAATACGCTCGAAGATTGGATGTCGTGTTGACAAAGTTGCGACGTTTTATGCCGACGCTCTCGCCGGCGTTTGACGTTCGAGCGTTGACGAAACAAATAATCGATGTGCTTACGGTGGAGGATCGGTTGCTTGGGGCGAATGGGACGTGTGCGCGAGTGGTGACGCGGTTACCGCACCGGTTGTGGTGGGACGTCGCGCCGGGAGGCGCGTTGTTTCACGCGCTCAAGGTGTATTTAGAGTATAAGCGCGATGGGAAGTTACGCGATGGTGGCGTGAGCGAGTACGGGCGACATGAGTTTTGTGAGTTTATAGAGCGCGTACGGCAAGAATTACTTGCGTTGCGGTTGATGAAGTTTGTTAAGATTCATATTCCAGACGACGTGGAGGACGCCGAGGCGTTGCGACGCCTGGCGAGAGAGATGCACGCCGTGCTCGCACTGACGCCGAACGAAGAGGGCGTGACGCACGTGTTGAAGTCGGATGACTCGGATGACAAAGCGGCGGATGAAGCCGCGTATTGGCGCATCGCGCAAACGGGTGCGGCGGAGACGTCGTCGGCAAAGCCAGAACATCGATTGCACTTTTGGTTTTACCCAGATTCGTACGATACTTGGTACGCTGATTCCTCAATCACAGGCAAAGGAAAAGCTCCGTGGCCAAAATCTGCGTCAAAATTTGTCAGCGGCGAAGCAGTGCGAACGGTTCGAGCTCGCTGGCTGCGAGACAGTTATAAATTTAACGAATGGATGAATGATTACGACTACGAGTTTGACACCGTTGCGTCGGCGTCAACCTCGCCTTGGGAGGGAGACGTGGAATACGGTGACGGTTCTTTCGTGTTCGATGCATCGTGCTCAAATGTTTCGCCCGATGCGGAAATGTTGGCACCTTCTGGTACTGATCGCTTGGCGTATGATGTGACGAGACGTCGCGTCACCAGGGTGCATCCCATAGTCCTCGCTGCGGCTATTCAAGACGACGGCGCAATCATTCAGCAAGATGAAGTGAGCAAAGAGGTGTTCCTTGCGAAATCCCTGAAATGGGAGAACGTCTCCGCCGGTCAGCTACCAAGACACGCAATGCCCGTGCGTGCGAATGACGCCCAGCCGACAACGTCGCTGACGGAGTATCGCATCCCGACGCACAGCGCGTGGTTCGCATGGGATAGCACACACGACATTGAGAAGGCGGCGATGCCGGAATTTTTTCAAGTTGAACCAGAAGACGATACTCAAACACCGGAAAAGTACATTCAGTATAGAAACGCGATGATGCACGCGTTCCGTGATGCTGGTCGCGAGATCACCGCTGAGGAAGCACGACGCACATTGAAGGGTGATGAAGCGTCATTGGCAAGGATATTTAGATTTTTAGAGCGTTGGGGACTAGTGAACTGGCGCTTCGCTCTTGAGCAAGACGTGATGAAACTTAAGTACCGTCCTCTGCCGAGTATACCGTGCATCACGTGCGAAAAAGATGGAGGTGCGCCAGAAGTTTGCACGCTATCGACGATTGACGCGCTGAAAGCTCCGCTGTTCGAATTTGAGAGAGTCAAGTCGGCGACACCCACGGGCGCGCACGCATTGAGTCCTTTCGATGATGGGTCGAGTGCAGAGATCGTATACGAGCGACGAACGTTGGATAAATTGTTCGCCACGCACAAAGCTTTACACGAGGTTGGGGCTACGATTGACTTTGGATGTAACATGTGCGGGGTAGATTTGACCAAAGGCGTGTTCTATCACTGCGTGGAGGTCGACAATTTTGACTTGTGCACGCGATGCTATCCTTTGGGCATATATCCTCAAGGAAAGGTTTCCGGTGATTTCGTCAAGGCACTTTATCCGAGTTTCAAAACCATTGCTGTTGACAACGATGAAGAACAGTGGACCGACACCGAAGTCTTGTCTCTTCTTGAAGGTATAGATCAGTGTGGCGAAGACTGGGGGTCAATCGCTGAAAACGTTGGCTCGAAAAGTGCAGAAGAGTGCTTGAAATACTTTTTGAAAATGCCCATCGACGATTACATTATTGCCACAATGGATCAAGCGGTGCGCGTACCGAGTGGCTCAAAGATTGGAAACGTGGGCGCTGAACTGCCAGATCCGTCGTTGATTCCTTTCGCAGACGCACCTAATCCGGTGATGGCACAACTCGCATTCTTAACGACGATGCTTTCTCCGCGAGTAGCAGCAGCGTCGGCGAAAGCTGCGCTGAATGAACTCACGTCATCTGGGCCCAGTTGGGATGTAAGCGCGGAGCGAGTTAAAGCTGCCGCCGGTGTCGGTCTCGCTGCCGCCGCTCTCGAAGCCAAACTTCTCGCACAAGATGAAGAGCACGAAATCAATCGCCTCATGTCAGGCGTGATTGATTTGCAAACGAGAAAACTCGATCTCAAGATGCAACGCCTCAGTTGCATAGACGAAGTCCTTAGTCATGAACAGAACTTCTTCGGCATTTCCCGTCGAGGCGCGCACGCAAGTCGATTGGAAGTTCTCACACAAAAACAGCACGATAGCGAAAGATTGCCCAAGTTACTAACAAGGCTTGCCGAGCTGAAAGCTCAAGTTGGGCAAGAGCTCTAGTTTAGTTGCGTTGTAGTATTTGTATTCCTCACTCGTTGACATGTCGGCGACTCGTCCTGTACTTCGCATCGACGTCGTAAGCGACATTATATGACCATGGTGCATGGTCGGTAAGCGTAACTTGGAGCGTGCGCTTAAGAACGCACAACCCAAGCTCAAGTCTGCCGACGTCGACGTCAAAGTGTCGTGGCGCCCGTACATGCTAATGCCCGCGTCCACTTGGGGGTCATTTCCTCCTGAAGCGCAAAAGTACGGCATTAACAAGCGTGAATGGTACATGCAAAAGTTTGGCCCAGACATGGCGGTGATCGAGCCGCGTTTACGTCGAGCCTTCGAGAATGCAGGCATCGAGAACTTCTCGATGGGAGGAAACACTGGGCCGACGTTGGATGCGCACCGCCTCGTGGCGTACGCAGAGACCCTCGACGCGTCGGGAGATATCCAAAATGCTCTCATGGAGGGGCTATTCTCGCGCTATTTCACCCAAGAGCGCGCGCCGTGCGATAAAGAAGCTTTACTCGACGCGTGCAAGGAGGCGGGAGTAACCGACGCCGAATCGGTTCTCGAGGACTCGAGCAAGTTTTTACTAGACGTCGAGGATCAATTGCGCACGTACTCGCGAGGTGTCAGCGGCGTGCCTCATTTCATCATCTCCAACGGTTCGAAACGTTTGCAATTCGGCGGCGCGCAACCATCGGAGACGTTTGAAGACGCGTTTGAAGAACTTCTCGAGCGATAGCCATGCGCCGAGTCAAGGCTGACGTCAGCCCTTTTCTTTAGTCGAACGGCGTCAGTCGTGTTCGATGCCCCGTGACCGAGCGCGTGTAAATCGTCTACATGCGCATATATTGTGTGCGCACGACGACACGCGCGCGTGATATTGCATCGAGCACGACGCGCGCGACGCCGTAATACTCGCTCAAAGACGCGATAGTAGTTGAGACTTGTGAGAGAGAGAGCTCACCCCCAGAAAGCGACGCAAGTCGAAGACTTGCACACGCACGCGTACGCATCGCATGTCATTTACGTTGACCGTACCATCATTTGCGCGCGCGGCGTCGTCATCGTCGTCGTCATCGTCGTCGACGACGTTTTCCGCGCGTACCGTCGCGTCGCGCGCGACCCACCCTCACCCACGTAGCGCGCGTTCGATGTCCACACGCGCCGCGGCGTCGGAATCCATCGCCGCACAGATTGGCATAACAGGTGTGCATCACGTGGCTATTATTGTCGAGTCTTTAGAGCGATCAATGGAGTTTTACGGCGACATGCTGGGGCTTGAAATCAATCCCGAACGTCCCGAAGACAAGCTCCCGTACAGAGGCGCGTGGCTGTGGATTGGTCCGGAAATGATTCATTTAATGGAGCTGCCGAACCCCGATTGCGCGCACGTAGAATTTAGACCAACGCACGGAGGGCGAGACCGCCACTTTTGCATCGGAGTGAAGAATTTAAAGCCGCTGACGGATTGCTTGGACGCGAGAGGCGTGGCGTACACGGCGAGCAAGAGCGGTCGTCCGGCTATTTTCTTCAGAGACCCGGATGCGAACACGCTCGAGGTGGTCGAAGGTTTACAATGGCGATGAGCCTGTGTGCACGTGGTGGCGCTGCCAGGGCGGTAGTAAAGTACATATGAAAATATTCATTTATTAAATCGAACACGCAGGGGTTGCCAGCGCTTGGGCGTCTTTCACGTGTCCCGGACCCCAAAATCCCATGCACGCTCTCGCGCACTGCGATAGCTCGCAACCGTTATTTCGGCAGTACGATTTCAGGCACACGTCGGCATCATAACCATCGCCGGCTCGGCGTCGTGCGAGTTCGTCCTCCATTCGAAAATAACACTTGCGCAACGTTCTCCGCTTGTTTGCGGTCTTTACTCTATCGTGCGCGAATAATTCGCCTTCTAATGTCCTCAACGCCGCAATGCGCCGCGTGAGGTCTTCGTCTGCTAAATTAGGAATGGCATAGTATGAATATATCCCATCCAGGTGTGCGTGATGCGAGCACGTCCACTCCCCTCGACACTCTGGGGCGTTCATGCACGCTTTGCAAAGCACCAATGGAAAACGGCACACCACGCACACTCCGCACGGTGCCAGCACGGGCTCGCCATCCTTGCAACGCTGACACCGCCACACCTCACTCGTGTCGTCCTTACCTCGCGCCGATACTCCGCGCATATCAAATGTGAAATTACCCCCGAGGTACAGACATTCGTCGTCAGTGCCAAATTCCTCCAAGTACTCGTGAATGCCGCCCTCTAATTGATACACGGCTTTAATGTCCGGCTGCTGACGTTCTAAATATAGCGCTGCCTTCTCACATCGAATCCCACCCGTGCAATACATGAATACCTCTCGGTCTTTACTTTCACTCGCGGTGTCATCCAAGAATCGACCTAATTCTTGCATATTTCGCGCGTCTGGACACTCTGCGTTGACAAACTTGCCCACGAGCGACTCGTGCTCGTTTCTTAAATCCACAAGTTTCACCTCCTCACCACGACCGAAGCGCTGTTTCAGTGCCTCATGAAACTCTCGAGGTTTAAGATGTATGACCTTGTCGCGCTTTTCGTATTTTAAATCCATCTGTCCCCAGCCAACGAGTTCTTTGACCACCTCCACGCGAACGTCGTAAAACACCTGTCTCGCCGCCTTGGAGTGTTTATACGGCATCGTCGCTGTCGCCGGCACGCACGCCGCCAGCGTGCGTTTGAACGCGTCTAGATTATTCTCGTCATCATTCGCCGCGCACACGGTGCCGTTTACGCCCTCGGCGGCGACGAGCACGCGTCCGAGCACGCCAAAAGTGCTGCAAAAGTGTCGCAGTGTGGCGGCGACGCGTTCAGTGTCTTCGATGGGCGTGTACGCGTAGAAGAGCACGACATCGTGCGTGTGCGCGTCAATCACGTCGCCAGCTGGCGCTGGTGCGTCCGTCATGCGCGCAGGTCGCGTTCTTCGCGATGGTTGCGGCGGCGGCGGCGGCGCCCACGTGTGAGGATTTGGGACGCACGATTTCGAAGCTCTTCTGGGATTTACTATTATTTAGGCATTGTGACTACGACACCATGCAACAGCGTTTGAGGATGGCGTGGGTCTAATACTAGAGTGCTAGCACGTCGTCGTCGTGGACGTGTCCGTCATGGGCATCTCGCGACCTTCGGGTGGTTTGGCGTAGGAATGTTCGTGCAAATACGTCTTCATGCGGCTCGACACGGGGCGAATGTCTGGATCATCCTTGGCGTCGAGCTTGGGGATAAATTCGCCGTGCACGAGCTCGAGAACTTTCACAAATTGTCCTCGGTATTGCTGATGCATGCGGTAGCCGGCGATTTTGAGGAATGAATCCAGGGCGACGGCGGTGTGACGATTTGGAGGACATCGATTGAGTAAACGCGCCAGCCAACGCCACGCGGTA
>Ga0181554_1004174_pt1 | contig 11838 bp, 9 predicted proteins | sample 011ome_16_FD_145602 | JGI IMG/M metagenome (GOLD analysis project Ga0181554, IMG submission 145602) | Coastal salt marsh microbial communities from the Groves Creek Marsh, Skidaway Island, Georgia - 011503CT metaG (spades assembly) | ecosystem: Environmental > Aquatic > Marine > Intertidal zone >... | reverse complement strand
GGGTCGCTGCGCTCGCCCAGCACCACCTCCACCAGCGGCACCAGGTGGGCAGGCATGAAGAAGTGCAGCCCCAGCATGCGTTGCGCGGTGGCCAGCCCCTGGGCAATGGCGCTGATGGGAAAGCCCGAGCTGTTGCTGGCCAGCACGGCGTTGGCGGGGGCCACGGCTTCCAGCTCTGCAAACAGCTTTTGTTTGGCGGCCAGTTCCTCGGTGATGCATTCCACCACCAGCACCACGCCGCTCCAGTCCACCTCCTGCAGCGTGGCGCACACCTGCACCGGGCCCGCGTGGGTGGCCTGGCCTGCAGCGGCCAGCTCTTGTGCGATGTGGGGCCGCAGCAGGGTGCGCCGGTCGGCGTGCGGGTCTACCACCGTGACGTGGGCGCCGCCCCGGGCCAGCACCACGGCCACATCGGCGCCCATGGTGCCGCCACCGACGACCACGGTGCGGGCGTTGCGTGGCGAGCTGTTGTCCATCGGGTCCATCCTGTCTCCTTGTCTTGGGCGAATCTGGTCGCTTCGGAGGCCAGTCTAGGCAGCCCTCATTGCGCGGTCCAGACGTCTTTTTTGATAGACTGATCGTCTATGAAGATCAATTGGTCGGCCCGCGAGGTGGATGTGTTCCTGTCGCTGGCCGAAACGCTTAGCTTTCGGCGCACGGCGCTGCAGATGCACCTGTCGCAGTCGGCGGTATCGGGCACCGTGGCGCGGCTGGAAGAGATGCTGGGCGCGCGGCTTTTTGACCGCACCACGCGCACGGTGCAGCTCACCCAGGCGGGCGAGGTGTTTGCCGAGCAGGCGCGCTTTCTGCGTCACCAGATGGATGAAACCGTCCGCCGCGTGCAGGAGGTGGCGCAGCTGCAGGTGGGCCGCATTGCGCTGGCGGCGCTGCCATCTCTCGCAGCGGGTGCCGTACCCCGGGCCTTTGCCCTCTTTGCGGCGCAGTATCCGGGCGTGCAACTGGAGCTGTTTGACAGCCTGGCTGGCCCGGCGTTTGACATGGTGCGCGCGGGCCGGGTGGACTTTGCCCTGACCGCAGCCAACCCGGCGTACGCCGATCTGGACTACACCCCGCTGGTGTCTGACCGCTTTGTGCTGCTGATGGGCCGCACGCACGCGCTGGCGAGGGGGCGCAGCGCCGTGGCCTGGGCCGATGTGGCCGCGCTGCCGCACATCTCCATGCCCGCCGGCACCAGCGTGCGCCAGTACGCGCAAGAGGCACTGCTGACCCACCGCATCCGCTTTGCGCCCCGCTACGAGGTGGAGCACCTGGCCACCATTGCCGCCATGGTGGCCGCAGGGCTGGGCGTGAGCGCGCTGCCCGAGCTGGCCGCGCAGGTGGTGCAGCGGCCCGAAGTGGTCACGCGGCCGCTGAAGGCGCCGGTGCTGCACCGGCCCATCGGGCTGATCACGCTGCGCGGGCGGCCGCTGTCGCTGGCGGCGCAGGCCATGGTGGCCCTGCTCCGCGACGAAGTGGAAGGCGCGAATGCGGGCGCTGCGTGATGGCAGGTCCGGCGTATCGGCTGGCAGGAAATGGGGTGGCCCTGGCGGGACGTACGCCAGACAATGGAGCATCCTTGGTGTTTTGTGTCCTCTTGAACTGGTAGCCCCATGAGCCTTCCCTCCCGCGTTCAACTCATCGATGTCGGTCCGCGCGACGGCCTGCAGAACGAAAAGACCCCCGTGCCCGCCGCCGTCAAGATCGAGCTGGTGCACCGCCTGCAGGCTGCGGGCCTCCAGGAAATCGAAGTGACCAGCTACGTGTCGCCCAAGTGGGTGCCGCAGATGGCCGACAACCACGAGGTGATGAGCGGCATCACGCGCCAGCAGGGCGTGGCGTACTCGGTGCTCACGCCCAACCTCAAGGGCTTTGAAGCGGCGGTGCTCGACCAGCCCGATGAAATCGTGGTCTTCGGCTCGGCCAGCGAGGCCTTCAGCCAGCGCAACATCAACTGCAGCATTGCCGAGAGCATCGACCGCTTTACGCCCGTGGTGCAGGCCGCGCTGGCAGCCGGTATCCGCGTGCGCGGCGCCATGAGCTGCACCGTGGGCTGCCCGTACGAAGGCGACATTGCATCCGAGCGCGTGGCCTACCTTGCAGGGCTGCTCAAGGGCATTGGCGTGCAGCGTGTGGACGTGGCCGACACCATTGGCGTGGGCACGCCGGGCAAGGTGCAGCGCGCGCTGGAGGCCACGTTGAGCACTTCGGCATCGACGACGTGTCGGGCCACTTTCACGACACCTACGGCCAGGCGATGGCCAACACGCTGGCCGCGCTGCAACTGGGCGTGTGGAACTTCCAGGCGTCGATTGCCGGTTTGGGGGGCTGTCCGTATGCGAAGGGCGCCACCGGCAACGTGGCCACCGAAGACGTGGTTTACATGTTGCAGGGCATGGGTATCGAGACGGGCATCGACCTGGACAAGCTCATCGATGCGGGCGCGTATGTCAGCGGTTTCCTGGGGCGTGCGCCTGCGTCGCGTGTGGCGGTGGCGCTTCTCAACAAGCGCGCTGCCGCTACAGCGTAGCCCGCGCTGGCCCGGCGTCTGCCCCGTGGAATGAGTGACCGCTGCCGGTCTGCTTGGCCACGTACATGGCCTGGTCTGCACTCCGCATGAGTTCTGTCAGCGTGCGCCCGTCCTGGGGGCTGCGCGCAATGCCCGTGCTGACTCCCACGGACAGCAGGCGGCCGTCCACGTCAAGCGGCTTGCTCACCGCTGCGCCCAGGCGATGGGCAAGTGCGGAAAGACCCTCCTGCGACACGTCGCTCTTGATCAGGATGACGAACTCGTCCCCGCCCAGGCGCGCGACGATGTCGCCTGTGCGCATGTGGGCCTGCAGCCGGCGTGCCACTCCCAGCAGCACGGCGTCTCCGGCGTCATGCCCGTGCTGGTCGTTGATGGGCTTGAAGTTGTCCAGGTCCAGCAGCATCAACGCATGGGGCAAGCCATCGTTGAGCACCCGGGCGGCGCCCTGTGCCAGACCCGCACGATTGGCCAGCCCGGTGAGCGGGTCGGTGGCGGCGGCCTCGGCAAGATGGGCCGCGTGCAGGCGCAGTGCCTCCTGCGAGGCACGCATACCGTTGATGCGGGTGCTCAGTGCAATGGCAAACACCACCAGCTCGGCCGCTACGCCGCCTTGCAGCCCGTACGCCACGATCCACGGCGCATGAATCACCTGCCAGTTCACCAGCACCACGCCCAGCGCCGACAGGAACAGCAGTGCCTGACCCCCCAGGTACCAGCGCGCTGCAGCGAGGCCGCGGCGCATCACCACCACCGCTGCAACGATGCAGAACAGCGAACCCACGCTGGCCAGGACCTCGTTGATGGTCTGTGAAGCGCCGAACCACCCGGCCAGGCCCAGCAGGGCGCTCCCGGCTGCGATCCAGGACATGGCCTGCAGCGGGCGGTCGAGATAGGGCAGCTGCCGGGTCTCCAGGAAGCTGCGCGCGAACTGGGCGCCGAACAGCATCCACAGGCTTGGCAGCACGACATGGCCGCGCTCCTGCCACCAGGGCCAGGCGCCCCACAGGTAGTGCGCGGCGTGGCCGTTATAGGCGGCCAGCGTCAGCAGCGCGAAAACGCACTGGCCCAGGTAGTACACGTACGCCGGAACGCGGAACACGCTGGCGAGCACCGTGTTGTAGACCAGCAGGGCCAGCAGGATGCCGTAGCAGATGCCGTCAAAAAGCCGCTTGTGCTGGCGCCATTGCAGGTACTGCGCCGTTTCCCACATCGACAGGCCCAGGATCGGGGCGGCCTCGCTGGAGATCCGCGCGTACACCGTGTAGGTACCCGGCTGCGGCAGCTGCAGGCGCATCACGATGCGCTCGCTGCCCAGCGGCCGGCTGGCGTAGGGCTGCGACTGGCCGGTGTGCACCGGGGCTCCCAGTGCCTTGCCAGAGGCGTCGAACGGGCCGTAGAACCGTACATCGCCGAGCGCCGTGGTGGATGTGGCCAGCAGCCAGTCGCCCCCGGGCTCGCGCTGCTCCACTTCGACTCTGAACCACTGCGCGCGTTGGGTGGCATCGCGCAGCGCTGCGGGCGGCGCCATGGCAAACCGGCCCGCGTGCTCCGGGCTGCGCACGTCCTTCAGCGAGAGCTGGCCCGTGTCATCGCTGAGCCACTGCAGCTGGCGGGTGCCGCCCAGCGACATGCCCTCGGGGCCCGCCTGCAGCAGCAAAGGCGTCGCACTGGCAGCCGGCAGCGCGCCGAGGAAGACCATGCACAAAAACAGGAACGCGCGAAACAGCTTCATGGACAATGCAGGTTGGGCTCGCATCCACCAGCGGGGGCCATGGCGGGAGCGGCGCAGCGTCAATCTAGATCCTGGCCGGTATGGCACAGTGGGCTGGCCCAAAGGCCGTTGCGCCGGCCGCGCGATGAAGGCAGCAGCGCTCGCTACAGCCCTCCATAGCATGCTTGCCGTATCTATCAATTCTCCTTCATTTCATGAATATGCAAACCGTTCCTGAGGGCATGCAGCGCGTTGCGGCCGAGCTGCTGCGCGCCGGGCACCCGCACGCCCCACGCATGCTCGACGATGCGGCCCGCACCGCGCAGCAGGCTGCCGATGCACTGGGCATACTGGTCGGGCAGGTGGCCAAGAGCATCATCTTTCGCCGCAAGAGCGACGACGCCGCGGTGCTGGTGGTCACCTCCGGCGACCGGCGCGTGGACGAAAAAAAGGTCGAGGCCCATGTGGGCAAGGTGGGCCGTGCAGATGCCGAGTTCGTCAAGCAGCGCACAGGGTTTTCCATCGGCGGCGTGGCCCCGGTGGCGCATGCCACACCACCGGTCACGCTGATCGACCGCGACCTGCTGCGGTTTGATGTGGTGTGGGCCGCCGCGGGGCACCCGCACGCGGTGTTTGCGCTGCACCCCAGCGACCTGGAGCGCCTGACCGGTGCGCCGGTGGTGGACGTGGTGCAGGCGCCGCCTGCCGCGCTCACGCCCGCCACTGCAGAGCGGACTGCCCCATGAATGCTATTGATTTGCTAGCTAAATGTGCCCGGGAGACAGGGACCTTGGGCCATTTTGATGCCCAATCGACCGAACCGGTGCCCTCACCCTGCATTTCGGTGTGCCGCATGACCCCCGACCGCAGCCACTGCGAGGGTTGCTTTCGCTCCCTCGATGAAATCCGGGTCTGGTCGCGCGCCGATGGGCCCACGCGGCGCGCCATCTGGGCGCAGCTGCTCGAGCGTGCGGGCATCGCCCTGCCTGCAGGCTGAGCCTGCGCACCCGGGTTGTTCTTTCGATTCGCCAGAGAGTCCTTGCCATGAAGCACATCACGTTCTATATCGACTTTGTCTCGCCTTACGCATGGCTGGCTTTCGAGCAGCTGCCCAAGGTGCTGGAAGGCCTGAGCTACCGCGTGACCTACCGGCCGGTGCTGCTGGGCGCGCTGCTGCAGCAGCATGGCAACCCGGGCCCGGCGGGCATTGCGCCCAAGCGCGACTGGACCTACCGCCATGTCACGTGGCTGGGCCATGCGCAGGGTACGCCCCTGCAGATGCCCGCGCGCCACCCGTTCAACCCGTTGCCCCTGCTGCGGCAGGCGCTGGCCTGCAGCGACGACGGCAACATCAACCGCTTCGTGGCCGGAACCATCCTGCGCCATGTGTGGGTGGGCGGCCACGACGCACTGGACGCCGCACGGATCGCCGCACTGGCGTCCGAGCTGTCTGAGCAGATCCGCCCCGGGGAGGACCTGAACAGCGAGACGCCCAAGGCGCTTCTGCGGGCCAACACCGAGGCCGCGCAGGCCGCAGGGGTGTTTGGCGTGCCGGCATTTGAAGTGGACGGAAAGTTTTTCTGGGGCCTGGACGGCCTGCCGATGCTGCGCGCCTGCCTCGATGCCGACCCCTGGTTTGAAAGCGGCCAGTGGGAGGCCGTGGGCCAGATCGGCTCGGGCCTTCCACCCCGCGGATGAGCCCGCCCGCCCTGTGGCGTTGCCAGAACGCACGGTTTATCTCATCCGGGTTGAAAAATAGCTGCATGACGCGGTGTGCGCCTGTCAGCCCTGCCAGCCCGCCAAGGGCCTGAAACCGCGCAACTCCCGCATGTCGAAAGGAGGCGTGCGGGTTTCACCCTAAGTTGTCAGAGAGCGGTCAGTTTGATGAAAGCTCCTGTTGGTTTGGCGTCAGAGCGTGGTCAGTGCGATCTCCAAGAATGCGTGCAGTCCGCTGTCAGGCGGTCTGAATAACCAACAGGAGACATTCCCATGGCAAACACCCATCCCGCACCGCGGCCGATGTCAGCCGAAGAGCGAAAGGTCATCTTCGCGTCTTCGCTCGGCACCGTCTTCGAGTGGTACGACTTTTATCTGTACGGCTCGCTCGCGGCCATCATCGCCAAGCAGTTCTTCTCGGGCCTCGACCCCCAGGCTGCGTTCATTTTTGCGCTGCTGGCTTTTGCTGCGGGCTTCATCGTGCGTCCGTTCGGTGCGCTGGTGTTCGGCCGCCTGGGTGACATGATCGGCCGCAAGTACACCTTCCTGGTGACCATCTTGCTGATGGGTGCGTCGACCTTCATCGTCGGTATCCTGCCCAACTACGCCACCATCGGCGTTGCGGCTCCCATCATCCTGATCATCCTGCGCATGCTGCAGGGCCTGGCCCTGGGCGGTGAGTACGGCGGTGCTGCCACGTACGTTGCCGAACACGCTCCGCAAGGTTCCCGCGGCGCCTACACGGCCTGGATCCAGACCACGGCAACGCTGGGTCTGTTCCTGTCGCTGATGGTGATTCTGGGTACCCGTACCATCATCGGTGAAGCCGCCTTTGCCGACTGGGGCTGGCGCGTGCCGTTCATCGTGTCGATCGTGATGCTGGGCATCTCGGTGTACATCCGCCTGTCGATGAACGAATCGCCCGCCTTCCAGAAGATGAAGGCCGAGGGCAAGACCTCCAAGGCCCCGCTGACCGAAGCTTTCGGCCAGTGGAAGAACATGAAGATCGTGCTGCTGGCCCTGTTCGGCCTGGTGGCTGGTCAGGCTGTGGTCTGGTACTCGGGCCAGTTCTACGCGCTGTTCTTCCTGACCAGCGTGCTGCGTGTGGACGGTGCCACTGCCAACATCCTGGTGGCCATGTCGCTGCTGATCGGTACGCCGTTCTTCGTGATCTTCGGTACCCTGTCGGACAAGATCGGCCGCAAGCCCATCATTCTGGCAGGCATGGCCCTGGCCGTGGTGACGTACTTCCCGCTGTTCAGCATGCTGACGAACGCCGCCAATCCTGACCTGGCAGCCGCCCAGGCCAAGAACAAGATCGTGGTGTCGGCACCGGCTGGCGACTGCTCGTTCCAGGGTAACCCTGTGGCACGTGAAATCGACTTCACCAAGTCCTGCGACATCGCCAAGCGCTTCCTGGCCCAGAACTCGGTGAGCTACGAGAACGTGACGGCCACGGCCGCCGGCCCATCGACCGTGACGATCGGCGAGAAGGTCATTGCAGCGCCCACCGCCAAGGTGGTGAACAGCAAGTTCGACGAGGAAAGCACCAAGAACATCGCCGCCTTCAAGAAGGAAGTGGCTGATGCCCTCAAGGCTGCCGGCTACCCCACCAAGGCTGATCCCGCCAAGATCGACAAGGTCATGATCGTCGTGATCCTGACGATCCTGGTGATCTACGTGACCATGGTGTATGGCCCCATCGCCGCCATGCTGGTGGAAATGTTCCCGACCCGCATCCGCTACACCTCGATGTCGCTGCCCTACCATATCGGCAACGGCTGGTTCGGTGGCCTGATGCCTACCATTGCGTTCGCGATGGTGGCCCAGAACGGCAACATGTACCACGGCCTCTGGTATCCCATCGTCATCGCGGGTGCCACGTTCGTGATCGGTCTCCTGTTCGTCAAGGAAACCAAGAACAACGACATCTACGCAGACGACTGATAACGGGTCCGCCCAGCGTCCCGGCCGCAACGCCGGGACACTTAATCAAGGGCCTTCCCCGCCGGAAGGCCTTTTTTTAAGTGAACCTCAATTACGGAGAATTGCCATGTGGAAAATTGCTGTTGGATTTGTCGTGTTTGCCGCGCTGGCCATGTTTGTGATCATCAAGGGTGGCAGCAACCTGGACATGGGTGGTGAAAAGCATGGCACTGACAGTTCGCACGCTCCGGCCCCTGCTGCCGCATCGTCGGCCGCGCCTGCTGCACCCGCCGCTGCCACGCCAGCACCCGCTGCCAGCGAAGCGAAGTAAGCCTCAACCCTGCCGTATCTATCTCACCGCGCCTTCTGCGGCATTGCGTGTGTAGGGCGCGCGGCGCGCCTGCGCCCCGGCCCTCTGTACTCTTCGTCCCTCGTCCGTCGGGTGCAGCTCCAGCCGGTGGCTGGATGGCCTCTGGCATTCCGTCTTGTATTGACTGAATTTCGGGGGTGGTGAGGTGCCAGGCTGTGCCGATGTGCCGATGTGCCGATGTGCCGATGTGCCGATGTGCCGGTCTGGCCGGTTGTGTGATGGCCGGCGGGCTGCCGTGGCCAGCGACTCCGGTCGTTACACCTGGTGCACGGCCGCCTGGCTTCGTCGGCGCAGCGACCCGGGGGCGCTCCCGTCGCCGCAGCGCAAGCGGGGGAGTCCGTGGGCCCCACCAGCGGCCACCTGCGTCCTGCACGCAGAAGCGCCGCAGGGATGCAGCGGCGTGTGCATGCGACGCGGTGGGCGCGCCGTGAGGTCAGCGTGGAGCCGGGCTATCGGCGGAAGCGGCCGTCCGTGCCGATGATGGAGAGGTCGGCAAAGTCCAGGCCGGTGTGGTCGTCGGGCGAGAAGTTCAGCTCCAGGCCGCCCAGGTCGTATTTGCTCATGGTTTCGAGTGCGGCCTGCACCTTCTCGCGGGTGGGCCTGGCGCCTGCGCGCCGCAGTCCTTCCACCAGCACCTTGGCGCCGGCAAAGCCTTCCAGCATGGCGGGGCTCAGCTCGGCCACGCCTTTGGCGCGGGCCAGGTCCTGGGCCTCCTTCACCAGCGGGAAGGTCATGGCCCGCTCATTGGGAAAGACCTGCGTCACGATCACGCCGCGCCCGTTGTTGCCCAGGCTCTTGATGAAGCCGCTGGAGGCATTGTTGGACAACGTCACGATTTGCGCGGCAGAGCCCGCCTGGCGCAGGGCATTGGTGGCATCCACCACCGCAGTGCCCGATGCCACCAGCAAAACCGCCTGCGCCTCCGCTTTGGCCACCTTGGACACGATGGGAGCGAAGTCCGGCTTGGCGCGGTCAAACTTCTCCTGCACCACAGGTTGCAGCTTGCTGGTGGACAGTCCCTTCAGCGCCCCGGCAATGCCGTCGTCTCCGAAGGTGTCATTGGCGGACACCAGCGCGATGCGCGTGACACCCATGGACGCCAGGTGCGTCATGGCTTTTTCGGCCTCACGCTGGTAGGTGGCGCGGACGTTGAAGACGTATTTCTGAACGGGCCGGTGCAGCACGATGGCTCCGGTGGATGGGGCCACCAGCGCAACGCCGTGCTTGTCCAGCAGGGGAATGATGGCCTGCGTGTGTGGCGTGCCCCGGGTGAGGAACATGGCGACCACGCCTTGCTCCTCGATGAGCTTGCGCGCGTTCTCGGCTGCCAGCGGCGGGTCGAACTTGTCGTCCAGTGACACGAGCTGGATCTTCTGGCCATTGACGCCGCCCCTGGCATTGACCGCATCCAGAAACAGCAGCGCGCCGTCCGTGGTCTCGCGCACTCCAGCTGCCACCTGGCCGGTGAATCCGGCCGTCTGGCCGACCAGGATTTGCGCGTGGCCGGGCAGCATCACCGCAGCGAAAAGGACCGCCGTCGCGGCCAGTTTCTTGGCTGATTTCATCGTGTCTCCTTGTTTCTTTTTGAAAGCAAAAGCAGTTTATCGACCGAAGGCGATTGCCGCGTCAGTATTTTCCGAACGTTACCCGCGGTGCGACGATGTTGCAGCAGTGCAGCGATCCCTGGGGGCAATTGCGCCGCCGCGGCGCCGCGGGCGGTGCATCCCTAGAATCTTCCGCCTTACCCCCGAAAGACTGCCTTCCATGACCCAGGGACTGATCCGTATCCGCGGTGCACGCCAGCACAACCTCAAGAACCTGGATCTGGACATCCGCACCGGCGAACTCACGGTGGTCACCGGCCCCAGCGGGTCGGGAAAATCCAGCCTGGTGTTCGACACGCTCTATGCCGAGGGCCAGCGCCGTTACGTGGAAACCTTCAGCGCCTACGCGCGCCAGTTCCTCGATCGCATGGACAAGCCGGCCGTCGACAAGGTCGAGGGCGTGCCCCCGGCCATTGCCATCGACCAGACCAACCCCGTGCGCTCCAGCCGCTCCACCGTGGGCACGATGACGGAGCTGAACGACCACCTGAAGCTGTTGTTTGCGCGTGCTGGGCAGTTGTTTGACAAGCAGACAGCGCAGCCGGTGCGGCACGACACGCCCGAGACCATCTATGCCGAGCTGGCTGCGCGCTGTGCGGCCGCAAGCGACCCGCGCGTGGTGCTGACTTTCCCGGTCGAGTTGCCCGCCAACACGTCGGCCGACCAGGTCGAGCAATGGCTGTCCGCCAGCGGCTTCACCAAGGTACAGGCGGAGCGCGAGGTGGCCACACCGACCGGCCCGCGCAAGGTGCTCGACGTGGTGGCCGACCGGTTTCGCCTGGGCAATGCCGAGAAGGCGCGGGTCATTGAAGCGATTGAGGTCGCGCTCAAGCGCGGCACCGGGCGCCTGAACGTCTACCGGCTGGTGGATGAGGGTGAGCCCGAGCTGTGGCGCTTTTCCACCGGCCTGCACTGCCCCGACAGCGACCTGCGCTACAGCGACCCCATTCCATCCGCCTTCTCGTTCAACTCCGCCGTGGGCGCGTGCGACAGCTGCCGGGGCTTTGGCCGCGTGATCGGGGTGGACTACGGCCTCGTCATCCCCAACGACAAGCTCACGCTGCGCGCGGGCGCCATCAAGACCATCCAGACCCCCGCGTGGAAAGAAGCGCAGGACGACCTCATGCGCCACGCCGAGGCAGCGGGCATCCCGCGCGACACGCCCTGGTACAAGCTCACCGACGACCAGAAGAAGTGGGTCATCAACGGCGCGCCCGGCTACAAGGACGGCCAGTGGAGCAAGCAGTGGTACGGCATCAAGCGCTTTTTTGAATACCTGGAGAGCAAGGCCTACAAGATGCACATCCGCGTGCTCTTGTCCAAGTACCGCAGCTACACGCCGTGCCCTACCTGCGCCGGTGCGCGGCTCAAGACCGAAAGCCTGCTGTGGCGCCTTGGTCGCAAGGAAGACGCCGATGCGGTGCTGGAGCCCGGCAAACGTTTCATGCCCGAGGGCGTGCAATGGAGCCGCGGGCAGCTGGAGGCCTTGCCCGGCCTGTGCCTGCACGACCTGATGCTGCTGCCCATCGACCGCCTGCGCCAGTTCTTTGCGCGCATGCAGCTGCCGGTGGGCGACGACGCCAAGGGCGGTGATGCGCAAGCGCTGAAACTGCTGCACGAAGAGATCACCACGCGCCTGAAATACCTGTGCGACGTGGGCATTGGCTACCTCACGCTTGACCGGCAAAGCCGCACGCTCAGCGGTGGCGAAGTGCAGCGCATCAACCTCACCACAGCGCTCGGCACCTCACTCGTCAACACGCTGTTCGTCCTCGACGAGCCCAGCATCGGCCTGCACCCGCGCGACATGCATCGCATCATCAAGGCCATGCAGCGCCTGCGCGACGCCGGCAACACGCTGGTGGTGGTGGAGCACGACCCGGCCGTGATGCTCGCGGCCGACCGCATGATCGACATGGGCCCCGGCCCCGGCCGCCTGGGCGGGCAGATCGTGTTCGACGGCACCACGGCCGACCTGCGCAAG
>Ga0181554_1004170_pt1 | contig 11845 bp, 11 predicted proteins | sample 011ome_16_FD_145602 | JGI IMG/M metagenome (GOLD analysis project Ga0181554, IMG submission 145602) | Coastal salt marsh microbial communities from the Groves Creek Marsh, Skidaway Island, Georgia - 011503CT metaG (spades assembly) | ecosystem: Environmental > Aquatic > Marine > Intertidal zone... | reverse complement strand
GTGTAACCAAAATTGTTACGCAATTATAATGTGTTACGAGGATGCATGCTTTGCAGAGCGGTCCCAAAAGCGGTCCCAGGCTTGCTCAAAGCAATACCGACAAGGCGATGATAAGCAACCGGCCCAAAGCGGACCCTCACGCCAACCGCAGCGAACGGCGGCTTCGAGCCCAGAAATACCGGTGCTGCACGATGCTTGAATGGGTGAAAACCGCGCATTGCTGCCTTTACCGGTGGCACGGACGGCCCAAACCGCACCAGAATCGGGCACCCAACCATCCGGTCGCAGCCTTTTGAAAAGCCGCTTTTCATTTCATCCACAACGAAAGCGAAAAACAAGTGTCAGCATCTTATTGATAGATGAAGTCGGGGAACCAAAGGGCCAGTTGCGGCAGCATTACCAAGAGCGCAAGCACAACGAGCTCGGTCACGACAAACGGCCAGATGCCTTTGAAGACCTCGGTCACCGGCATGCGGGTGACGCCGGCAACGACAAAGACATTCATGCCCATGGGTGGAGTGATCAGCCCGATTTCGGCGGTCTTGACGAAGATGACGCCTAGCCACACTGGATCGTATCCAAGCTGTGTCATCAGCGGGAAAACGACGGGCAATGTCAGGATCAAGATTGCGAGCTGGTCGAGAAAGAAGCCCAGGATGAGCAAGAGCAGCAGAACAAGTCCGAGAACCGCCCAGTTGGGAAGGCCGCTTTCCGCGATGATCCCGAGCAGGAGGTTTGTTGTGCCGTTGAGCGCCATGAAGACGCCGATCACGGCAGAGAAGCCCACGATTGTCAGGATCATGGCGCTGGAGCGTGCGGCACGGGCGGCGGCGGCCCAGATGCCAGCAAAGCCAACGCGGCCCATGAGAAGGCCGATGACCAGAGCGGCAAACGCGCCGACGGCGCCCACTTCGGTTGCCGTTATGATCCCCGAGTAGAGCGCAAAGACCATGCCCACCAGCAGGAGGATCACGGGCCATGCGGTGCCAACCGCCTGCCAGCGTTCACGGGCCGTGGCGCGGGCGGCGGTCTGCGGCGCATACTCGGGGTTCCGGCGCACGAGAATGTAGATTGTGAGCGCAAAGCCGAATGCCGTCAGCGCGCCGGGAATGAAGCCCGCCAGCAAGAGACGGCCCACGGAAGTCTCGGTAAAAACGCCGTAGAGGATGAGCCCGATAGAGGGCGGAATCATGATCGCCAAAGTGCCAACGATTGACAGTAGCGCCGCCGAAAAGCGTGGGTCGTAATTATAGCGTCGCATCTCGGGAAAGGCGACCGAGGCCAGCGTGCTGGCCGCCGCTGTGGACGAGCCCGACATGGCCGCGAGTAGCACGCCGCCCGCGACCGTGGCGTAGGAGATGCCTCCTTTCAGATGCCCCAGGAAGCGGTGGGAAATATTGAAGAGGTCAGAGGTAAACCGCCCCGCGCTGAGCAGCTCGGCCATCAGGATGAAGAGCGGCACGCTGGACAGCGTAAAGCTTGCCACATGTTCATAGGGCGTGTGGGCCAGAACGCCTGCGATGGGGCCGGAGCCAACCGTCATCCAGATGCCCACGACGCCTGCCATAAGGATCGAAAAGGCCACAGGGACGCCGATGATGAGGAAAAGAAGGAGGAGGCCGAAGCCCAAAAGCGCAATTGTGATTGCAGTCATGAGGAAGCCTCCCCGCCGCCGTGGGTCTGGTCATCGGCAATTTCCAGCGGCGCGATGACGTCCAGCACGAAGCGGAGCGTGAGCGTGATCGCGCCAAGGGCGACCCAGATGTAGCTGAGGTAGATCGGGAACGGGATCGCGCCCATACGGGTTTCGAGATGCTCGAATTTGGCGATCGCCTCGATGCAGACATGCCACGCGAACAACCCGAAGATGGGCAGGCAAATGAGCGCGATGGCGCGGGTGTAGTTCTTGCCAAAGCGGCGTTTGAGCCCCTCGGAAACCACATCCAGCCGCACATGCACGCCTTGCGCATAGTTGGCCGAGAGCGTCGCAAAAACGAGGATGACCATGAAATAAAGGCTGGTCATCTCGAAATTGCCGCGCAGAGGGCTATTGACCAGGTGCCGCCCAAGCGCATCAAAGGTGATCGACAGCATCATCAAGAGCAGCCCCGCCGTGGCGATGGCCAGAAGCCCTTTTTCGATCGTTGATAACAATTTGCGCATTGCCCTCTCCCTTGAATGCGAAAGCGCGGCGCAGCCGATGGGGCCGCGCCGCGAGACCGGTTTATTGCTGCGCCAGAAGCGCGCTATAGGCCGCCGAAATTTCGGCGGCCATCGGGTTGCGAGCGCCGACGGTTTCGACCCAGTTTTCACCGACCGAAGCCAGGGCTGCGTCGATCTCGGCCACAACGTTTTCGGGCACGGTGATCATGGTCATGCCGCCTTCGCCGAGTTTCTTACCGGCACCCGCAGTGACCTTCACGAAAGTCGCGCTGCTGGCGGTTCCGACCTCGGCACCTGCGCGCGCCACTTGTTCCTGTTGCTCTGGCGTGAGCTTCTGCCAGTCGTTTTCTGCGATCACGGTGAAGAAGCCGATCGAGCCCATCGACAAGTTGGTAGTGACCGCTTCGGTCACCTCATTGAGCTTGTAGGACGGGATCGAGGCGGTCAGGACAATTGCAGCGTCAACCGTGCCGCGCTCTAAGGCAAGATAGAGGTCGGTAATCGGCATTTCGACAGGGACCATTCCCAGTGCCGAAACAGCATCTCCCGCAGTCGAATGCGGCACCCTGATCTTGAGGCCTGCCAGATCGGACATGCTTTTGATTTCAATGTTCTTTGCAAAGGCGATCTGGTTTTGCGGCAGCAGGTTCATCATGACCGGACGCACCTTGTTGACCAAAAATTGGGACTCGATCAGTTTTTCCTGAACCAATTGCCAGTAGGCGGCGTGGCCCTTTTCCAGATCGGCAAAAGCGCCCGGCAGTTCAACGATCGTGGCAAGTGGCATAGCATCCCCGGCATAGCCGACGCCAACCAGACCCATATTCGCGATGCCGGTTTTCACCGCGTTCAGCGTTCCCGTCGCATTCGCCAGCTGGCCGCCAGGGAAATTCTGCACTTTAACCGTGCCCGCGGTGTATTCATCGATCTTGGCGATCAGCGGGTTGACGATCAGTTTTGTCGCGAAATGCGTCGGTGGCAGATAGGACGCCATGCGCAATTCAACGGTGTCAGCCGTCGCCGCCCCGCCTGCCGTCATGGCCAGCGCGACTGCACCAGCGCGAAAGATGTTGTTCATGATACCCATTTGGTTTCCTCCCATTCAGGTGTTTACCGGCCCTTGAAGTTCGGGGGCCGCTTTTCGATGAAGGCGGTCATGCCTTCGATACGGTCTTCGCTTGTGTAGGGGTCTGGCCCCACGTTGAGCCGCAGGGCCGCCGCGAGCGGCAACCCCATGGATTTGGTCGAGGCTTCCTTGCAGCGGCGCACAGTCAGCGGCGCGTTGGCGGCGATGGTTTCGGCCAGCGCGCGGACGGCTTCGCGGACCTCGCTTGCTGGGTGCACGGCGTTCAGGAAGCCATGCGCAAGCCCCTCTTCGGGTGTCATCGGACGGCCCGTGTAGAGCAGCTCCAGCGCCAGCGCACGCGGCACCAGTCGGGGCAGTATGATCGAGGCAAAATGCGCACCCATACCCACCTTGGCTTCTGAGAAGGCAAAGCGCAGCGTCTCTGACGCAAGGCGCAGATCACAGGCCATGGCCAGATCAGCGCCAGCGCCCATACAGACACCCTCAAGGCAAGCGATGGTCGGTTTGTTGATCTCGAGGATGCGCTCGAACGGATTGCGCGCATCGCCCTTCATCGGTGCCGGAAACCGCGCATCGCCCTTGGCCATGACAGCTTTGACATCAATGCCCGCGCTGAACGCGCGCCCACCTGCGCCCGAGAAAACGATCACGCGCACATCTTCGCGGGCCTCAGCCTCTTCGGCGAGGGCCGCAAGGGCCAGAAACCCTTCGGGTGCAAGCGCATTCATGCGCTCGGGGCGGTCGATTTCCAACCACGCGATGCCGCCTGCAACGTCGAGCTTGAGCCCATGATCGCGCGCCATGTCCATCATGTGCGCTTCCGTGTGTCGGCCACGATGGGGCTGCGGTCGCGGATGATGCCGCCTGTGGCCTCAAGCTGTGCGATCTCCTCGGCGGCGAGTCCTGCCTCGGTAAACACTTCATCGGTATGCGCCGCAAAATGCGGCGGCGCTGCGTGAAAGGCACCGGGCGTTCGCAGGAAGGTCATCGGCAGGCCGGTGCCGTGATAGTCGGGCGTGTCGATCAACATCTCGTTGGCCTCGACCTGCGGGTGGTTGAACACTTGCTCAAGGTTGAGGAAGGGCCCCGCCGCGAGGCCCGCATCAAGGATTTCCATCGCCACATCGTTGGACGTGCGATCCTGCGTGCAGGCGGTGATCGCGGCGTCCAGCGCTTCGCGGTTGGCGACGCGGTCGGCGTTGGTCTTGAATCTTGGGTCTTCCGCGGCCTCGGGCGCGCCCAGAACGTGCATCAGCTTGGCAAAGGAACGGTCATTGCCCGCGCCCGTGAACACCTTGCCATCTGCGCAGGGATAGGCCCCATAGGGCGCGACCCAATGTTCGGTATTGCCGGTGGGGCGGGGAATTTTGCCAGTGGCCATCCACCCCGCCGCGGCTGGGTGCAGCATGGTCAGACCGGTGTTGTAAAGGCTCACGCCCACATGCTGGCCCTTGCCAGATTGCCCACGCTCCAAGAGTGCCATGAGGATTGCATTTACCGCCGAAAGCCCAGTGGCATGGTCTATGAGCGGCAGGCCGATCTTGGTCCCGTCACTGCCCGCCTCGCCGTTGATCGAGGCCAGCCCGACAAAGCCCTGAACGGCCACGTCATAGCCGGCCATCCCTGCGAGCGGCCCCTTGTTGCCAAACCCCGTGATCGTGCATTGCACAAGGCGAGGGAAGCGTTTGGAAAGCACGTCCTCGTAGCCGAGGCCCCATTTGGGCAGCGTGCCAAGCTTGAAATTGTGGATCAGGACATCGGCGCCTTCGAGCAGTTTGAGGAGGGCCTCGCGGCCCGCGTCCTTGCTCAGGTCAAGCGCCACGGAGCGCTTGTTTCGGTTGAGGCCGTTGAAATAGGTCGAGCGATCCTCGTCCAGCTTCGTGCCCCAATTGCGTGTCTCGTCGCCCACCGGCGGTTCTACCTTGACCACATCGGCGCCCTGATCTGCCAACGTTTGGGTGCAGAGCGGTCCGGCATAGACCCGCGTGAGGTCGATCACCCGGATACCGGCCAGAGGGCCCTGATAGATATGTGCATCGCTCATGTCTTCTGTCTCACTGTCCGGTAAAGTTCGGTGTTTCACGCTTTGACGCAGCGCGGATGCCTTCGCGGAAATCGGCTGTTGTCATGTGAATGCGTTGGAGCGCCAACTCGTGCTCAAGCGCTGCGCGTACTTCTTCGGCCAGACCTGCGCGCAGTGTGCGGCGCATGTCCTGCACGGCAATCGGCGCATTTGAAGCGATTTCGGTGGCCAGTTTCAGCGCGGCCTCACGTTCCTTGCCTGGCTCAACAAGCTGATCGGCCAGCCCGATCTTATGGGCCTCGGCACCCGTCAAGCGGCGGCCCGTATACAGCATCATTGCCGCTTCGTTCTGCCCTACCAGCCGTGGCAGCGTGGTGCTGATCCCGAAGCCGCAATGCATCCCCAGAACGGCGAAATTGGCCGAGAAGCGCGCGGCGTCGCTCGTCACGCGGAAATCAGCGGTGAGCGCGAGGCCCAGCCCGCCGCCGATCGCCGGGCCTTGGACGGCGGCGATGACCGGCGTGGCGATTTCGAAAAGGCCCACGGCGTTGCCATAGAGGGCCTTGGCCATCTGGAGCCCTTCTTCGGGATCGAGCCCACCTCCGAAATCAGCACCGGCGCAGAACACCTTGCCCGCGGCCGCCAGTACGATGGCACGGCAGTCCGGGTCAGCGTCGAGCGCCTGCATTTGCTGCAGCAAGGTGTCGACCAGAGTGACATCAAAAAAGTTGAGCGGCGGGCGGTCGATCTCGACAATGCCAACAAAGCCATCGCGGCTCACTTTAATTTCGTTTTGCGGCTCACGGCTCATTGGCTCTGGCCCTCCCTTGTTTGGATGCTCGGCATTTAGGCCGCCACGATATGCGGCCAAAGCGCATCGCCCCCTGCGGCGATGATCTTTTCACCCAGTTTTTCAGACCACCATTGCTCGCTTCGCGCAGCGGAGCGCCATTGCCATAGGCGGCGCGTGAAATAGTGGAGCGAATGTTCGTCCGTGAAGCCTATGGCTCCAAAGACCTGATGGGCGATTTCAGCGCCAAGGGTTGCGGCACGACCCGCGCGCGACATACCCACCATCGCCCCGTATTCCACCGCACCCGCATCAGCTTTGCCGCAGGCAAAAACCGCAGCGGCTTGGCTGGCGGCAGCTTCTGACGCTAGCTGGGCAAGGGCATGCTGGATTGCTTGGAATTTCGCGATTGGCCGTCCGAACTGAACACGATCCCCTGCGTATTCAGCGCAGAGCGGCAGCATGTAGGCCAGCGCTCCTGCAATCTGGGCCGTGTGCAAGACCGCGAAATGGGCCAACAGCGTCGATTGGCTGAACTCACCTCCAAGCCCCGCAATGGCAACCGGTTTCACACCGTTGCATGTCACATCGGCCGCCGGCTCGCGTGAGAATGTCTTTAGCGCGCTCAGCGTCAGATCCCCGGTGCGCATCAGGCAGAGATTAAGCTGCCCCCCACCTTCCGCGAGCAGCAAAGTATGCGGACAAACAGGTGCCCAGCTGACACCCTTTGCCGTGCCCTGAACCGTGCCATCTGTTTGCAGAGATAGCACATCGAAACCAGTGGCCACAGCCCCTTGGGCCATATCCAAACCGGCATCGCTCAACAGGCGGTTCGCGATGAGCGTCTCGCCAAGGGGAACGGGCGCTGCGTGTTTGCCAAGAACCAGCAGGCTTGGATTGATATCAGCCCAGCCCAAACCGGCCCCGCCGGAGCTTTCCGGCACAAGCGCACCTGTCAACCCCAACGCCTCACACGCGCTCCAGAGCGCATCATCAAACTGGCCTTCTTCGACAGCTTTGCGTTTCTCAGAGGTCACTTCTGTATCTAGCAAGCGATCAAGCTGTTCAGCAACCAGGCCCGCGATATCGTTTTCTGTGCTCATTACAGTCCGAGCCCCTTTGCAATAATTCCTCTTAGAATTTCGCGTGTCCCGCCGCGCAGCGAGTAACTGGGAACACTTTGCGTCAGGTAGCCGAGCGCATCGCTGAGGGTGTCAGACGGCCGGATATCTGGTGCGGCATCAATAAGTTCACGCACCAACGCGGGCTGTTTCTGCTCGTATGTATTGCCCAGATCCTTGACGAGCGCCGCCTCCTGCGCGGGCAGTTTGCCTGCTTCGAGCTGGCCGAGGATGGAAAGAGACATTTCACGCAGAACTACAAGGTCCGCAACGCTTTCGCCGACGCGGCGCTTTGCAAGGCGGTCCGGCGCATCGAGCTTGTCAATCAGCATCGGAAGCAGGACAAAGCAGCTCAGGAAGCGGTCGGGTTGGCTACGCTCAAAGGCAAGCTCCGAGACGACTTGTTTCCACGCATTCCCTTCTTCGCCGATGAGGTGCTCGTCCGGCACAAACACATTGTCGAAATGGACTTCGTTGAAGTGATTTTCACCTGTAAGATCGGTGATGGGGCGCACGGATATTCCGCTCGACTTCATGTCTATCAGAAATTGCGACAACCCGGCATGTTTTGGTGCATCCTTGTCCGTGCCCGAGCGGAAGAGGCCGATCATGAAGTCGCTTACATGCGCGCCGCTGGTCCAGATTTTCTGACCATTCAATCGGTAGCCACCATCGACCTTTTCAGCCCTTGAGCGCACCGAGGCGAGGTCGGAGCCGGACCCTGGCTCGCTCAGCCCGATACAGAACGTCAACTCGCCGCTGACAATTCTGGGCAACAGGGACTGCCTGATATCTTCACTGGCATAGCGCATCAGCAGGGGGCCTGTCTGACGATCTCCGACCCAATGCGCGGCAAGGGGCGCACCGGCGGCGATCAACTCCTCGACCACGACATATCGCTCAAACTGCGAACGTTCCGCGCCGCCGTATTTCTTTGGCCAGGTCATGCCAATCCAGCCCTTGGCACCGACGGCCTTGGAAAACTCCTTGTCGATCCCGCCCCACGTATGGGCGAATTTCCACCCAGACCATGTGTCCCGGAACGGCTTGATGAAATCACGCACCTCTTGCCTTAAAGGCTCGTAAGCACTGGAGAGCGTCACGGGATCAAAGTTGAATGGAGAGCTCATGTCTGTCGTAAACTTCCTGATGAATGCCTGTGGAGGGCTTGGTTGTTCCAAGCCCATGTCTGACAGCACATCAGGTCATGAGTTTATCATTTCACGAATTTTGTTTGACATTTCGCGCAAGCCCCATGCGAGCCTTACGACAGCGCGTTGAGCCTCAGGCGAAACGTTTTGGGGGCCATGCCACAGTGCGCTTTGAAGGCACGCGAGAACGCACTCAATTCTCTATAGCCAAGCCGGTCGGCAATTTCTGTCATCGACAGGTCGCTTTGTTTGAGCAGAGTCTCAGCCAGCTCCAAACGCACATCACGTAGCAGGTCTGAGAACGTTGTGCCTTGCTCTTTCAATCTAAGCTGAAGGGTTCGCGGCTGGAAGCCAAGCTGAGCTGCAACATATCCGATATCGGATCGCCCGCTTGCAAGGCAGTTGCCGATGTGCGCCTTGACCGAACTCACGAAATCCTGCTCGTCAACATGATACCTAGATTCAAGGTATTCTTTCAGCAATCCATTCAACAGGTTATCCCAGGTGGGAATTTCAATCGAGAGGTGTCGGGCATCGAAAAAGACACCTTCTTCTTCCGCATTGAATTGAAGGCGACAGCCAAGCTGACGCTCGATATTCGGCACGTTGTCCAACCGCTTGCCTTCAAGGGTCAACAGATCCGGGGTCCAGCGGTTTTCTGTGATGCGCCGAAAGGTATTGATAAAGGTCATTGCCCAAGCCAGCGAAGCCTGTGGGTAGCGGCCTGCAAACTCACGTGGGGTGGTACGCACAACGCCCGCCGTATCGCCATAGACTTCAAGGCGATAACTCAATCCCTTTGTTCGGACGCGCAAACTCTTTGTAATGCCAAGCAAGGCCTCTTCCAAAGTATGACAGGATTGGGCGAAAGCAACAATTTCGTGCCCATAGCCAAGTTCCATACGCTTCTTGGCAACGAGAATTCCAAAATCCGACCGCTCAAGAAGCATTGTCGCTTCTTCCATCGTTTCGGCACATAGCTCAAAGGGGATTAGGCTGTTTCGTTCCCCTTTCAGAACCTCCTTGATCGCAGGTGCGAGCGACAGATTTTGGATACGCCCCCCCATCAGACGCAACTGGTCGAGTGTGCAGGCAAGGTGCTCCATCTGAACGAAGGCCTTCATTTTGGCCTCATCCCGGTTTCCAGCAGACGCCCAGAACCACGGCATCCTCGTCTGACCCGGATACATAGGCGTGGCCGATACCGCTGTCGAAATAGATGCTGTCACCCTTTGTCAGTGGGATCGGCTCCCTGCCTTTGAGGTGCACGGTGATCGAGCTCTCAAGCACGTAGATGAACTCTTCGCCCGGGTGCGAGATATAGTCTTCGAACTTCGCAAAACTGTGTGCCTTGATGCGCCCGACCATTGGCACCATGTGCTTGCCGGTAACGTCCGAGGCCAGCATGTCATAATCATAGGTGTCCGATTGGTGCAGCGGCGCATCGCCCGCCCGCGTGACGGAAACGGTTCCCGAGGTGAAGCCTTCAGCGGCGGCATCGAACAGCTCCCCCACATCCATGCCAAGCCCCTGAGCGAGCCGCATGAAGCGATCATATGTCAGGGATATCTCGCCACGTTCCATCTTCGAGATCGTTGAAATCGCCAGCCCCGTGCGCGTGGCAACCTCCTTGAGTGTCCAGCCGCGCGACTTCCGAATGTCACGGACTCGGGCCCCCAGATCCCCTTCTGAGGCGATGGCGTTTGGTTCGAGACTCTCGATCAGTTTTTGCATGCAGTTTTCCTATTGGAAAATTCTTCTTGTTTTCCGATTGGAAAATTATGTAGCTTTGCTCGCAATAAGGCAAACCGAATCCGAACGTTTGGAGAAACCGCGTTGTCAGGGACTTCCGCAGAATACGACATCGCCGTCATCGGTGCGGGCATCGCAGGTGCCTCTGTTGCGGCAGAGCTTTCGGCTTCTGGTGTTCGCGCAGTCCTGATCGAACAGGAAAGCCAGCCCGGATATCACACCACCGGGCGCTCGGCTGCTGTCTACTCGCCCATTTATGGTCCGCAGCCGATCCGCGCGCTGACGCGAGCCGCCTTGCCTTTTTTCGAAGCGCCCCCACAAGGCTTCTGCGAACGGCCACTTCTATCGCCGATTGATGCCGCCTTCATCGCACGCACCGACCAGATGGAACACCTGAAGATCATGGAGCAGGAACTGGCCGATGCAACGACGGTAAGCCGCGTGACAGGGGCTGAGCTCAAAGACCGCCTTCCGCTTTTGCGTGAAGGCTATGCCGCTGCTGCGCTCTGGGATACGGGCACGTCCGAGATTGACGTGGCTGCCCTGCACCAGGGCTATCTGCGCATGTTTAAGGCGCACGGTGGCACGCTTATGACGCGCGCGCCTGTTACCGCGCTCTCCCATGCTGCAGGCGGCTGGTGGATTGAAACGACGCAAGGCACCATTTCGGCCGCTACGGTTGTGAATGCGGCTGGGGCATGGGCGGACGCTCTGGGCCAGATGGCAGGCGCTGAGCGTATAGGCCTGACACCCAAGCGGCGCACCGCGCTGATGATCGATGCGCCGGACGGGACAGACCTGCACGCGCTTCCCCTGACTATCGACATCGAAGAACAGTTCTACCTCAAGCCAGACGCGGGCAAGCTCTTGATTTCGCCCGCGAATGAAGACCCCGAACCACCCTGCGATGTCCAGCCCGACGAAATGGACATCGCCATCTGCGTGGACCGAATTGAACGCGCGTTCAACGTTTCCGTAAAACGCGTGGAAAGCCCGTGGGCAGGCCTGCGCAGCTTTGTCGCGGATAAAGCGCCCGCCGTCGGCTTCTCGCAGAAGGCCGAAGGGTTTTACTGGCTCGCGGGCCAAGGCGGCTACGGCATACAATCGGCGCCGGGGGTCGCCCAATACGCCGCCGCAGAGTTGCGCGGTGAGGCTGTGCCCGCGCATATCCTTGCTCAAAACCTCGATCCCGAGAGCATCCGCCCTGGCCGTGCGGGTCTGGGTCAATGATGTGGCTCGTCCCCCTCCTTCTGGCCGCACTTTTGGCCTCGGGGCTAGGGCTGGCCTATGTGGTCGGCGGCGCGGCGGTTGTCTCTTTCATTCTCACGGAAAACGACCGCTATCTGGCGATCCTGCCGCAAAAGGTCTTTTCACAGATCAGCGTATTCGCTTTGCTTTCGATGCCGCTTTTCATCCTCGCGGGCGAGTTGATGAACCGTGGCGGCGTGACCAAGGCGCTGATCGATGTGTCCATGGCCATCGTGGGCCGCGTGCGCGGCGGGCTTGGGCATGTGAACATCATGACCTCGGTGTTCTTCGCGGGCATCTCCGGTTCGGCAATCGCCGACGCGGCCTCGCTGTCGAACACTCTTGTGCCAGCCATGGAGCAGCGCGGCTATACCAAGCTTTACGCTGGCGCGATCACAGCAGCCTCTTCGATCATCGGCCCGATCGTGCCACCCTCGATCATCCTGATCTTCTACGGCGCGATCATGCAGACCTCGGTCGCGGCGCTCTTCGTGGCGGGTATCCTGCCAG
>Ga0181554_1004157_pt1 | contig 11877 bp, 10 predicted proteins | sample 011ome_16_FD_145602 | JGI IMG/M metagenome (GOLD analysis project Ga0181554, IMG submission 145602) | Coastal salt marsh microbial communities from the Groves Creek Marsh, Skidaway Island, Georgia - 011503CT metaG (spades assembly) | ecosystem: Environmental > Aquatic > Marine > Intertidal zone... | reverse complement strand
GAGCGCGTCGCGGTCTATGACCCTGTCGCGCATGACCCAGTAGTCCGCGACGGCGACCGCCACCGCGGGCGCGACGAGCAGCGACCCGACGCCCACCGCCCACGACGACGCGGCGACAACCTGCTGCCACGTCAGCACGAGCGGCGCCGCGGCCGCCGCCGCGAGCGCGACGACGACCGCCGCCGCGCGCGGGGACATCCCGCCGTCACCATTCCCGGTCAGCGCCGCGGTCGGTCCGACGACGTTGACGACCGCGTTGGTGACGAGCGCCGCGACGGCGACGACGCCGTACAGCGCCACGTTCGGCGCCTGCGCGAGCGACGACGCCACGAGCGCCGCCGCCGCGGAGAGCGCGGGCAAGAGCAAAATCTGCCCTTTCGCTACCTCGCCGGCGTCGGTCATCCGCTGCGCGTAGTCGGGGACGATAGACCCCAACGTCATCCACACACCCGCGACGGTGGCGGCGTGTTTCCAAAACTCGGCGCCGAGCTCGGGGACGAACGCCGCCAAGCCCTCGCTCAGCGCGGGCATCGTGCTCATCGTCGCGTCGAAGACGACCGCGGCGTCGCCGGCGTTCCAGGACCACGCGAGGTACGCCGCGGCGACGACCGCGGCGGTCCTTCCGAGCGCGAGGACCTTCTTCCCCGCGGATTTCCCCGCCGTCGTCGCGAGCTGCAGCGCCCAAAACGCGAAATAGGCGCCAAAGCGAGCCTCCGCCGGGAGCGGCGCGCCATCGAAATACAGATACATCACCTCCCCCCACAGACCGTACGTCGCCTCGCCGCCGATCAACGTCGCGAACGCGGTGAGCGCGAGCCCCAGGAGCCCGCGCGCGAGGCTCGGGAGCGCGGCGCCGCGGACGCCGAACGCGGCGCGAAGCAACGCGGCGAACCCGGCGCGGTGCGTCGCCGCCGGCGCGGCGACCGCGAGCAAGTACGGCAGCGCGAGCGTCGTCCCAATCGCGGTGGAGAGGCCCATCTTCCACCAGATGAGCGGCGCGATCGTGGAGAGGTTCCAGCGCACGAAGCCGAAGGGGACGCTGAACGCGGCGGCGGCGACGGCGAGGCACGTCCACAGCGCGAACGCGCGCTGTCCGTTCGTGATCGTCACGGGGACGCGCGGCAGCGCGTAGCCGCGCGCGTCCGCGTCGAAGTCCGAGTCGTCGTCCGGGGCGTTCGAGGCGTTCGCGGTGGACGCGCGCGGAGTGAACGTCGCGTGAACGTTTCGCGCGCCGCTTCGCGCGCCGCCGCCGCCGCTCGGGGAACGGTCATTCGCGACTCGATTGTTGCGATCCGCGGAGAAGCGACCCGCAGCGCACTGCGCCGCGGTCACGGGCCTCAGCGGCGCGAGCGACGCCGCGCCCGCGGGGCGGACGCGCCATCGCCGCGTCCACGACCGGATCGCGCTCGCGGGCGGGCTCGCGCTCGGCGCCGCGAGCGGCGTTCCCGCGACGCCGCTCGCGCGCAGGAGACGCGCGCGCGACGCGCGCGCGCTCGCGGGCCGTCGCGTGAACCTCGACGCCGTCGTCGGCGTCACCACCGCCGACGCCATGTCGCCTGCGGGAATCGCGAGAGAAGCGCGCGGATGAGAAGGACGTCAGCGACCGCGAGGGGGAGCGGCGACGGCGACGCGCGCGGCGCGCGATCGCGCGGAGGGGACGACGCTTCGAATCGAGCGCGAGAAGAAAGATGCGCCGGCGGTGGATTAGATTAATTCCTCCCCCGCCGCGCTTCCGGACGCGCGAACGAACGCGGCGACGATTCCCCCCCACGCGCGCGTGAGCTCGCAGAGAAGCTCGCGTTCGGGACGGAACCGCGCGCGCGGGGCGACAATCGACGACGCGATCGACGCACGCGCGATCCGATCGAGGCGCGATTTGCGACGATGTGTGTATGCCCACCCACCTCTGCAGCGGCGAGCCGTGCGCTCCGCGCGCTCTCCTTACGACGCGCCGCGCGTTCGCGATGCCGGTCGCCCCCCGAGAGTCGTCGCGCGATGACCCTCTCGGCGGCGCCGGTTTCGCCCACCCGTCGCGGTTCGTGCACGCGGCGGCGTCCGATATCGGGAGCGTCGCGCCGGCGCTAGTAGCCCGTCGCGCGCGATTCGGCGACGTCTTCAACGGACCGATGCATTGTATCTCCTTCACACAGTTCTGAATTCAAACCGCGTCGGCCAATCAGGAGCGCGTATTTTTAGGGTGAACGAAAGGATTCGAAGGGTGAACGCAAAATTCATCGATGAACGTGCCCTCGATCGGCAGGGTCGGCTTGATCGGTCGTCGTTCGAGACGTCACGACGCCCGTTTTCGCCCAGCCACCACGACCCGGCCGCGTTCGTCGACAGACCTTCACGCGCGTCGCCGCGCCGTAACGTCCCCGCGCTCTCGACATGTCCGCGCACACCCTCGCGGGCGTCGCCCCGTGCTCCGTCCGCGCTCCCTCCTCGCGGGTGCGTCCTCCGTCCTCGACGCGACGCGCGCTCCCCGCGCGCGCGACAGGACGCGCGCGCCGCCCCGAGACCAAACCCTCCGATTCGTCCTCGATTTTCCATCGCCGCCGATCCCGTCCCCACCACTACCCGCCGCCGCGATCCCCAGCCGCCGGATCCCCAGCCATCTGACCCCGACATCCCCCCTCCCCTATTCTCCGCCGTCCCACAGACGACGCCGCGCCGCGGCCGCCGTGCCGCGTCCGTCGCGACGCGCGCGGGAGGAAAGCCCGGCGAGAACGGCGAGCCGTACGTCGCGACGAACGTCTTCGTCGTCCCGGACGGCGACGCCGCGGTCGTGAAGCGCCTGAAAGACGAGATGGCGTCGCGGCAGACCGCGATGAAAGCCGCCCCCGGGTTCGTTTCCTGCGACTTTCACCCGGGGCCCGGGGTGAACGAGCACACGTTCAAGCAGCAGTGGAGCACGAAGCAGGCGTACGAGGATTACATGAACACGCCGGAGCGGCGGCGATCGCACCTCGCCGCGGGGGTGTATCAGTACCTCCCGAAGGACAAGTGGTCCGTCCCGGAAAATTTCACCCCGCTGTTGCCGAAGAAGTGACGCGACGTGACGTGGGTGGGGGTGTAGAGGGTTTGTGGAGTAGTAATAAGACGTCTAGCTGCGCGTCGGTGCAAACGACCGAACGATCGAAGAATCGCTGCTGCGTCATGTCAGACTCGTCCTCTTTTATCGAAACTCTGGCGGTGCGCACGTGCACTCATTAGGGCGCCGCTGCGCTGGCCGAGAGCGCCGCAGGTCCGTCGATGTCCGCGACGACGTCGATCGCGCCGGCGCGATGCCGCCTCTGTAACGCGTCGTCGCCGTCCACGTCGCGTCGCGCGCGCGCGTGCGCGGCGGCGCGATCGCGCGGCGCGCGCGCGAGCGATCGGATACCGACGACGACGACGAGCGGCGCCGATGCCTCGTCGAAACCTCGAGATCGTCGCCGGATCGCGCGCCCCCCGCGCGCGTCCTCCTCCGCGGACGAGCCGAACGCGTCGTGGGACGACCTCTCCGGCGAGACCGGCCTCAGCGCGCAGCTGAGGACGTGCGACGCGCTGCGGAAGAACCTCGGCGCGGAGATGTTCGCGGTGGACCCGTCCATGGCGTCGCCCGACGTCGTGTACACGTCGCAGGTGCACGAAGCTCGAGGCGCGGAGCAATACAACGCGCTCATGAAGGCGTGGAGGCCGCTCATCAAGCGCACGCTGCTGGAGTTCACGTACGACGTCGAGCGCGCGTTCTGCCCAGAGCCCGGCGTGCTTCTGGTGCGATGGCGCGCGGAGTGGGACGGCGCGTTCAACCCGGACGCCGCCATGCTCGACTTCGTCGAGACGAAATTCCCCGACTACGACGGCGAGGAGTACCGAAAGCTGAAGAAAGAGGTCGACGACGTCCGTCGCGAGTGGACCGGCGAGAGGGAGTACTCCGTGAAAGGGATCACGACGATCAAGGTGAACGACGCCGGGAAGATCGTGACGCACGAGGATAAGGTCATGGACAAGGCGGGCAACATGGGCCTCGGAGACGGAGGGCTCGGAAGCGGCAGCGGGGACTGGTCCGGAAACGGCGACCGCGTCGGCTCGGAGTCGATATCCGACGGCGACGCGCAGGCGAAGCGCGAGCGCGACGAGTTCGCGGTGACGGTGTTCTACAACGCGCTGAAACCCCCGGGCGTCGGCGCGGTGTCGTGGTTCTTCGACGTGTTGCTGGAGTTGGAGTGGCAGTACTTCCGACGACAAGTCGGCGACGACACGACGGCGATTCAGTCGAAGCAAGAGTTCACGAACACGATATGGACGCTCTTGTTCACCGTCGTCGTCCTGCCGTCGTCGATCATAACGTGGGCGATCTTGGTCGCGCTGACGAGCGGGGAGATCGCCGCGCCGGGGGGCGGGGACAAGTACGATCAGCTCATCGCGAGGGACAACGCGATCGAGCGGAACCAACGCGCGCGGACGGGGCCGCAGATCGGCGGGCTCGGCGGGCTCGGCGGCGGCGGCGCGGACGCGGGGCTCACCCCGGAGCTGTTGAGGTCGCTGTACGGGCAGAAGATCGGGTTGTAGGCTAGGCGGGCGGGCGAGAGCGGCGCGCGTCGCGGGCGAAGCGACGGATCCGACGGAAGACGCGCCGTAGACGTCTGTATGGAGAAAGAAGGAAGCTTTTCATCGGCGCGTACGCGTAATCGTAATACAGAATACGTAACGATACCGTGAAGGTCGCGTCGACGGATAACTCATCACTCGCGCGCGCGTCGTCGTTCATCGCCGCACGCCACACAGCACGCTCACTGTCCCATCAGCCCGTTCATGAAGTCCTTGTTCGCTCGCGAGATCTCCTCGTGCGTGTTCATCACGAACGGCCCGCGCGCCGCGATGGGCTCGTCGATGGGCTCCCCCGCGAGGACCAAAATCTCCGTGTCCTTCTCCGTCGCGGTCAACCGCAACGTGTCCCCGCCGAGGTGCATCAGCGCGACGCCCTGCTGCTCCACCTTCTTCTTCCCCTCGCCGACGGTGATCCCGCCTCTCCTGACGAAGACCACGGTGTTGTGGCCGTCAGGGACGGGGACGTCGAAGTCCACGTCGGCGACGGCGACGCGAACGTCGAGGAGCTCCACGGGCGTGTGCGTCGACGCCGCGCCCTTGACGCCGTACGTCTTCTCGTCCCCCGCGATGACCCTGATCGTGCACTCGCCGCCACTCGACGAGACTTTTCCCGCGTCCTCTGAACGCGCCGGCTTCAGAGGAACGACCGGGATGTCCTTCGCGAGGATGGGCTGGTATCGCGGCGGGTCCATCTTGTGCTTCGCCGGAAGGTTCAGCCACAGCTGCGCCATCTCGAAGACGCCGCCGCGCTGCGTGAACTCCGTGCTGTGGAACTCCTCGTGGATGATACCTCGCGCGGCGGTCATCCACTGCACGTCCCCCGGGCCGATGACGTCGCGGTTGCCCACGGAGTCGCCGTGCTCCACCTCGCCCTGCCACGCGATCGTGATCGTCTCGAACCCGCGATGGGGATGCTGCCCGACGCCGCGCCTCTCGTACCCGGGGGAGAACTCCTTCGGCGCGGCGTAGTCGAACATGAGCCACGGGGAGAGTTCTTTCGTGAACGCGCGGTTGTGGAACACGGGGAAGACGTGGAAGCCGTTCCCGACCCAGTGCCGCGGAGGCGCGCGGAGGATCTCGCGAATCTCCTTGTGCCTCGTCCCCATGGTATCCGCCGCGGACGACGACAACGCGTCGGCGCTCTTGCTCTTGAAGAACGCGCGCGCGATGGGCGCGTCGCGGACGGTGTGGCGACGGACGGCGACCGGAGAGGGGAAGAGACGCGCGCGCGGTTTGCTCGCGAGCGCCGCGAACATCCACGACCGCGCGCGAAGGAGTGATGACGCGACACGTTCTGTCACGCTTTCGTCAGGGGTTCTGTTCGGGCCGGGAACTCCCGCACACGCGGGTGCCATGCTGGTATCGTGAAGAGCCGAGCGAAAAAATAGGGTTTGACGATTGTTTTACGGACCGCGACCGCCGCGTCTTCGCCCTCTTTGCGCGGCGCGAACGCACCGTCGTACCCGCACCGTCGGATTCGTTTGAACCCCACCTTCATCATGTCTCAGCTCTCCCAAAAGGAGGCGGACATCCAGATGATGCTCGCCGCCGGGTGCCATCTCGGCACGAAAAACTGCGACTTCCAGATGGAGCGGTACGTCTGGAAACGCCGCAGCGACGGCATCTACATCATCAACCTCGGGAAGACGTGGGACAAGCTCATGCTCGCCGCGCGCATCCTCGTCGCGATCGAGAACCCCGCCGACGTCGTTTGCCAGTCCGCGCGTCCGTACGGTCAGCGCGCGGTGCTCAAATACGCGCAGTACACCGGCGCGAAAGCCATCGCGGGCCGCCACACTCCGGGCACGTACACGAACCAGATTCAGGAGGGTTTCCACGAGCCGCGCGTGCTCGTGCTCACGGATCCGCGCACGGATCAGCAGCCGATCTCGGAGACGGCGTACGTGAACCTCCCCACGATCGCCTTCTGCGACACGGACTCCCCGCTGAAGCTCGTCGACGTCGCGATCCCCGCGAACAACAAGGCCAAGCACTCGATCGGTTGCCTCTACTACCTCCTCGCGCGCATGGTGCTTCAGATGCGCGGCACGATCTCCCCGGCGAACCCGTGGGACGTCATGGTCGACCTCTTCTTCTACCGCGAGCCGGAGGAGCTCGAGGACAAGCCGGAGGAACCCGCGGCCGCGGTCGTGGGCGACGCCCCCGCGTACGACGCGAACGCGTTTGGCGCGCCGCCGGGGCCGGGCGGCGCGGAGCCTTGGGACGAGCAGGCGGGCGGCGCCGCGGGCGGGTTCGGCGGCGCCGTGCCCGTCGCGGGGCAGTGGAACGAGGCGCCCGCGCCCGCGGGGTGGGATGCCGCGGCCGCGCCCGTGGACGCGTCCGGGTTTGGATCCGGGTTTGACGTCGCTCCGGGAGGGTATTAACGCGTCGAGATCACGCGTCGAAGTAGGGTTTTTGGGACGAAGACGTCGTCTGTTTGAACGCCCGACGCGCGATCGTTCGTCTCGTTTCGTTCGTTCGTCGAGAGAAGACGAGCGCGAACGACCGGGGGACCGCCTGGAGCGCGAACGCGAGAAGACGAGTATTAGATCGTGAGTGTTGTAACGCGCGTCGCCTCGAGGCGGCTTTCTCTTCAAGACTCGACTGGTCGCGCGCCCCGCGAGTCATCCATCGGTTGTTTATTTTCGCTCGCGGCCGCCGCCCCGCCGCCGCTAGACTAAAGACTACGTGCTGGCTGCTGCATCTATCATATCCCGACGCACGCGGCGACCATCTCCATCCGTCCGCGCGCCACCCTCCCTCTCGCGTCGCGTCGCCGACCTCTGCCGCGACCCTCGCTCACGCCGCCCCGTTCACCGCGTCGATCGCGTCGCGCAAGCGCTTCTCGAACAGCTCGCATCGAATCGGCATCTCCGCCTCGTAGAACGGGTTCTTCATCACGTAGTCCGCGTACAGGTCGCGCACCGTCCTCAACACCGCCTGCCCGGCGTCGTGGTCCGCGAACGTCCCCGGCGCGCACGTCAGCATCAGCTTCGTCCCCGTCGGCGTCTGCGCGCAGTGGAGGTGGAAGCCGTCCGTCTCTGAGGGTCGTTCCATACGAAGCGATGGCGAGGTGGAGTTGAAAGGCGTCAGTTGGAGTTGAAAGGCGTCGAGGACGGGGATTGAAAGCGAGAGGTGGGCGGAGAGACACGCCGGGAAAAGTCCTTAAGGATCGGCGTTCACCACGCGAACGGGGTCGTACGGGGACCAGTGTATAGAACGCGCCTAGGCACTCGATGCCGCCGTGCTCCGGATCGATGCCCACCTCGCTCGGGAGCTCGCCGCGGAGCTCCGGGCCGAGCTGCGCGGCGATCGCGTGCATGCTGTGCCACATCGACGCGAGGCGCAGCGTCTCGTTCGTGTCTATCGGCGCGATGTCCGCGTACACGTCGCGGAAGACGAGACCGCCGGACTTGTTGATGATCCAGACGGAGTGCACGCCGGGTGGGATCTCCGGCTCCTCCGGGAGCGTCGCGGGCGTTGGGGGTGCGGACATGCGACGATGAGGGCGGGGCGGCGGCGTCTTCTTCGCGCGTCCGTCCGTCCGTCCGCGCGCGCGTGGGGTCGCGAGGAAGAGGGTGGACGCGCGGTGGCGCCGCGTGCGGGCCGCGCGTCGTCGTTGTGCGTTTGGTTTGGATTATTTCTCGCGCGAACTGAAGAGGGCGCTTCGGTTTGGTTTGAGAGAGTCGATCGCGATCGGTCGATCGGTCGCGTTTGATCGGAAGCTCATCGCGCGTCCGGGCTCTGCTGATCGATGTGACGTATCTTGGAGATCTTCCCGTCCGAGCGCGTCTGTGGCTTTGAATAAAGCGCACGTCGCCGCCGCTTCGCGTTCGTCTTGTTCCGGCGCCGCGTCTCCGCGATCCGCCCCCTCACGCCATGGCCGCCCTCAGCGTTACCCTCCCCGCCCGCGCCTTCGCGGGCAAGAAGGTCGTCTCCAAGACGTCCGCGCGCGCGCCGACGCGCCGCGTCGCCGTCGCGACCCGCGCCGTGGCCACCGAACCCGCGACGGAGCGCAAGTTCAACTTCTCCGCGGGCCCCGCGATGTTGCCGCTGGACATCCTCGAGGAGGCTCAGGCGGACATGATCAACTACAAGGGCACGGGGATGTCCGTCATGGAGATGTCCCACCGCGGGAAGGACTTCATGAAGATCGCGGCCGAGGCGGAGGCGGACCTCCGCGAACTCGTGGGGATCCCGGACGACTACAAGGTTCGATCGTTCGCTCGCTCGATCGATCGACGCGCGAAACTTTTTTTTTGCGGCGCGAGAGATGATATTTCCGATCCCTCCTCGCCTCCACCTCTCGCGCGGTGATCCCCATCCTGACGCACGCCCCGATCCCTCGCCCGCGCATCCATCAGGTCCTCTTCCTTCAAGGCGGCGCGTCGTCGCAGTTCGCGGCGATCCCGATGAACCTCGCCCCGAAGGGCGGCGTCGCGGACTTCGTCGTCACCGGCGCGTGGGGTAAAAAAGCGTTCGCGGAGGCGAAGAAATACGTGGACGTCAACCTCGCCGCGACGTCCGCGGACTCCAACTTCTCCACGATTCCCCCGGTCTCGGAGTGGAAGCTCACCCCTGGGGCGAAGTTCGTGCACATCTGCAGCAACGAGACGATCGGCGGCGTGGAGTTCAAGGACGTTCCGGACGTCGGCGACGTCCCGCTCGTCGCGGACATGTCGAGCAACTACCTCAGCAAACCCATCGACGTGAAAAAATACGGCGTCATCTACGGCGGCGTCCAGAAGAACATCGGCCCCGCCGGCATGGCGATCGTCATCGTCCGCGACGACCTCATCGGCGAAGTCGCCGACGCGTGCCCGACGATGTTCGACTACCAGCTCATGGCGGACAACGAGAGCATGTACAACACGCCGCCGTGCTGGACCATGTACACCTCCGGGCTGGTCTTCAAGAAGCTTCTCAAGATGGGCGGACTGGAGGCGGTCGAGAAGATGAACATCGAGAAGGCGGCGATGCTGTACGACGCGATCGACGGGAGCGACGGGTACTACGTCTCCCCCGTGGATAAGAAGTACCGCTCGCTCATGAACGTGCCGTTCACCCTCGGCGGCGGGGAAGACCTCGAGAAGAAGTTTTTGAAGGAGGCCAACGCCGCGGGGCTGGAGTCGCTGAAGGGGCACCGCTCCGTCGGCGGCGCGCGCGCGTCCATCTACAACGCGATGCCGATGGAGGGCGTCAAGACGCTCGTCGACTTCATGGCCGAGTTCAAGAAGAACAACCCGGCGTGAGATGGAGTATTTTTCGCGCCGCCGCGGCTGAGCGCCCCGTCTTTTTTGTTTACGTAGCTCTGTTGATTGATTTGATGATTTAAGCGTACGCGACACCGCGCGCGCGGTGACGGCAAAATACCGCAGAGCGTCCTACGACGCGCCCCTCCTCCACCACGGCGGCGACGCCTTAAACGTCGTCCCGCTCCGCCCTAGCGGCCCGGCGACGTCGACGCGAATCTCGCTCGCGTGCAGACACAACGCGTCGTCGTTCCCCAACACCCTCGGCGCTTCGCCTTCGCCTTCGCCTTCCCCCGTCCCCCGTCCCACGCGCGCGCCGCCGTACAGCACGTCGCCGAGCAGCGGCGCCCCGGACGCGGCGAACTGCGCGCGGATCTGGTGCGTCCGCCCGGTCACGAGCTCCACCGTGGACTCGTACCGCGGCGGCGCGTCCCCGGCTTTTTCCCCGGGGATTTTCACCTCCTCGCACGTCAACACGCGCAGCACGCACCGCCGCCGGCCGTCCGGGTGGACGAACTCCTCCGCCTTGGCGAGCCGCCGCTCGCGCTTTTTCTGCCGCTGGCTCTTCTTCTGCTTCGACGTCGTTGCCGCGGCCTTCTCCGCGCGCTCCTCCGCGATCGATGTGGACGTCTCGCCGCCGCCGCCGCCGCCGCCGCCGCCGCCGCCGCGCTCTTCCCACGGCGTATCCCCCTCTCGCGGCGGCCGCATCACGTGCCGCCGGGGCCCTCTCGTCGCATCCTCCGGCTCCGTCCAGTGTTCCATCACGCCGACCGGCACGCGCGCTTCGCTGACACACGCGTACGTCTTCTGCACCTTCCTCTCGCGGAGCGCGTCGTTGAAGTGCCGCGCGAACTCGACGTCGCGCGCGAGCACGAGGACGCCGGAGGTCGCGGCGTCGAGTCGATGCGTCACGATGAGCGGCGTCGCGTCCGCCCACCCCCACGAAGAACACTCCGTCGAGCTATCCGTCGAACTGTCCGAGCCGTTCTCCGCGAACGCGTCCCCGAGCGCGCGCGCGACGCACTGCGCGACGCACTCCTTCGCGTTGTCCACGGTGAATCCTACGTTCACGCCCGCGGGCTTGTCCACGACGACGAACGCGTCCCCCGCCGCGATGATCGCGCGTCGCCAGTCCGTGGCGCGCGCGGCGGGGAAGCGCTTCGGGTGGACGTGCACGCGGAGATACCCGCCGGGGTGCACGACGAAGTTCGCGGACTTGACGCGCTGCGGCGTCGCGCTCCGGTCGCGTTTGTTATTCGTCGACGACGATCCTCTTCCGCTCGCGGCGCCCGGACGCGGCGGCGGAACGTCGGAGTAGTACACCGCGCCGAACTCGATGAGCTGCCGCGCGTATCGCGCGTCCACGTCCGGGAGGCCGAGCGCGGACGCGACGATCGTCGCCGCGGGGCCGAACGCGTCCGGGCCGAGGACGACGTGCTTCACCCGCGGAGGGAGCGGCGTCGGCGGCGGGGCGTCGGTCAGTCGCAGCGCGCGCGTCGTCCGCGCGTTCGCGCTCGCGCCCGCGCCCGCGGACGCGGACGCGCCGCCGCCGCCGGTGGACGCGGTCACGACGCGGCGCAGCATCGACGCCATCCCGCGCGCGTGCGGCGCGCCCATCCGCGTCGCCATCGCCGCCGACGCCGCGTTCCTCGTTGTCTGTGGTCCCGTCGCGTCGCGTCCTGTCGTCGAAACTGAAATGTCTACCTCGTTCGTTCCCAGATCTGCGCGCCCCGCCAGATCACCGCGCGCGCGCGCGCCTCGCCGCGGCGAGGCGACCCTCCGGGATGACCGCGAACGGCGCCCCGGACGTCGTCGAGGTCATGAGCGACAGCGACAGCGACAGCGACGACATCATGGTCATGGAAGACGTCTCGTGGGTGAAGCTCGGGAAGAAGGTGGACGCGCGAGCGGTGATCGAGCGCGTGCGACGCGAGGCTGGGGCGACGGAAGCGGGCGCCGCGCGAGACGCGCGCATGGAGGCGGCCGCGAGGGCGGCGGCGGCGGTGAAGGCGGAGGGCGCGAGGGCGCCGCC
>Ga0181554_1004155_pt1 | contig 11879 bp, 12 predicted proteins | sample 011ome_16_FD_145602 | JGI IMG/M metagenome (GOLD analysis project Ga0181554, IMG submission 145602) | Coastal salt marsh microbial communities from the Groves Creek Marsh, Skidaway Island, Georgia - 011503CT metaG (spades assembly) | ecosystem: Environmental > Aquatic > Marine > Intertidal zone... | reverse complement strand
TCGCAGGACCAGCGCTACCTGAGCGACGGCTACATCGTCACCGACAACGGCCGCTACCTTGGCCTGGGCACCGGCGACCAGCTGGTGCGCGCGGTCACCGAAACGCGCATCGAGGCCGCACGCCACGCCAACCCGCTCACCTTCCTGCCCGGCAACATCCCCATCAGCCTGCACATGCAGCGCCTGCTGGACAGCGGCACCGAGTTCGTCGCCTGCTACGCCGACCTGAACAACTTCAAGCCCTTCAACGACCAGTATGGGTACTGGCGCGGCGACGAGATGATCCGCCTGGTGGCGCGCCTGGCCACGGCACACTGTGATGCACGCAGCGACTTTGTGGGCCACGTGGGCGGGGACGACTTCATGTTGATCTTTCAGAGCAGCAACTGGCTGCAGCGCTGCAAGAACATCGTGGATGAATTTGCACGCGAGGCGCTCACGCTGTTTGACGACAGCGCCCGGATAGCGGGCGGCATCCACGCCGAGGACCGGCATGGCGTGCGCCGTTTCTTCCCCTGCACCACGCTCGCCATCGGCGCGGTGCGCATCACCCCCGGACGCTTTCGCCACGCCGAGGAAGTCGCCAACCTGGCCGCCGTGGCCAAGCACGAGGCCAAGCAGACCGCTGCCGGCGTGGTGCTGCATGGCGGGTTTACCGAATCCAGCCTGGGCGCGGTGGCGGCCGCGCGGGCGTTGCAGGATGTGCTGACGGCGTAGGGATTGAGGCCATCAAGACAGCAAAGCTGACCCGCGGGGCTTGACGCCATTCGCAACCGGTATCCGCAGGTGTCAGGCCGCACAATGGGCGCCGCTCCTTTCGGTATCCACTTCTCTAGCCCAATGCTCGCCATTTCCATCGTCGCACCCAGCGGTAACGCCGTCGCCTCCGGCATCAAAACCATAGAAGTTCGGTCTTGGCGCCCCGATGCCCTGCCGCTGATGGACTTGGTCGTCGTCGAAAACAAGCGTTACCTGAGCGCAGAGAATCCCGAGGATGAAGAAGGCTTCGCTGTGGCGCTCGTTGATGTTCATGAGGTCCACGGCTGGGAACCCTCCGAAGTCCGGGCAGCCTGCTCAAGTGGCTGGCAGCCCGGATACTTCGCCTGGTCGCTGAGCAATGTCAGGGGGCTGCCAGGCACGCAAAAGGTCTGTGCTCGGCGCAAGCTTTACCAGCTTGATGGCGATCTTTGGCGCTAACGGGCCGAGTGCGGCTTGGCCCACACTTTTTGGCAGCACTAGGCGAATCATCACCATGTCTCACTCTGCACAAACCATGAACGAAGCTGAAACCGCGGCTGGCCTGCCAGGCACACCGCACTACCAGTACGTGCAGCAGGTGGGAAGCCAGCTTTTTCTTGCAGGCCAGGTGCCGCAAGCTGCCGATGGTTCGATCGTGGCGCCCGGCGAGCCGCATACCCAGGCATTGCAGTGTCTGGCGAATCTGGGAACGGTTCTAACGGTTCACGGGTTTGGCGCGCCGGACATACGCCGTCTGGTGGTCTACGTGGTGGGCGAACAGGCTGACCTTTCAACGGCCTGGAGCGCGGTGACCGAGCACTTTGGGGGGCAGGTGCCTCCGGCGACGCTGTTGGGGGTGGCGCGCCTGGGATACCCGGGGCAAGTGGTGGAGATCGACGCTACCGTCGTCAAAGGCTAGGCAGGGTTAAGCATGCAAGCGCTGGCAAGCAACCGGGCTGTCAGTGCCAAAGAGGTGCCCAAAGCCCAACGCGCCAGCCCCAAGAGCCTGCAAGATTGGCTAGCCCTGTGCCCTACGCGTAAGCAGGCTTTGTATCAGGCGCGCTATGCGTCGCGAATCAGCCTGTCAGAGATTGCGCGCCAATTGAGGTTGTCCGTCTCGCGCATCAGCCGGATTGTGGCGGGACAGAGGGTTTTGAGGGCGGCTACTCGTCTGAATCGCATGAATCTCGGGGAGGCAAAAGGCCTGACCCAATACTGTGCGGTTAGAAAATTCTGAAAGAATGCACCAGGGTCAAACCGTGCCTTTTGCCCCGCTCCAGATCCCCCGCTCCAGATCCCCAGATCCCCTTGAAGTAGAGGTATTGAGACCTCACCCCGGCTGTTTCAAACCCGTTTTTCCCCGAGGCCCAACAACGCCAGCAAGGTGTGGTGGTCATCGAACCACGCGGCGCCACGGCGTCGGCGGGCAGGCGCCGCCGCCTCCACGCAATCCATCCGCATGGGCCCGCAACCCGGATGGGGCGCGGGCCTCAGGCCTGCGTCAGTAGGCCCACCGTGCCGCCTGTGCCAGTTCTATGGCGAGGCGGTTGTGGCGCTCGATCAATGGGGGCAGGTCTACGGTGGTCAGCCGCCCCTGGTCCACCACCACGCGGCCCTGCACCACGGTGTAGGCCGCAGGGGAGCTGGCGCACAGCAGCAGCGCGCCCACGGGGTCATGCACGGCACCGCCGGCCAGGCTCAGGCCCGACAGGTCAAACAAGGCCAGGTCCGCGCACATGCCAGGGGCCAGGTGCCCAATGTCGTTGCGGCCCAGCACGCGGGCACCGCCGCGCGTGGCAAGCTCCAGTGCGTCGCGCGCTGTCATCTCGGCAGGTCCTTGGTCGCACCCGAAGGGCTCCAACGAGCGGCCCACCCGGGCCAGCAGCAGGGCCTGGCGCGCTTCGGCCAGCAGATGCGCTCCGTCGTTGCTGGCGCTGCCGTCCACCCCCAGCCCCACAGGCACGCCTGCGTCGCGCATGCGGCGCACCGGTGCAATGCCCGAGGCCAGCCGCATGTTGCTGCACGGGCAGTGCGCCACGCCCGTGCCGGTGCGCGCAAACAGGGCAATGCCTGGCGCGTCGAGCTTGACGCAGTGCGCGTGCCACACGTCAGGCCCCACCCAGCCCAGTTCCTGGGCGTATTCGGCGGGCGTGCAGCCAAACTTCTCTCGGCTGTAGGCGATGTCGTGGTCGTTTTCGGCCAGGTGGGTATGCAAGCGCACTCCGTGGGCACGCGCCAGTTCGGCCGACAGGCGCATCAGGTCGCGGCTGACGCTGAAGGGCGAGCAAGGCGCCAGGGCCACCTGCACCATCGCGCCTTCGCGCAGGTCATGGTATTGGCCAATCAGCCGCTCGCTGTCGCGCAAGATGGCGTCTTCACGCTCGACCACGGCATCGGGGGGCAGCCCGCCCGCGCTCTGGCCCACGCTCATGCTGCCGCGCGTGGCGGTGAACCGCATGCCGATGCGCCGGGCGGCCTCGATGCTGTCGTCCAGCCGCACGCCGTTGGGGTAGATGTACAAATGGTCGCTGCTGGTGGTGCAGCCCGACAGCAGCAGCTCTGCCATCGCCACCTGGGTGGATACCTGCACCATCTCGGGCGTCAAGCCCGCCCAGATCGGATACAGCCCACGCAGCCAGGTGAACAGCTCCGCATCCTGCACGCCCACCATGGCCCGCGTGAGCGACTGGTACATGTGGTGGTGGGTGTTGACCAGACCCGGGATGACGAGATGCCCGCGCGCATCGATCACCGTGTCGGCCGTTGCAGGCAAGTCTGCCGCCGCGCCAATGGCTTCGATGGTGTGCCCGCGCACCAGCAGCGATGCGTCGTGCCACTCGCGCCGCTGCGCATCCATGGTCGCAATGCAGCGCGCGTTGCGCACCAGTAGGGTGCGGGACGGGCTCTGCGCGCTCATGGCACCTGCGCGCCAGCCTCGAACCAGCGGCCAATCAGCGCGCGCTCTGCATCCGTGATGCCGGTGGAATTGTTCATGGGCATCAGCTTGGTCACCACCACCTGCTGGTAGATGGCCTGGGCATGCTGTTTGGCGGCCTCGGGCGAGTCCACGCGCAGGTTTTTCATCTGCACCTGGGCGCCGTGGCACATGTAGCAGCGCTGTTCCAGCACGGTTTGCACCGATTTGAAGTCAGAAGCGGGCAAGGTGCTTGTCGCACCTGCACCTGTAGCTCCTGAATTGATAGCGGCTGCAGGGGCCGCTGGCGCCGGGCGCAGCCACACGATGGTGCCCAAAATCACGGCCACGCCCACCAGGGCGTAGGGCAGCGGGTTGCCGTTGCGGCCCAGCTTGTAGCCGTGGCGCATCACGAAGAACTGGCGGATGGCCGCGCCCGCGAACATCATGAGGATGAGCACCAGCCAGTTCTGCGGGTGGCTCCAGGTGAAGCTGTAGTGATTGCTCAGCATCGCAAAGATCACGGGCAGCGTGAAATACGTGTTGTGTACGCTGCGCTGCTTGCCGCGCTTGCCGTGGATGGGGTCCACCGGCTGGCCGGCCTTGATCTGGCCGATGACGGTGCGCTGGCCGGGAATGATCCAGAAGAACACGTTGGCACTCATGGCGGTGGCGATCATGGCGCCCACCAGCAGGAAGGCCGCGCGGCCCGCAAACCAGTGGCAGGCCAGCCACGAGGCCACGCACACCAGCACAAACACCAGCGCGCCCACGATGGCGTCGCCGTTCTTGCGCTGGCCGAAGATGCGGCAGATGGCGTCGTACAGCAGCCAGAACACCACGAAGAACGCGAGCGCCACCACGATGGCGGTGGCGGGGGCCCAGTCCATCTTCGACTTGTCAATGAGGTAGGTGCTTGCGCTGTACAGGTAAGACACCGTGAACAGCGCGAACCCGCTGATCCAGGTGCTGTAGCTTTCCCAGAAGAACCAGTGCAGGTGCTTGGGCAGCTTCGGCGGCGAGACCGCGAACTTGACCGGGTGGTAGAACCCGCCGCCGTGCACGGCCCAGAGTTCGCCGCTCACGCCCTGCTTTTTCAGGTCTTCATCTTCGGGCGGCGTGAGGCTGCTGTCCAGAAAGACAAAGTAGAACGACGAGCCAATCCAGGCGATGGCGGTAATGACATGGACCCAGCGCAAAAGCAGGTTGGCCCAGTCGAGAAAGTAGCTTTCCATATCTCAACCTCGGCGGTGCACGTGGCACCGCAGTAGAACGCGACGGCTGTCGCGTTGCTGGCAACCTGCTCACCACTGCGGGCGCTCTGAGCAGAACAAGGGGCCGCGCACCAGGGCATGCATTGCCCGGCACCGCTGCGACCATCTGACTTGAAAAGTGTATGCAGGAATTGTTCCCACTTCCAGTCCGGGCAGACCCGGATACCGTGGTTTATGACTGTGCACCCGCCGTTTCCAGGCTTTGCAGCAGCTGCGCGGCCACGGCCACGGCGATCACGGCAGGCTCTTTGCCGGTGATGCCGGGCACCCCGATGGGGCAGGTCACCTGGGCCAGCTCGTGCGGCGCAAACCCGCGCTCGGCCAGGCGGTGCGAAAACGTGGCCCATTTGGTCTGGCTGCCGATCAGGCCGATGAAGGGCAGATCGCCCTGCTCACGCTGGCGGCGCAGGCAGGCGGCCACCACGTCCAGGTCTTCGGCATGGCTGAAGCTCATGATCAACACGCGGGTGCCGGGCACCAGCGCAGGCACGGCCAGGTGCACGGGGTCGGAATGCTCGCAGGCCGCGCCGGGCGGCGGTGGCACCGGAAAGATGCCGTCGCGGCTGTCGATCCAGGTCAGTGCAAAGGGCAGGGGGGCCAGCGCCTGGGCCAGCGCGTGGCCCACATGCCCGCCACCAAACAGCGCCACCGGATGCCGCAGCGGCTGCAGCCGCTCGCGCAGTGGCGCGCCGGGCGCCAGGTCGGCCGCATGCACCATTTCAAAGCCCAGGTGCACCACGCCGCCGCAGCACTGGCCCAGTGCCGGCCCCAGCGCGTAGCGCTGGCGGGCCTCGCCGCCCAGTCCGGCCAGGCGGCGGCGGGCCTCGGCGATGGCCTGGTGCTCCAGGTGCCCGCCACCAATGGTGCCCACGATGCGGTCGGCAAACACGGCCATCCAGGTGCCCGCCTCGCGCGGCACCGAGCCCTGCGTGGCCTGCACCTGCACCAGGCAGGCGGGCGCCAGGGCCAGGCCGCTCGCCAGGGAATCCAGATCGTTCACAGGTTGTGTTCCTTCATGTTCATACAATGCGCGGCCGGGCGAAAGGGCCCGGTGTGCCCATTGACCGCCATCTTCCCGCCCCATGCCCAAAGCCTCTTCCGACAGCAAAACCAGCCCCCGCAGCCACTGGCTGGTAGCGGGCGTGATGGCCGCCGTGGCCGCTGTGGTGTCCGCGTGCAAGTCTGCCCCGGAACCCGCGCCCCTGCCCCAGCCGGGCGGGCGTGCCACGGGTGGCGATGCACCGCCTGCCGCCGCTACCCCCGCGCCTGCGGCGGCAAGCCAGCTGCCCCGGGCCTCGGCTGCGAGCACGCCGCGTGCCTACCGGCAGGACGCCGCCACCCATCTCTACGGCCTGAACGCGGAGCGCGTGTTCAAGGGCAAGCTGCCGCCCATGCTGTATGCCATTGGCGTGCTGGAGGTCGATGTGGACCGCGCCGGCCGCGTCACGCGGGTGCACTGGCTGCGTGCGCCCCGCCATGCCCCCGAGGTGATGGCCGAGATCGAGCGCACCGTGCGCGCCGCCGCCCCGTACCCTGTGCCGCAGCGCCTGGGCAAGGTCACGTACACCGACACCTGGCTGTGGGACAAAAGCGGGCGCTTCCAGCTCGATACGCTGACCGAGGGGCAGCTGTAGCGAGAACATCCCCCTGAGGCGCTGCGCAATTTCGGGAAGGGGGAGCGATGCCCTCGCTGCGGGGCGGCCCTTGCTTGGCATCCCTGGCATGGGCCGCGTCGATTTTCAGGTTGCGCCTGCTACGACCCACGGTAGGTGGAATAGCTCCAGGGGCTGACCAGCAGCGGTACGTGGTAGTGCTGGTCGGCGTGGGCCACCCCAAAGTCCAGGTTCACGCGGTTGAGGAAGTTGGGCTCGGGCAAGGCCACACCGCGCGCCTTGAAATAGCCCGCCACGTCAAACTCCAGGCGGTAGGTGCCGGTGCGCAGGCTGGCGTTGTCAAACAGCGGTGCGTCGGTGCGTCCGTCGTGGTTGAGCACCAGCTGCTTGATGACGGTGGCGGTGTTGCCATCGGTCGAATACAGGGTCACTTCCATGCCCGCGGCGGGGCAGCCGTGCATGGTGTCCAGAACGTGGGTGCTGAGGCCCATGGGGATCTCCTGAAGTTGCAAGCCAACAAAAACCGCAGCAGCCATTGGTGGAAACACTGCGTGTAGACCAAAAGTGTATACACTTTTTGGCTTCCACCGTATCATGGCACCATGGAATCCTCGTCTACCAGCGCCATCGTCGAAGCCCTTACCCGCGCCATCGTGGAGCACCGCCTGCAGCCCGGCACCAAGCTGGCCGAGCAAAAGCTGGCAGACCATTTTGGTGTTTCGCGCACGCTGGTGCGCCAGGCGCTGTTCCAGCTGGCCCAGAACCGGCTGGTCACCCTGGAGCCCGCGCGCGGTGCGTTTGTGTCCACACCGTCGGTCGAAGAGGCCCGCCAGGTGTTTGCCGTGCGCCGCATGCTTGAGACCGAGATGACCCGCGCCTTTGTGCGCAGCAGCACGCCCGCCAAGATCAAGGCCCTGCGCACCCATGTGGCGGCCGAAAAGGCCGCCATGGACGCGGACGACGCCAGCAGCCGCACCGAGCTGCTGGGCGACTTCCATGTGCGCATGGCCGAGCTGATGGGCAACGAGGTGCTGGCGCAGATGCTGGGCGACCTTATCTCGCGCTGCGCCTTGATCACGCTGATGTACCAGTCGGCCAGCGCGGCCGAGCATTCGCACGAGGAACACGCCGACATCGTGGCCGCCCTGGCCGCTCGCGATGAAGACCGCGCCGTATCGCTCATGCAGGCGCACCTCGAACATGTGGAAGCCAGCCTGACCTTTGACCGCAAACGCCCCGCCAGCGACCTCGCTGCTGCCCTGGCCTCCTGACAAGCCGCCCCGCCCATGATGTACGACGCTACCGCCCCTTACCCCCGCGACCTGATCGGCTACGGCCGCAACGCCCCCCACGCCCAGTGGCCGGGCGGCGCCCGCATTGCCGTGCAGTTTGTGCTGAACTACGAAGAGGGCGGCGAGAACGCCGTGCTGCATGGGGATGCCGGCAGCGAGCAGTTTTTGTCGGAGATGTTCAACCCCGCCAGCTACCCCGAGCGGCACATGAGCATGGAAGGCATCTACGAATACGGCTCCCGCGCCGGCGTGTGGCGCATCCTGCGCGAGTTTGAAAAGCGCCACCTGCCGTTTACGGTGTTTGGTGTGTCCACCGCGCTGCAGCGCCACCCCGAGCTGACAGCGGCCTTTGTGGAGATGGGCCACGAGATCGCCTGCCACGGCCTCAAGTGGATCCACTACCAGCACATCCCCGAAGACGTCGAGCGTGCCCACATGGCCGAGGCCATGGCCATCATCGAGCGCATGACCGGCCAGCGGCCTGTGGGCTGGTACACCGGCCGCGACAGCCCCAACACCCGGCGCCTGGTGGCCGACCATGGCGGCTTTGAATACGACAGCGACTACTACGGCGACGACCTGCCCTTCTGGATGAAGGTGCAGCGCACCGATGGCACGGCCGTGCCCCAGCTCATCGTGCCCTACACGCTGGACTGCAACGACATGCGCTTTGCGCTGCCCCAGGGCTACTCGCACGCCGACCCGTTCTTCCAGTACATGAAGGACACGTTTGATGCCCTGTATGCCGAAGGCGACCCCGCCGGCGACAACGCCCCCAAGATGATGAGCATCGGCATGCACTGCCGCCTGCTGGGGCGCCCGGGTCGCATTACCGCGCTGCAGCGTTTTCTGGACCACATTGCCCGGCACGACCGCGTGTGGGTGGCCCGCCGCGTGGACATTGCCCGCCACTGGGCCCAACACCACCCGGCACCTGCGGTTTGATAACAAATCGGGCCAAGGTGGTCGTCCCGCCGTCACCTGATGCTCACATTTTTGAAGCACCCACCATGCCCCTGACCCTGGAACAACTCAACACGGCCAGCGCCGCCGAGGCCCTGCAGCTGCTGGACGGCCTGTACGAGCACTCGCCCTGGATCGCCGAACAGGCGCTGGCGCAGCGCCCGTTTCGCACGCTTGCGCACCTCAAGCACGCGCTGGCGCAGGCCGTGCGCACGGCGGGCACCGACGCACAGCTGGCACTGGTCCGCGCCCACCCCGAGCTGGCGGGCAAGGCCATGGTGGCCAAAAGCCTCACGGCCGAATCCACCAACGAGCAGAACAAGGCAGGCCTGACCCAATGCACGCCCGAGGAGTTCGAGCGCATCCAGCAGCTCAATGCGGCCTACAACGCGCGCTTCGGCTTCCCGTTCATCCTGGCTGTACGTGGGCCGCGCGGCAACGGGCTGCCCAAGCAGGAGATCATCGGCACCTTTGCCCGCCGCCTGGACAACCACCCCGAGTTCGAACTGGCCGAGGCGCTGCGCAACATCCACCGCATTGCCGAAATCCGCCTGACGGACAAGTTCGGTGCCGAGCCCGTGCTGGGCAACGACGTGTGGGACTGGCAGGAAAAGCTGGCCGAGCACTCCGACCCCGGCTTTGCCGAAAAAGGCCAGCTCACCGTCACCTACCTCACAGACGCCCACCGTGCCTGCGCGCAGCGCATCAGCCACTGGATGCGCGACTGCGGCTTTGACGATGTGGAGATCGACGCCGTGGGCAACGTGGTGGGCCGCTACCACCCGGCCACAGAAGGCGCGCGCTACCTCATGACCGGCAGCCACTACGACACCGTGCGCAACGGCGGCAAGTACGACGGGCGCCTGGGCATCTTCGTGCCCATGGCCTGCGTGCGCGAGCTGCACCGCGCCGGCCAGCGGCTGCCCTTTGGCATCGAGGTGGTGGCTTTCTCGGAAGAAGAAGGCCAGCGTTACAAGGCCACCTTCCTGGGTTCGGGCGCACTCATCGGCCATTTCAACCACGCCTGGCTTGAGCAAAAGGATGCCGATGGCGTCACCATGCGCGCCGCCATGCAGCACGCGGGCCTGTGCATTGACGACATCCCGAAGCTGCAGCGCGACCCGGCGCAATACCTGGGCTTCATCGAAGTGCACATCGAGCAGGGCCCTGTGCTCAACGAGCTCGACCTGCCCCTGGGCGTGGTGACCTCCATCAACGGCGGCGTGCGCTACGTGGGCGAGATGACCGGTGTGGCCAGCCACGCCGGCACCACCCCCATGGACCGCCGCCGCGACGCCGCCACGGCCGTGGCCGAACTGGCCCTGTACATCGAGCAGCGCGCCGCGCAGGACGGCGACTCGGTGGGCACCATCGGGCAGCTGCATGTGCCCGGCGGCTCCATCAACGTGGTTCCGGGCCGCTGCCAGTTCAGCCTGGATTTGCGCGCCCCCACCGATCCGCAGCGCGACGCGCTGGTGCGTGATGTGCTCGACCACCTCGGGCAGATCGCCGCCCGCCGGGGCCTGCGCTACACACTGGAAGAATCCATGCGCGCCGCCGCTGCGCCCAGCGCACCCGCGCTGCAGCACCACTGGGAGCGTGCTGTGGACACCCTGGGCGTGCCCGTGTTCCGCATGCCCAGCGGCGCGGGCCACGACGCCATGAAGCTGCACGAAATCATGCCCCAGGCCATGCTTTTTGTGCGCGGCCAGAACTCCGGCATCAGCCACAACCCGCTCGAATCCACCACCAACCACGACATCCAGCTGGCCGTGGACGCCTTCACCCAGGTGCTGCACCAGCTTGCACAGGAATAACAAACATGACAAAAACGACTGACTACACCGCCCTGGATGCCTGGATCGACCAGCACTTTGACGAGCAAGTGCGCTTTTTGCAGGCGCTGGTGCGCGTGCCCACCGACACCCCGCCAGGCAACAACGCGCCCCACGCCGAACGCACAGCCGAGTTGCTGCGCGACTTTGGCTACGAGGCAGAAAAGCACGCGGTGCCCGCCGCCGAGGTGCATGCCTACGGCATGGAGTCCATCACCAACCTCATCGTGCGCCGGCCTTATGGGGCGGGTGGCAGGACGATTGCCCTGAACGCCCACGGTGACGTGGTGCCCCCCGGTGAAGGCTGGACGCACGACCCCTACGGCGCCGAAGTGGTGGACGGCAAGATGTATGGCCGCGCCACCGCCGTGAGCAAGTGCGACTTCGCCAGCTTCACCTTTGCCGTGCGCGCACTGGAGGCCGTGGCCCGCCCCACCCAGGGCGCGGTGGAACTGCACTTCACCTACGACGAAGAGTTTGGCGGCGAACTGGGCCCTGGCTGGCTGCTGCAAAAGGGACTCACCAGGCCCGACCTGCTGATCGCCGCGGGCTTCAGCTACGAGGTGGTCACCGCCCACAACGGCTGCCTGCAGATGGAAGTGACCGTGCACGGCAAGATGGCCCATGCTGCCGTGCCGCACACCGGCGTGGACGCACTGCAGGGCGCAGTACACATCCTGAATGCCCTGTATGCGCAGAATGACGAGTACAAGAAAGTGACGTCCAACGTCACGGGGATCAAGCACCCGTACCTGAACGTGGGCCGCATCGAAGGCGGCACCAACACCAACGTGGTGCCCGGCAAGGTGAGCTTCAAGCTCGACCGCCGCATGATCCCCGAGGAAAACCCGGCCGAGGTGGAAGCCACCATCCGTCGCGTGATCGAGCAGGCCGCTGGCGAGCGCGCGGGCATCAGCGTGGAGATCAAGCGCCTGTTGCTGGCCAACGCCATGACGCCGCTGGCCGGTAACGCGCCCCTGGTCGAGGCCCTGCAAAAACACGCCGCTGTCGTGATGGGCGAGCCGGTGCCGGCCGTGGGTACGCCGCTGTACACCGATGTGCGCCTGTATGTGGAGCGCGGTATCCCCGGCGTGATCTACGGCGCCGGCCCGCGCACGGTGCTGGAGTCGCACGCAAAGCGGGCCGATGAGCGGCTGGACCTGGAAGACCTGCGCAGGGCGACGAAGGTCGTGGCGCGGGCGCTGGGGGATCTGCTGGCGGGGTGAGAGCGGTTTTTCAGGCGTTTTAGG
>Ga0181554_1004152_pt1 | contig 11882 bp, 9 predicted proteins | sample 011ome_16_FD_145602 | JGI IMG/M metagenome (GOLD analysis project Ga0181554, IMG submission 145602) | Coastal salt marsh microbial communities from the Groves Creek Marsh, Skidaway Island, Georgia - 011503CT metaG (spades assembly) | ecosystem: Environmental > Aquatic > Marine > Intertidal zone >... | reverse complement strand
CAAGACACCACACAGCAACAGCTTCCCCGGCCAACAAACACGAACGCAGCAAGAGGATTCCCCCATGACCGACAAACTCATCATTTTTGATACGACCTTGCGCGATGGCGAGCAAAGCCCCGGCGCATCCATGACCCGTGACGAAAAGGTCCGCATTGCGAAGGCTCTGGAGCGCTTGCGTGTGGATGTTATCGAGGCTGGATTTCCGGCCGCCAGTCCCGGCGATTTTGAAGGGGTTCAGGCTGTTGCCCGCACTATCAAGGAGAGCGTGGTCTGTGGTCTTGCTCGCGCACTGGATAAGGATATTGATCGTGCCGGCGAAGCGCTGCGCGATGCGCCCCAGTCGCGGATCCATACTTTTATTGCTACTTCACCGATCCATATGCAGCTGAAGTTGCGCATGTCGCCGGAGCAGGTGATCGAGCATGCAGTCAAGGCCGTGAAGCGCGCCCGTCAGTACACCGATAATGTCGAATTCTCCCCGGAAGATGCCGGCCGCTCGGAAGAGGATTTTCTCTGCCGAATTCTTGAGGCCGTGATTGATGCCGGTGCTTCCACGCTGAACATCCCTGATACCGTTGGCTACAGCCTGCCTCATCAGTTCGGTCAAACCATTCTGCGCTTGCGCGAACGCATCCCCAACGCCGACAAGGCAATTTTCTCCGTGCATTGTCACAACGACCTCGGCCTTGCAGTCGCCAATTCATTGTCCGCCGTACTCAACGGTGCAAGACAGGTAGAGTGCACCATCAACGGCCTGGGTGAACGAGCCGGCAACGCGGCGCTTGAAGAAGTGGTCATGGCAGTTTCGACACGGAAGGATGTTTTCCCCTGCCATGTGGACATCGATACCCGCGAAATTGTTACCTGTTCCAAGCTTGTGTCGAGTATTACCGGCTTCCCGGTGCAACCCAACAAGGCGATCGTTGGTGCCAATGCCTTCGCTCATGAATCAGGCATTCATCAGGACGGTGTACTCAAACACCGTGAAACCTACGAAATCATGCGCGCCGAAGACGTTGGCTGGACAGCCAATCGAATGGTGTTGGGCAAGCACTCCGGGCGTAATGCCTTCAAGACCCGCATGCAGGAACTGGGTCTGGAATTTGGTTCCGAGGCGGAACTGAACGACGCTTTCGCACGGTTTAAGGATCTTGCGGACAAGAAGCATGAAATCTTCGATGAAGACTTGCAGGCCCTAATCAGCGATGCCGCACTGGCGGCGGAAGAGGAGGGCGTGCATCTGGTTGCTTTGAAGGTCTGTTCTGAAACCGGCGAGATTCCCAAGGCTTCCGTTACTTTGCGCATAGATCAGGAAGAGTTGACCGGAACGGCCACCGGGGGTGGCGTGGTCGACGCAAGCCTGAAGGCAATCGAGTCCCTGGTGGGAACTCAGGCGCAACTTCTGCTTTACTCCGTCAACAACATCACGACCGGCACTGATGCTCAGGGTGAGGTCACCGTCCGGTTGGAAAAAGCCGGTCGTATCGTCAATGGCCAGGGTGCTGATACTGATATCGTGATTGCTTCCGCAAAGGCTTATATCCATGCGGTGAATCGGCTGCGAGCCCCCAGTCAGCGGATGCATCCTCAGGTTGCGGGCGACGTCTAAGCGGACCGTTAAAGCAAGGATGAGTCGTCTGGATCCACGACATGATCGTCTGCATACCATGGGCATTGAAATCTGGACACCCAGGTTTCCTGTGCCAAATGGACCTCAGTCCTTTCTATCCATGAGTGAGTGCACTGACGCGATGTCTGAACGGGATCAATCCCTGCTGCTTGATTGGGATGAGCTTGAGCAATGTGTTCGTGATTGCACTCGGTGTGCCTTGCACGAAACCCGAACCCAAACCGTATTCGGGGTTGGTAGCCGCCAGGCAAAATGGATGTTCATAGGTGAAGCCCCGGGCGAACAGGAAGACCTCAGGGGCGAGCCGTTCGTTGGTCGCGCGGGGCAATTGCTCGAGGAAATGATCAAGGCGCTGGGGTTGTCCCGTGAAGAGGTTTACATCGCCAATGTATTGAAATGTCGACCGCCCAAGAATCGCGACCCCTCGCAAGCAGAGGCAGCCGCCTGTGAATCTCACCTGCTAGCGCAGGTGGCACTGGTCAAACCGTCCATCATCATAGCGGTAGGGCGTATCGCCGCCCAAAACTTGTTGAAAACTGCCACGCCCATCGGCAAGCTACGCGGAGTGGTTCATGACTATCATTCCACTCCGTTGGTGGTGACTTATCACCCCGCCTATCTGCTTCGCTCCCAGACGGAGAAGCGAAGGGCCTGGGAAGATCTTAAGCTGGCTCGGCGTACCCTTAGTTAATCCATCGGAAACCAGGCACATGGATGCTCTGCTCGATTATCTTGACAAGGCCAGGCGCTGGTTACGGTATGACGCGGAAGCGGACTTCTACTACAAACATTTTCCCAGCCTAGTGCAGAACGCCGAATTGATACTTCGACCGATGGAACGCAAGGATATCGAGACCCTTGCCCGCATTGAGTCCGCTGCTTATGAGTTTCCGTGGGAACCGGAAACTTTCCGCAGTTGCTTCAAGATTGGCTACCACTGCTGGATAGGTGAACGGGCGAGAGAAGTGGTGGGGTATGGCATCTCAACCATTGGTGGGGGCGAGTCACACGTTTTGAATCTATGCGTGGCACCCGGTTGGCAAGGTCGCGGCTATGGGCGGACCATTCTGCAGAAGCTGATCGATGAGGCCACCCGATTCAAGGCCGACAGTCTTTTTCTGGAGGTCAGGCCAAGTAATCCCGCTGCCATCCACCTTTACGAGAGCATGGGCTTCAACGAGATCGGTATGCGCAAGGATTATTATCCTGCCGCCGGCAATAGTCGGGAAAACGCCATCGTCATGGCGAGAGTTCTTGGTCTGTCAAGCGACTAGGCCCGCCGCCGGCGCCAGGCTGGATCGGTGCGACGATCAATGGCATCCAGTTCCAGACCCAATACCCAGATCACCAGAAAATACATCAGCGCCACCACTACCAGGGGGAAGAAGGCTTCAAAAGTGCGGCTGCGAATGATGTCGCTGGCCTTGGTCAGATCCTGAACGCCGATATAGCCGACGATCGATGTCATCTTCACCAGCGAGATGAACTCTCCCCGATAGACCGGCAGAATGCGGCGGACAGCTTGCGGCAGGATGATATGGAAGAATGTCTGAACCGGGGTGAATCCCATCGCAATCCCCGCCTCGTGTTGTCCCCGGTCCACGCCTTCCACTCCGCTGCGAAACATCTCCGCGACATAGGCGGCGAAGTTCATGCCGAACGCAATGATTGCCACCAGTAACGGGTTTACATCAATCCGGGCAAAGCCCACGTAGAAGATCAGCATCAACAGGAGTAACACGGGAAGACCACGGACTACGGCAATATAGAAACGCCCGATCTGTCTCGGCAGCCAGTGATCAGACATGCGCAGGAAGCAAACGCCCGCTCCCAACAGGGTTCCCAGCAGCGTTGCAAAGACCGACACCAGCACGGTGGTCCAAAGACCATGCACGATCAGCTTCCAGCGTGCCTCCTTGAAGAAGGTCGATTGCAGGCTGTCCATGAATCCATCCAGCCGGCCGGACTTCCGCTCGGCGGGGTTAGATCTGCTGACGGCGGAGGAGGGCGCCGTTGATTGCAGCGAGGGATGCAAGTCACTTGACCGAACCACGGCCGCCATCTGCTCGCCCCCGTAGGGCTGCGAAAAACTGACACTTTTCTTGCGCTCCTCGGTGACCGATAGATCGGACACGATCAGGTCGATCTTGCCAACCGTCAGGGCGGCGATCAGCCCATCGAATTCCATCGGCACGAATTTGAGCGGAACCTTTTCATGCGCGGCAAACCGCAGGGCAATCTCGGCTTCGATGCCAATAAACCGCCCGTCAGAAACGGCTATGAAGGGCAGCCCCAAATTCTGAGCAACCCCGACACGTAGGGGTGTACCCTCAAGGGCCTGGGGTATGGGCGGCATTTCCACTTCACCAGGCTTAGCCACCATCCAGCGTTCTGCAATCTCCTTCAGGGTGCCGTTTTTTCGGCTGATGTCGAGAAACTCATCAAAGCGACGGCGCAGATCGGTGCTGGATGGTTGAAACGCCGCGGCGGTATCGGTTCGATCGAAATCGCTGCTAAGAATGGCGAGCTGCGGGTTGTCCGGCAGAATCATCGTTTTGGCCGCCACCTCATCGATCAGTATCACGTCGGTCTTGTCATGTCTCAGGCTCAGTACGAGATCAGCCCGAGTATTGAACCGCACAATTTCTGCATCCGGGTAATGATGCGTTGCATAAAGATCCATGGTCGTGCCGGTGGGTACCCCGATGCGGACCTTAGCGAGATCAGCCATGGTTTTCATCGATAGCCTTTGGCTTTGGCCGGTATCAGGGCTCCCGGTATGGGAAGTCATGTTCGCTGCGACCACGATGGCGGCACCATGTTCTTCACCATAGGGTTCTGAAAAATCGACGGCCTTGCGCCTTTCTTCGGTAATCGCCAGTCCATCGGCAATGATGTCGGCCTTGCCCGATGCGATGGAGGGTAACAAGGCGCCAAAGTCCAGTGCCTGGATTTTCAGATCAATATTTTGTTCAGCGGCCCAGCCTTGCAGAATCTCGATGTCAAAACCGATGTAGCGTTCATCCTTGTAGGCAATGTAGGGCAGGTCTGCCACTGCAACGGCGAGATTCACGCTCTCCTTGGGTGAGGTTGGCCGCTGATCGGGCATCACGGCCAGTTCCGGGTCGTCGACAAACCAGCGTTTATGCATGACCTCATAGCGGCCATCCGCGCGAATTCGGGCAAGATATTGATTAAATCGCTCTCGCAGGTCATCGCGCTCTTGACCAAAACCAATCCCCAGCGGAAACGACATGAAGCGATCATCAAGAATGGCGAGATCGGGATTGACCTGGACAATGGCTTTGGCGCTGATTCGTGCCAGTATGGCGGCATCAACCTTGTCGGCCTTCAATGCTTGAATAAGATCGGAAGGATTGTTGAAGCTGGGCAGCTCCGCCTGAGGATGGTTTTGGTGAAGCCAGCCATCAAAAACCATGCCTGTCACGTAACCGATGCGTTTGTGGTCGAGATCGGCCATGGACCGCCATGTCTGACCAGATTGCTCTGCCAGGGTGAATGGGGCATTGAACATCATGAATGCCAGAAGCAAAACCGGCCTCACCCAGATCCAACGCTTGAGACTAATAAAACCTAACAAAGCATTATTCATGGCGTGACCCTCCCGTTGACTTGAGCGTCATTGCCAATCGGTTGCGTTCATCATGCCGCGAGTAGGCAATATCCCGGGCATAAGTCTTGATGAGGATACGCCCCAGATTATCGGGTACATTTGGATTTTCGAGGGGATTACCCGGTGGGCCTGCGCTGTCCGTTCTGACTTCAAGAGATTTTGTTTTTTCCGAGTAAGCGACCACCAGATTGATATCCGGCTTGCCGGGCACAGACACCAGCAACGAGAGTAATTCTTCAGCCAAGAGCTCTATCGTCTGTGCGGTTTCGCTGGGCAGCGCATGCTTCTCACAGAATCGTTCGATCTGCCCGAACAAGGCATATAAGTCATACTCGCTGCTGCTGATCTTGCATTCGAGGCTACGAACCTTGTTGATGAACTCCCGGGTCTTTTCCCTTTCTGGAGCATCAAAAATTCGTGTGGGCGGTCCCTCTTCGTAAATAAGTCCCTGATCCATGTAGAAGACCCGCGTCGAGACGTCGCGAGCAAAATCCATTTCATGCGTGACAATCGCCATGGTCATCCCTTCGCGGGCTAGGCGGCGGATCACGGCCAATACTTCGCTGACCATGGTCGGATCAAGAGCAGATGTCGGCTCGTCGAACAGCATGATCTCGGGTTCCATCGATAGACAGCGCGCAATCGCCACCCGCTGTTTTTGCCCACCGGACAGTTCATGCGGAAACGCCTGCCCTTTTTCTGCGAGTCCCACCAGTTTGAGTAGATCCATGCCGGCGGTTTGGGCATCGGTTGCCGATTTTCCCATCAGCCTTACAGGGCCAATGGTCAGATTTTCCATTACCGTCAAGTGCGCGAACAAATTGAAAGACTGGAAGACCATGCCCATCCGGCGCCTCAGTGCCGGGACATCGGCGGTGGAAGACAGTATGTCCTGACCATCAATGAAGATTCGTCCGCCAGTGGGTCGATCGAGCAGATTAAGACAACGCAAAAAAGTGCTCTTGCCCGTTCCCGAAGGTCCTATGATGGAAATCACTTCGCCGTCGGCTATTTCGGCATTGACGTCCTTGAGGACCTCGAGGTCGCCAAATTGCTTTGACAGATGCTCGACTCGAATCATGGCTTCACTGCCTCGCTTGGCTGGGCAATCATATGGGGAATTTTTCCAATGGTGCTGGACATTGCCTGGTTGGTCCTTCGCGGGCTGCCGGGCTGCTTCTCCATGCAAGGTTACCTCATCCTTAAGATGAACCGAATCAATCTCGCCGTACCTCTGGTGACTATGTCTTTAATGGGATAGTAATCTGATGATCAAGAACCCATTGGAAGCTACGTGATTCGATTGTCATGCCTATTTGCATCCGGATATTCGTAGTGACTGTCTTTTGCTTAATGAGGCACCCTCATTAGCAGTCTTCTTCCGCAGCCCAGAATCTTGCCGCGACCTCGCCCAGATGGGGGATAATTGGAATCTGATTCAGAATAGTGGCATGTCATGAACAACGAATTTGATGTCTTGATCGTCGGCGGAGGCATGGTGGGGGCGACCTTGGGCTGCGCCCTGGGAGGATCTGGTCTTCGGGTGGCAGTGCTTGAAGACTCTCCCCCCGAGGAATTCAATGCCGAACAACCCTACGACCTTCGCGTCTCTGCCGTCAGCATAGCCTCGGCCAATATTTTGAAGACACTCGGCATCTGGCGGGGTATTGCCGCCCGGCGCCTGTGCCCTTACCGGCGGATGCGAGTCTGGGAAGATCAGGGCGATGTGGAGTTCCGGAGCGAGGAAATTGGCGAACCTGTTCTCGGCCACATTGTGGAAAACCGCATTATTCAACTGTCGGCACTCGAACGCCTGAAAGACTTTAGCAATGTGACCCTGCTGTCTTCTGTCAAAACTACAAACATAAGCTATGCCGCGACAGGATCCTCTGTAGAACTGGACAATGGCCAAGTACTGAAATGCCGGTTACTGGTAGCGGCCGATGGCGGATTTTCACGGGTACGACAGGCGGCAGGGATGGGTGTCAGCGGTTGGGATTATGAGCAGCATGCGCTCGTTCTTACCGTCGACACGGGCTATGGGCAACAGGACATTACCTGGCAGCGCTTCACGCCAGTCGGCCCCCAAGCGTTGTTACCGCTTCCCGGGGCCCATGCCTCGCTGGTCTGGTACAACACGCCGGAAGAAGTTAAACGTTTGAGGAGTCTGGCGGATGGGTCGCTACTTTCAGAACTCCTCGCTACCTTTCCTGACTGTCTCGGTGAGATCAAGGCGATTACTGCCCGTGGCAGTTTTCCCCTGCGTCGTCAGCACGCTCTACGTTATGCAAAGGATGGTGTGGCGCTCATCGGTGATGCCGCGCACATGATTCACCCGTTGGCAGGGCAGGGCGTCAACATCGGGCTGTTGGACGCTGCCGCCCTGGCGGAGGTGCTGATCAACGCCCGGAAGCGAGGAGCGGATATTGGCGATTTATCCATCCTGTCCGCCTATGAATCGATGCGCCGCCGGAACAATCTTTTGATGATGACTGTGATGGATGCCTTTTACCGGGCCTTCGGCAGCCAGCACACGCCCTTGCGCTGGTTCAGGAACCTTGGTCTGGGTCTCGCCGAGCGCCTGAAGCCCGCCAAAAAGCTAGCTATGGGCTATGCTATGGGTATCAATGGCTCGCTGCCCCGGTTGGCGCAGGGGGAAGCCTTGATTGGCTGACTTTCGGGATAGATAAGTTCAGGACATTCGCAACATCACTTACTTAAAGGAGTATTTTGATGAACATCAAAACCTGTTTATTGGCTGTTGGCCTCGCGCTGTTGTCCGGTTGTGCCACCTATTCCGGCTGGCAGCCGGTTGCAGATACCCACAACGATCCCAATGCCGCCAACCTCTCCAAGGATACGGAAGAGTGCAAGGCTCTGGCAGGAGAGGCCGGTGCAGTCGGCACGGAGACCGCTAAGGGTGCTGCGACCGGTGGATTATTGGGCGCGGCCGCCGGCGCGGCCATCGGTGCCGTAACCGGCAACCCGGGTAGTGGCGCGGCTATCGGTGCTGCAGCTGGTGGTATTGGCGGCGGCACCTATACCGGCGTCAGTGGGGATGAACAATACAAGCGTGCATACATCAACTGCATGCGGGGCCGTGGCCATAACATCATCAATTGATCCTCTTGCCTGCCGTTCGGTTGTGAGCGGGCGGCAGGCTCCTTCCCGGGCTGACCAGCCCTTTTTTCCGGTCCATCCACGGTGACCTCCCTTATTCAAAAAATTCGCCAGTGCGCGAGTGAATTTCCGAATCATCCTGCCGTAATCAGTGGGCTTAGCTGCCTGGATCACGAACATCTGGGACAACTATCGGATCGCATTGCTGCCGGGCTTGCTGCTCGCGGCATCAGCCCGGGGGATCGAGTTGCCCTGTATTCACCGAACTGCCCTGAGTTTGTGGTGCTCTATGTCGGCATACTCAAGGCCGGCGCTACGGTGGTGCCGATCAATCTCCTCATCAGCCATCGGGAAGTCAGCTATGTGCTGAATGACTCGAGCGTCAAGGCACTACTTGTTCACCATCAATTGGAGGACAGAGTGGCAGCGTTGCAGCGAGATGTTCACACTCTGGAATTTGTTGTTCGCATTGCCGAGGCCGGCGAGCCGGAGGACACGCTTGCCGAACTGCTCGCTGACGGTGGTGACCTGCCAGAGCCTCAGCTTGATCCCTGCGATGCACTGGCGGCCATACTGTATACCTCTGGCACCACCGGGTTTCCCAAAGGCGCAATGCTGACGCATGCCAATCTGGTTGCGAATACACGCAGTGTGCATGCCGCTATGAAATGGCGTTCCTGTGAGGACCGGGTATTGGTGGTTCTGCCGATGTTTCACGCCTTTGCGGCTACGGTCGGCTTGCTGACGCCATTGACGAATGGTTGCGCACTGATTTCTCTGGCGCGATTCGAGCCGGACTCAGTCGCTGAGGCGATCCATGGACACGGTGCAACTATATTTCTCGGCGTACCCAGCATGTACAGCGTACTACTCCGGTTGCGAGAGGAGAAACTGGCATTGCTGAAGTCCTTGCGTTTTGGAATCGTTGGCGGAGCTGCGATGCCGGCGGCAACGTTAAGTCAATTCGAGGCAAGAACGGGGATCAGACTCTATGAGGGTGACGGACCGACGGAATGTTCGCCAGTAACCTGCGTCAACCCGATTGATGGTATCGCCAAACCGGGTACAGTCGGCCTCCCGGTCCCGGATGTGGAAATGAAGATTGTCGATGATGACGGGCGCGATCTACCGGATGGTGTGGTGGGTGAGATTGCCGTGCGTGGCCCAAACGTAATGAAGGGTTACTGGAATCTGCCAGAGGCCACGGCAGAGGTACTTCGTGATGGTTGGTTTTTTACAGGCGACCTGGGCACTCGCGATGAGGATGGCTACTTCAGTATTGTCGATCGCAAGAAAGATCTGATTATCGTCAATGGCATGAACGTCTATCCACGAATGATCGAGGAGGTGCTGTATGCCTACCCCGGCATGCGCGAAGTAGCGGTGGTCGGCGAACATAGTGAACTCCATGGGGAGGTTCCGGTTGCCTATTTGTCGCTAGAGACCAACCCGCCACCTACCGAGAAAATGTTGCGTGATTATTGCCGGGGGTGCCTGGGCCGTCATCAGGTGCCTAAGCGTTTCGTCGTGCTTGCGGAGCTGCCGAAGAACGCCGCGGGTAAGATTCTCAAGCGGGAATTGCGTAAACATGGGGAGATAGAGCGCGGCGTGATTGACTTGTAGTTCTGGCTAAAACGCTTTTGCAACCAGCCACACTCTCGTACCCCCCGCATGCAGCAATTGCGGCAATGTAAAGCAGGTTTACCTGCCGGGATTGAATGAACTAAGAAAGACAGGCGCTGACAAAAGCAAAACCTGATGAGTGGTAGGCCTTTTTGAAAGGCTATAAGCTATCGACCTATAACTAAAACTATAAGTGTTGTGTGACATGTTGTTTTCGAGAGGAGCCGTAAGCGCCGGAAACTGTCAAACCGGCCATTTGATGGGGAAGTTCTTAACTCATTGCCGGAATGAACTGACTTTCAAATTTCTCCCCTTTGTTGTGTTGTTGTCTCCCTGGGGCGACTTACTGGCTCACGAGCGCTGGATTCTGACGCCGGAACAAATTCAGGAATGGAGCACAAAACCTACGCCGGAACTCTGGAGTACGCTGTCCTTCCTGAATGGATTCATGATCCTTGGGTTCGTGATCTTCACCATCGGCTGGATTCGACTGGGTTTCACCGGGGCGAGGGAGCTTTTTCCTGACCTGCAGGCGCGCCTTGGATCATTCGGCCACCTGGTGGCACCGATTCTACGATTCTGTTTGGCGTGGGTGCTGATTTCCTCGGCATTTGGCCTGGAGCCCCGTTACGGGGTTGAACGTCTGGCCTCGCCGACACTTTTCGCCCCCGATCTTGAATTGGGTGCCACGGTGCCCGGGATGCTGGGGCTTCGGTGGTTTGAGTTTGTCTTGGGTATCGGTTTTCTGCTGGGTATTTATGTCCGCGTCTGCGCTGTCGGTCTGCTATTGCTCGCCCTGATCGGCACCCTTCTGTTTCAATCCTCAATCTACTCTTACGCCGGCGCCCTGATTGGTGTGGCCATCTATCTTCTCTGTCAAGGACCGGGAAGCTATTTCCTGCCGTTACCCACCCATCCCGGATTTCTGACAATTCAGTTCGAACTGGCCAGTGTGCCGAGGCAGAGAGCTCAGGCCATCATGCGGGTGCTCACGGGCATCAATATTTTCTACCTGGCGATGGCCTTCAAGGTGTTACAGCCTAATCTGGCGATCGCCATCCTAACCATTCATGACATTCGACTCATGGGGTTATCGCCCGAAACCAGCACACTGCTGATGACACTCGTCGAGTTTACTGCGGGCATCCTGATTATTGCCGGGATACTTCTGCGGCCGCTTTCGCTTTTCTTTCTGGGCGCTTTCCTTTTGTTTGCAGCTCTTTTGCCCGAGAGCTGGATGGCGCATGCGCTTTTCTACGGCGTGATGCTTTCCTTTTTATTCAACGGTGCAGGACATTTCGCCATGCCAGAAGCGAAAGACAAGACAGCCAATATTGTGATTGTGGGCGGTACGGTGGCGGCTATTCATGCCGCCATGAAAATCGAACGCCTGATCGGGCAGTACTCGAATGTGAAGCTGACGCTGATTCATGATCAGCCCAATGTGCTGTTTTACCCGCTTTTGCCCGAGGTGATCGGCGGTACCATGCAGCCGGGAAATTCAGTCAATCCCATTCGCCGGGTCGTCCCGCAGACACGGGTGATCCTTGGTGAAGCCAGGGAGATCGATAGCCGCGAAAAAATTGTTCGGGTCACCGGTATCGATGAAAAGCCTCTGGATATCCCTTACGATGAGCTGATTCTCGCCCTCTTCCTGGTTCCTAATCTGAACCGCTATCCCGGACTCATGGCTCATGCCATTCCGATCAATTCCGTGGGTGATGCACTGTTTATCCGCAAGCAGGTCATGAATCGTGTCGAGCAGGCTGAACTGGAACAATCGCCAGAACTTCGTAATCGATTATTGACTTTCGCCGTGATCGGCTCCGGTCAACGAGCCTGTGCCACGGCGGAAGAGATCAACGCCATGCT
>Ga0181554_1004132_pt1 | contig 11924 bp, 9 predicted proteins | sample 011ome_16_FD_145602 | JGI IMG/M metagenome (GOLD analysis project Ga0181554, IMG submission 145602) | Coastal salt marsh microbial communities from the Groves Creek Marsh, Skidaway Island, Georgia - 011503CT metaG (spades assembly) | ecosystem: Environmental > Aquatic > Marine > Intertidal zone >... | reverse complement strand
CATCTAGATGGCCCTCAGGAATTCGTTCAAATGCAGAATTTGTGATGCCAACAATGAAATAACCTAAAAGGCAAATCATGAAGAAAATATCGTTGATAGGAGCAGGACAAATTGGTGGTACCTTAGCTCACTTAATTGGAATTAAAGAACTGGTTGATGAAGTTGTGTTATTTGATGTCGCAAGTGGAATTGCAAAAGGAAAAGCATTAGATATTGCTCAATCATCTTCTGTTGATGGATTTAATGTTAAATTTAGTGGAACTGATGACTATAAAGATATCAAAGATTCAGATGTAATTATTATTACCGCTGGTGTTCCAAGAAAACCTGGAATGAGCAGAGATGACTTATTGGGTATTAATCTTAAAATAATTAAACAAGTTGCTGAAGGCGTTAAGCAGAATGCGCCTAATGCTTTTGTAATATGTATTACTAATCCTCTTGATGTAATGGTGATGGCATTTCAAAAATATTCAGGACTGCCAACAAATAAGGTAGTTGGTATGGCAGGAATACTTGATAGCTCAAGATTCAAATTATTTTTGTCCTTAGAATTTAATGTTCCGGTTAGAGAAATTGAAGCAATGGTAATGGGCGGTCATGGAGATACAATGGTACCACTCCCAAGATTTACTAAAGTTTCAGGTAAGCCATTGTTGGAAATGGTTAAAGAAGGAAAAATTTCTTCTGAAAGATTAGAAAGTATCAAATCAAAGAACCAGAGATGGAGGTGCAGAAATAGTTAAATATCTTGAAAAAGGTTCTGCATTTTATGCACCCGCTGCTTCAGGTGTAGAAATGGCTAAAGCTTATTTGAATGATGAAAAAAAAATGGTTCCTTGTGCAGCGTTTATGAATGGTGAGTATGGCGTTAATAACATTTATGCTGGGGTTCCAATAATTATTGGTAAAGGTGGAGTTGAAAAAATTGAAGTTATTGATTTAGATGAAAAAGAGAAATCGGAATTTATGAATTCAGTGGATGCTGTAAAAAAATTATGGGAAGCAGCATCAGCGATTGATCCAGATTTAGCTAAGTAATAATGAATATCCACGAACATCAAGCTAAAGCAATTCTAAAAAAATATGGTGCTGTTGTACCAGAGGGGATTTTTGCAACTACAGTTGATGATCTAGTTAAAAAAGCAAAATCATTAACAACAGATAAATTTGTTCTGAAGGCACAAATCCATGCTGGAGGCAGAGGTAAAGCTGGAGGGGTTAAGATCCTTAATACAATTGAGGAGCTAGAGGTATCAGCAAAAGAATTGTTAGGTAAAAAATTAATAACCCACCAAACGGGTCCTGAGGGCAGGGAAGTAAAAAGACTGTATGTCGAGGTTTCATCGAATATTGATAAAGAGTTTTATTTATCATGTTTAGTTGACAGAGCTAGTTCTAAGATAGCATTTATTTCTAGCGACCAAGGTGGAATGGATATTGAAGAAGTAGCTGAAAAAACACCTAATAAAATAATTACTACAAAAGTAGACTTTAAAGAAGAAATTAGCGAAGAAGATTGTGAAAAAATTATTAATATTTTTTCTTTAAGCGGATCAGCAAAAATTGAAGCTATTAACTTAATTAAATCAATTTATAAAATGTTTGTAAGCACAGATGCTAATATGGTTGAGATAAATCCATTAATTCTAACCAAAGAAGAAAAAATTATATGTCTTGATGCTAAAGTTAATTTTGATGACAACGCATTGTTTAGACATCCTGAAATTTTAGAATTAAGAGATTTAAATGAAGAAGATCCTGCAGAAATTGAAGCAAGTAAATATGATTTAGCATACATTAAATTAGATGGAAGTATTGGTTGTATGGTTAATGGAGCTGGGTTGGCTATGGCTACTATGGATATCATTAAACTTTATGGAGAAGAACCAGCTAATTTTCTAGATGTTGGAGGTGGCGCTTCTAAAGAAAAGGTTTCGGCAGCATTTAAAATAATTTTATCTGATAAAAATGTAAAAGGAATTTTGATAAATATTTTTGGAGGCATTATGCGTTGTGATGTGCTTGCTCAAGGAGTGGTTGATGCAGCTAAAGAAATCAATATTAATGTCCCATTAGTAGTAAGGCTTGCAGGTACAAATTTTATAGAAGGAAAAGAAATATTAGACAACTCAGGATTAAAATTAATTTCAGCAGAAAATTTGGATGATGCTGCTAAAAAAATTGTTGAAGCAATAAAATAGATGTCAGTACTTGTTAATAAAAATACAAAAGTCATTTGCCAAGGATTTACAGGAGCCCATGGAACATTTCATTCTGAACAAGCTATTAAATATGGAACAAATTTAGTTGGAGGTGTTACCCCTAAAAAGGGAGGTCAAAAACATTTGGAAAGACCAGTTTTTAATACAGTTGCGGAAGCTAAAAAAGAAGTTGGTGCAGATGCAACCATGATTTATGTGCCAGCTAAATTTGCAGCTGCAGCTATTATAGAGGCGATCGATGCCTCAATAGAATTAATTGTCTGCATCACAGAAGGCATTCCAATTCAAGATATGCTTAAAGTTAAACAAAAACTTATAAATTCAAAAAGTCGATTAATAGGTCCAAATTGTCCAGGTATAATTACTCCTGATGAATGCAAAATTGGAATTATGCCTGGCAGTATTCACAAAAGAGGGTCTGTAGGTATTGTGTCTAGATCTGGAACTTTAACTTATGAAGCGGTTGCTCAAACTACAGAAAATGGATTAGGCCAATCAACTTGCATAGGAATTGGAGGTGATCCAATAAATGGCACGAACTTTATTGATTGTTTGGATTTGTTTTTAAATGATCCAGAGACCGAGTCTATACTTATGATTGGAGAAATTGGTGGTAACGCTGAAGAGGAAGCTGCAGAGTTTGTAAAAAATCACAAGATTAAAAAACCAATGGTTGGATTTATTGCAGGTATTACTGCTCCTCCAGGAAGAAGAATGGGTCATGCTGGCGCTATAATTTCTGGCGGTAAAGGTGGAGCAGATGATAAAATTAAAAAGATGGAAGAGTGCGGAATAACTATTGCAAAATCACCATCAATAATTGGAAAAACTCTTTTTGATAAATTGTCTAATTGAAAATTGTTAATCCAGGATTATAATTCTAAAAATAAATGTCTTTAAATAAGAATCTAGAGTTCGAAAAAACATCCTTTTTAAATAAATCAAACAGTACGTTTATTGAAGAAATGTATATCCGGTACATTAATAAAGATCCAGATTTACCAAAAAGTTGGAAAGAATATTTTGATGATTTAGGTGAGGAAATAGAAGTTGTAGCTAAAGAAATAAAAGGACCTTCATGGACTCCATTAAAAAAAATTAAAATAAAAGATATTTCTGAAAATATTCATGAAAAAAACAATGGCCATTCAGAAAAAAATAATGGTGTGTTGCTTGGATCAGATGAAATAATAAAAAGCAACACAGACTCAATCAGAGCGGTTGCCTTAATTAGAGCTTACAGACAAAGAGGACATCTTTTAGCAAAGCTAGATCCTTTAGGAATGATGAAAACAGAGTATTTGGACGAGTTGCACCCTGAATATTATGGTTTTAAAGGGTCTGATTATAAAAAAGAAATCTATTTAGATGGAGTCATAAATAAAAAAAAATCAAATGTTAGAGAAATATTAGATTTTTTAAACAAAGTTTATTGTGGCCCGATTGGTTACGAATATATGCATATTTCAAATCCTGAGGAGAGAAAGTGGTTAAGAGATAGAATAGAATTAGATGATAGTGCTCTTGAATTTACGGAAAATGGTAAAGAGGCAATTTTAAATAAATTAATCCAAGCTGAAGGTTTTGAAAAATTTTTACATACAAAATATGTTGGCACAAAACGTTTTGGTCTAGATGGAGGTGAAAGCTTAATTCCAGCATTAGAACAAATAATTAAAATTGGAGGGCAATCAAATGTTTTAGAGGTTAAAATTGGTATGTCTCACAGAGGAAGACTAAACGTTTTAGCAAATGTTTTGCAAAAGTCTTATAAAAGAATATTTAATGAGTTTGCAGGAGATATTCATGCGCCTACTAAAGATGGTGCAGGAGATGTTAAATACCATTTAGGAGCTTCATCTGACAGAAAATTTGATGGAAATTCTGTACACGTCAGTTTAACAGATAACCCATCTCATTTAGAGGCTGTAAATCCAGTTGTTCTTGGTCAAACAAGGGCCAAACAATATTTTCACAAAGACAAACAAAGAAATAAAGTAATACCTATTTTAATACATGGTGATGCAGCTTTTGCTGGGCAAGGAATTGTTGCTGAATGTTTTGCAATGTCTGGTCTACCTGGACATAATACTGGAGGAACTATTCACATAATAATCAACAATCAAATTGGTTTTACTACTAGTCCAAGGTTTGCAAGATCTTCTCCTTATCCATCAGATGTAGCTAAGATGGTTGAAGCACCAATATTCCATGTAAATGGTGATGATCCTGAAGCCGTGGTTTATGCAACCAGGATTGCTACAGAATTTAGACTTAAATTTAATAGAGATGTGGTCATTGATTTAATTTGTTACAGAAGATTTGGTCATAATGAGGGAGATGAACCTTCATTTACACAGCCATTAATGTATAAAAAAATAAGGTCACATCCAACAGTGACTAATTTTTATGGCAAGAAATTAATTCAAGAAGGATTATTTACTGAAAAATCATTAAAAGAAAAAATAGATAATTTTAAAAATTTATTAGATGATCAATTTAAAAATGCAAAAGATTACAAACCTCAAATCGAATGGTTTGAAGGCAGTTGGTCTAGATACAAGCCAGAAAAAGGAAAAGATAAACGAGGTATAAGTGGCGTTGATGAAAAAATTTTAAAAGAAATTTCAAATAAAATTAATGTTATCCCTGCTGAAGTTAATGCACATAAAACAATAATTAAAATTTTTGAGTCTAGAAAAAAATCAATTGATGAAGGAAAAAATATAGATTGGGCAACTGCTGAAGCTTTAGCATTTGGTTCTTTAGTTGAACAAGGTTTCCCAGTAAGATTAGTAGGCCAAGACTCTGGAAGAGGAACTTTTAGTCAAAGGCATTCAGTATTAAGAAATCAAATAGATAACAAAAGATATATTCCATTAAATAATATTTCAAAAAATCAAAAACAATTCGAAATTGTAGACAGTTTTTTATCTGAGTTAGCAGTTTTAGGATTTGAATATGGTTATAGCTTAGTAGAGCCTAATACACTTACATTATGGGAGGCACAATTTGGAGATTTTGCTAATGGAGCACAGGTTATTATTGATCAATTCATTTCATCAGGTGAAAGAAAATGGTCCAGAGCGTCAGGATTGGTAATGTTATTACCTCATGGCTATGAAGGACAGGGCCCAGAACATTCTTCTGCTCGACTTGAGAGATTTCTTCAACTTTGTTCTAACGATAACATGCAAGTAATGAATTGCACAACACCTGCAAATTATTTTCATGCTTTAAGAAGACAGATGAATAGAGATTTTAGAAAACCGCTAGTTATTATGACGCCAAAATCTTTATTAAGAAATAAATATTGTGTATCAAATTTAGTTGATTTTAATAAAAAAAATTCTTTCCACAGGGTTATGTGGGATCATGCTATTGATCCTGCTTATAATGGTTTTATTAAACTTAAACCAAGTTCAAAAATTAGAAAAGTAATCTTATGTTCAGGTAAAGTTTACTTTGATTTATTAGAAGCAAGAGAAAAATTAAAGGTTGATGATGTTGTTTTATTTAGAATTGAGCAACTATATCCATTCCCAGCAAAAAGTTTAGTAAAAGAGATTAAACCATATGCAAAATCTGCTAAGTTTTATTGGTGTCAGGAAGAACCCAAGAATATGGGTGCTTGGTTTTCAGTGAGAGACTATATCCAATGGACATTAGATAATATTAAGGCTAATAATAAAGAAATTTCTTATATTGGAAGAAGCCCAGATGCATCCCCAGCAACAGGTTATGCGAAAAGGCATATTTCTCAGCAACAAGAAATTATTAAAAAAGTTTTTGAATAGTAATTATGAGTGAAAAAATAGTAGTCCCAGTTTTAGGTGAAAGTATATCGGAGGCTACAGTAGCTAAATGGCTAAAGAAAGAAGGGGATTCTGTTGAAGCAGACGAGCCAATTGTAGAATTAGAAACCGATAAAGTTAATCTAGAAGTTCCATCTCCTATAACAGGCACGCTAATAGAGATTAATTCTAAAGATGGATCTACGGTTGAAGTGGGAGCCTTACTAGGCTCAGTTAGTGAAAACGGTAGTGCGGTAAATAAAATTAAAGAAATTAAAAAACTAGCACCACAACCTAAAGAGAATAACGTAATACCTTTAGAGGTTACAAAAAAAGAACCTAAAATTTTTGAAGAAACCGAGGAAAAAGAAGACACTGATGAATCACCTCTTATTCTTACAAATGAGATTAAAGAAGAAGCTCCACAAATAGAAAAAATAAAAAATACAACATTGTCACCAGCAGTACGAAAAATTGTAGTTGAAAATAAAATTGACGTACAAGCAATTAAAGGTACTGGCAAGGATGGTAGAATTTTAAAAGGAGATTTAATCAGTTTAATGGGCGCTAATCCTCAACCTGCAGAAAGAAAAATTCAGTATGGTCAGGAGGAAAGAATAAAAATGACCAGGTTAAGACAAACTATTGCAAAAAGATTAAAACAGGCACAAGAAAATGCAGCTTTATTGACAACATTTAATGAAGTTGACATGTCAAGCATAATGGAAATGAGAAAAGAAAATCAAGAAGATTTCCAAAATAGATATGGAATTAAACTAGGTTTTATGTCTTTTTTTGTAAAAGCTTGTGTATTGGCTTTAAAAGCTTTTCCAGCAGTAAATGCTGAAATAGATGGTGACGAAATAATTTATAAAAATTATTATAATATAAGCTTTGCAGTTGGTACGGATAAAGGCTTAGTCGTGCCAGTATTAAGAAATGCTGATGAATTATCATTTGCAGATATAGAAAAAAATATTAAAGAAATTTCAGAAAAAGCAAGAGATGGCAAACTTACAATCGAAGATCTGCAAGGTGGGACATTTACCATTAGCAATGGAGGTGTTTATGGATCAATGTTATCAACACCAATACTAAATCTTCCTCAATCAGGAGTATTGGGGATGCATAATATTGTTGAAAGACCAGTTGCAGTTAATGGAGAAGTTAAAATTAGACCAATAATGTATTTAGCTCTTTCATATGATCACAGAATTATCGATGGAAAAGAGTCTGTTTCATTTTTAAAAATGATTAAAGAAAATTTAGAAGACCCTAGAAGGTTATTTTTAGGTATTTAATGTCTGAAAAATTTCAAGCTGTAGTAATTGGTGGTGGACCGGGTGGTTATGTTTGCGCAATTAGACTGGCTCAACTAGGACTTAAAACAGCATGTATTGAATCAAGAGGCGCTTTAGGTGGTACCTGTTTAAATGTTGGATGTATACCGTCTAAAAGTTTACTAAATTTATCAGAAGAATTTCATAAAGCTCAAAATTTATCTAATAAAGGAATAGAGGTTGGTGAGGTTAAATTAAATTTGAGTAAAATGATGAAAAATAAAGATAAAGCAGTCACTGTTTTGACTAAGGGTGTAGAATTTCTCTTAAAAAAAAATAAAGTTTCTTATTTTAAAGGTTCAGGAAGTTTTAAAAATAATAATGAAATTGCAATCTTAGATGAAAAGGGTGCAGAGACCATAATTCATTCAGAAAAAACAATAATTGCAACTGGATCAGTCCCCGTTTCACTGCCAGGAATTGAAATTGATGAAAAAACAATAGTTTCTTCAACAGGTGCTCTTAAATTAGATAAAGTCCCTACAAAAATGGTGGTAGTTGGAGGAGGATATATAGGATTAGAAATGGGATCAGTATGGTCTAGATTAGGTGCAGAAGTACATGTTGTTGAGTTTTTAGACCACATCACACCAGGCATGGATAGAGAGATATCCAATGAATTTATGAAAATTTTAAAAAAACAGGGAATCCAATTTCATATGCAGAATAAAGTTGAATCTATCTCTAAGACCGATTCAGGAGCAACTGTAATTACCACTGATAAAGATGGAAATAAAAATGAATTTGAGTGTGAGGTAGTTTTAATTTCAGTAGGCAGAAAACCAAATACTCAGGGTTTAAATTTGGAGACAATTGGTGTGCAACTTGATGATAAAAAAAGAATCAAAGTTGATCATTCTTATAAAACAAATGTACAAAATATTTATGCTATTGGTGATGTAATAGCAGGACCTATGTTAGCACATAAAGCTGAAGATGAGGGTATTGCGGTTGCAGAAAATATTGTAGGTCAATCTGGTCATGTCAATTACGATACTATTCCCGGAGTTGTTTATACAACACCTGAAGTAGCTTCTATAGGCAAAACAGAAGAACAACTTAAAGAGTCAAATACCGAATATAAAATTGGAAAATTTTCATTCATGGCTAATTCGCGGGCAAAAGCAATTGACGATGCAGAAGGTTTTGTAAAAATATTAGCTGATAAAAATACTGATAGAGTTCTAGGAGCACACATCATTGGACCACATGCAGGAGAATTAATTGCAGAAATTGGTGTTGCTATGGAATTTGGTGCAAGCTCAGAAGATATAGCGAGAACATGTCATGCACACCCAACCTTCTCAGAAGCAGTTAAAGAGGCAGCATTATCAGTTGATAAAAGAGCAATACACTCTTAGTTTTTTCTCTTAATATAAAAGGATGAAAGTTCCGATTCTATTACCCAACATTTTTAATCATCCATTTACATACGAGTCAGATCAAAGTTTAGAAATCGGAGACTATGTTTTAGTTCCTTTTGGCAAGTCTAAAATTACTGGTGTAGTTTGGGATGATTTTGAAAAAAAAAATAATAAAAATTTTCAAATTAAAAAAATAATAAGAAAATTAGAAGTCCCAAGAATAAAAAAAAATACTATCAAATTTTTAAACTGGTTTTCAGAATATAATATTATTCCTAAAGGTATGTCATTAAAACTTATGTTATTGAGTGGTAATGCTATCGAGAAATTTTCAAATATAGATTTTCAAAAATTTGAATTTATAGAAAAAAATAATTCCTTTAAACTTTCTGAAGAGCAAAAAAATTCGCTAATAAAAATGAATGAGCTTAATGATAAATTTAGAGTACATGTTCTTCAAGGTACTACGGGCTCGGGTAAGACAATGGTATATTTCGAGGCTTTAAAAGATAGAATTTTAAAGGGATTTCAAGGGTTAATCTTACTTCCAGAAATTGGATTAACAGGTCAATTTGAAAGTAAGTTCATTGAATTTTTTGGATTTCAACCTGCAATTTGGCATTCTGGAGTTTCTAAAAAAAATAAAGAAATTATTTGGAGTGGAATAGCTAATGGAAAAATAAAAGTAGTAATAGGTGCTAGATCATCTTTATTTTTGCCTTTTAAAAATTTAGGATTAATTGTTGTTGATGAGGAGCATGATCAATCATTCAAACAAGATGAGGGTGTGACTTATAATGCAAGAGATATGGCTATCTCGAGAGCTTCATTTGAAAATATACCAATAAATTTAATTACAGCTGTACCCTCAATTGAAACTTTTGAAAATATTAAAAAAGGAAAATATTCTTCATCTAAAATTGAAAATCGGTTTCAAAATGCCTCTTTACCTGAGTATGAAATAATTAATTTAAATAAAACAAAATTAGACAAACAATCATGGCTTTCAAAAGAAATTATAGATAAAGTTAAATTTCATTTAAATAGAAAAGATCAAGTATTATTTTTTTTAAATCGAAGAGGATTTTCCCCACATGTTTTGTGCAATAAGTGTTTTAATAGCTACACCTGTCCAAACTGTTCTATTAATTTAGTTTATCATAAAAATAAAAATAATTTATTATGTCACTATTGTGGTTTTAAAGGCTCACTGAATAGAGACTGTGTTAAAGATGGAAAATGTGAAAATATCTTTAGTGGCCCTGGAGTGGAAAGAATTTCAGATGAAGTAAAAAAAAATTTTCCTACCAAAAAAATTGAAATTTTTTCTAGTGATACTATGAATAAAAAAGACTCTTCCATAAAACTTGAAAAAATAATTAATAATGAAACTCAAATTTTAATTGGTACTCAATTAATATCAAAAGGTTTTCATTTTCCTAATCTTAATTGTATTGTAGTTGTAGATATTGACTTATCTTCACAGGGACATGATTTGAGAGGTGCAGAAAAAAACCTTCAACTTTATCATCAATTATCTGGAAGGGCTGGTAGAGCGGGCAAGCCTGCTATGGTGTATTTTCAAACCTACAGCAACAATCCTAAAATGATTTTGGATATTACAAATAAAAATCCTGAAATTTTTTTAGAAAAAGAATTAGATTTGAGAAAAATAAATAAACTTCCACCTTTTCAAAGATTTATATCTTTAATTTTGACAGGTGAAAATGAGGACAAATTAGAGAGAGAAGCATTCAAATTTAAAGATTTTTTAGAAGGAAAAATAATTGGAAAAATTTTAGGACCAGTAAGTGCACCAATTTTTAGATTAAAAAAAAAATATAGAGTTAGATTCTTAATAAGAGGGCCTAAGTCAATGAATATGCAAAACTCAATTGCAAATATTGTTCCAAATTATAAATTTCCCAATGGAATAAAACTGTCGGTTGATGTTGACCCAATAAACTTCAATTAATACTGAAAAAAAAGGCATTTTTAGCTAATGTGCTACTTGAAGACATTGGGGTCATATGTTAATTAAACCGTGTTTTTAAATTAATCTTCATTAATTTTAGAGGTAATAAATTGAGTAAAAATACAGGATTTTCTAGTACTTCAGCTAATAGGTACTCATTAGCACTTTATGAGCTTGCGTCCGAGAGCAACCTAGTATCCCAAATTGAAGAACAGGCAATAGCCTTAATAAATTTAATCAAATCAAGTAATGATTTTAATAATCTTATTAAAGACCCAACTTCAAATAAAGATAATTTAATTACCGTAATTTCAAAAATATCAGAACAAAATAAGTTAGATAATTTATTTAAGAATTTTCTAAATTTTTTAATTACCAAAAGAAGATTTTTCTTTGTTGAACAAATTTTAAAAAGTTTTGTAGAGACTTGCTCTAAAAAAAGAGGAGAGCTTAAAGCTGAGCTAAAATCAGCTAAAGAACTTTCTAATGAAGAAATTCAAAATATTACAAATGAACTTACTCAAAATTTTAGTTCTAAAATAAAATTAAACTATAAACATGATAAGAGTTTAATTGGAGGTTTGATCGTACAAGTGGGTAGTACAATGGTCGATACTTCCATTAAAAATAAATTACAACAAATCGAAAATAGAATGATAGAGGCATAAATGGAAATAAATCCTTCAGAAGTAACAAAAATATTAAAAGAACAAATTAAAAATTTTGGTGACAAAGCAGAAGTCACAGAAGTAGGACAAGTTTTATCTGTTGGAGATGGTATTGCAAGGATCTATGGACTTGACAATGTTCAGGCTGGAGAAATGGTTGAATTTTCGGATGGATCAAAAGGAATGGCTCTTAACTTAGAGACTGAAAATGTTGGAGTTGTAATTTTTGGAGATGATAGAAAAATCAAAGAGGGAGATATTGTAAAAAGAACTGGTAACATTGTAGATACTCCTGTTGGAAAAGAGTTGTTAGGAAGAGTAGTTGATGGATTAGGTAATCCGATTGATGGTAAAGGAGCATTAGATAAAGGAATTCAAAAAAGTCGAGTTGAAGTAAAAGCTCCTGGTATTATTCCAAGACAATCTGTTAGTGAGCCAATGCAAACAGGATTAAAATCAATTGATAGTCTTGTTCCAATTGGAAGAGGCCAAAGGGAATTAATTATTGGTGATAGACAAACTGGAAAAACAGCAGTTGCAATAGATGCAATAATTAAC
>Ga0181554_1004123_pt1 | contig 11937 bp, 10 predicted proteins | sample 011ome_16_FD_145602 | JGI IMG/M metagenome (GOLD analysis project Ga0181554, IMG submission 145602) | Coastal salt marsh microbial communities from the Groves Creek Marsh, Skidaway Island, Georgia - 011503CT metaG (spades assembly) | ecosystem: Environmental > Aquatic > Marine > Intertidal zone... | reverse complement strand
AAGCCTCAGTTTTGAGTTTACAGTCTCAGATTCAAGGATAGTGTGGTGCTGAAGCGTGCCCCAAAGGGTTTGTTTCACCCCCCGTGTACGCCCCTTGCTGGCCGCAACAGCCTGGATAAAAGGATGTTCGGCCAATTCAGGTACCTTGGCTTTACCCCCTAGATCCAACAGAGCTGCTGCTGCGACTTCCCACCATCTCAGGTGTGAAAAATTGTCGGCAATGAACTGCTGACGCCATTCATCGTTGGACACGTCTGCGGTTGCACGCTCGTAGTCGCGCTTAAGCAGTTGCATCAGCGTGTAGGTTTTGCCGGTGCCAGGAGGGCCATAGTAGATGATGTTCTTGCTCATGCCACCCTCTTGAGGTTCGATGTCTGTATTTACCGCTTCTATTACTGTCTTGGTTTCATTCGTGTCGGCGTTGAAGTCCCATGCCGCCAGTGACAGGCTTGGAAAGTCATGGACAGGGAAGCGATTGCTGACGAACTCACCTTCAAGCTGCTCAACCAACTCCAGGTAGCGTTCTGCACTACAGGGTGCCCCCTGACCACGCTTCAATATCTGGATGCCCAGCTTTGACTCCAGATAGTCGCGGGACTGGCCGTCAAGCGTCAGGTAATGCCAAGGCAAGATCCAGTACAAGCCTTGGCTCAAGTTCCAGGAGGTACCTCGGACCTGTATGGCTGCGTTGTAGGCCTCGATGAACTCTTTGCGGGTGGCACTGCTCTCGTTGTCAATCAGTCTGATGGCAGCTTCAAAGACGCGCCAAAGCTTTTCAATATCGTCAGGCTTGCGGCGGTACGCGTATGAAAAGAACCAGGAATTCTGTGGATTGACGATGGGGATGCCATCGAACGACGTCGGCGGCTCATCAGCAATGCCGATCATCTGCCCCAACTGACCGGCGATGACGGCCCGATTTTTGGATGTGACCTTGCCGCGATTGAAACTGCCCATCAACGTGAAGGGGCAGATATCCTCGAGTGCGATGCGATTCTTCGCTGGGTTTTCATCGTTGGTCAGGTAGGTCAGCAGCGGCTGTGTTTGCGCCAGTGTCTGCAGGCCTGTGATCAGCGATGTGCGGTTGTACCGATATTCCAGCAGCTTGCGCGCAAAGGCTTCGTAGAACTCGGTCCATGCGAACTGATTTTCAATGGACTGGTCCCCATAGCGCTCCTTCCAGTAGGGGGCATTGCGGAACCGATCAATGTCTTGCGCTTGCCCTTTGAAGGTGAAGTCGATCAGTCCTTTGGTACACCAGTCCGTGGGCTCCACACGCCAGACAGTCAATCGGTTGGTGTAGAAGCACCAGATGCGCGGCGGTTCAACTTTTTCCCAATCGACCTTGACGCGTTTGCCATCTTGCATGTTCTCGGTGATAGTGCCGATGGCCTTGATCGCCATGACCGAGACAGGCTGCCCCTTGGCATCGAATGGCAGGTTGTGCTTTTGGGTGTAGGTGGACTTGATGGCGATGCGCTGCCCAGGGCGCATGGACTTGACCTGATCCAGGTAACGGTCGTCGTACCCGTTTTCCCAAATGCCATCGGTAAGGAAGCGTGGTGTCTGATCGTTTGTACGGTCGTAGCTTGCCCCTACGAACCAGTAGGTCTCGTTCATAAATCCCTCCTGTGATGGGCCTTGATCGGGTTAATCAATGGCCACTACCGTGTCATAAAGTCCGTAATGAGTAAGCCCCTCATGGCTGGGTATGCCGGTATAACGCAGCGAGGCATCTTCATAGCGCCGGAATGCAAACACCGCCTGATTCATCTGTTCGGTGTTGAATACCTTGAGGCGGACCAAAAGGTGAAAGTCTTGGACCGTCAGGCCTGTGACTGTCAGAAATAGATCAGGCTCAAGCCTGGTGATAACGTCCTGGAGCGTGTTCTCGCGAAAATCGGTGAGGTACATGAAGGCAGGAATGCGGGTGGCAAACTTGATCAGTTTTTCCTGCACCAGCTTGCGTTTGGATTTGTATTCCCGCTCCTCGTCGGATAGTTCTTTCTTTTCTTTCTTACTCAGGTCGCCCTCTTTGGCCTTGTTTTTAAGCCCCTTGACCTTCTCGCTCTTGTTGATGATGGTCTCGATGATGTTGTCGCCCAAAGAGCGCCATCCCTCAATGCGCTCGACAGCAGCCATGGCATCTGGGTTGTCCAAAATACGACGCAATGTACCGTTGTCTACGTTGACCAGCAGAGCGCTCTCCCACTTGCGGGCCAGCAGCGTGGCCGACGTACCGGCCATCGCAATGTCCAGAATGCCTCCCGCGTCAATTTGCGTCATGTTCGCGCCGTCATAGGCCAGCACGGGCAGGAAGGCCACTAGATCCTTGACCGCGTTTTCCGGGTTTGACTCATTGGGCGACAAGCCAATGCCATACTCGCATAACTGTCGCAGCGCACGCGTGGGAGCAAAATCGAAAACGAAGCACACGGGCTTCAGAATTTCTTCCTCATTCGGGTTGTCGCCGTTCGGGTTTTTGATCGACCATGGCGACTGAACCCGAAATGCCGCCTGAAAATAGGTCTCTGGCGACTTGAGGTTTCTCAGCATCAAGATTGACGACCACTGCGCCACTGTCACGCCTGTCGTGAGCTTGCCGCAAGACAGGGTAATGGTTTGGCTCTTGAACCCGCTACCGATAGCGCGGCGGACCGGAGGTAGTGCTTCCAGGCCAATGCCCGCAGTTGATCCAGCAGCAACAATCACTTCATACCCATGCCAGAAAGTATTTTGCTTTTCGGCCAGAAGATTGGCCATGGCATGACAAGCTGCCACGTTGGGCATGAACCAGAAGGAATGCTGCAAGTAAGGCAGCAAACGCACATCCGAATAGGGGAACGGAGGTCGCGCACCGGCTTTCAGCAATTCCGTGGAATGTGCTGTATGGCCGCCTCGAATGATGTCCAGCCACTTCTGCACATCAGCTTTGTGCTTGAATTTGGCGCTCGCCCCACCCCCTGATGCCTCGAAAAAAGCATTGAGATCAAACTCATCAAACTCGCCGCCGCTGGCCACCGCCAGCAATTCATCGGGCATTTGGTAAGTCAAGAGCCGCATCTGCGGCAACGAGCCGTAAGGGTTACGCTGATCGGGATTCTGGTTGGCAAATTCTGCCTTGGCGCGTTGCTCGTCGGTGTAGGTCCAATTGAAGATCTGCTCTTCGATGAATTCGCCGGTGGCCAAAGCTTTGAAGGGCGTGCCCGACAGATACAGGTATGCACGCGTGGTGATAGGCAAGAACTCAGCTTCTTGGTCGGCCAATACGGTCAAGTCCTCGTTGACTCCATCAAGTTCGCCGCCGTATTCGAGCTTGGCTTCTTTCTTGGCTACTGCATCTTCCTCGCCTTCAAACAGCTCCTTGGCGGTGTCGCGCCAGGCACCAAAGTGGTATTCATCGAACACCACCAGATCCCAGTTTACCGTGTGCAGCCATTCGTTGCGGGGCTTGATATTGCCTAAGGTATCGCGACCCAGCAGGTCCTGAAACGAACCGAAATAAACAACGGGCTTGTTCTTGTCGATTTGCGTGGGGTCGCTGCCCGAATTGCGGGACAAATATTGCCACCCGTCAAAATCGACATGGCTTTCCAGGTCGGTCTGCCAAGCATCTTCCACCGCTGGCTTGAAAGTCAATACCAGCACGCGCTTGGCACCCAGTTGCTTGGCCAGCTGGTAGGTGGTAAAGGTCTTGCCAAAGCGCATCTTGGCGTTCCACAGAAAGCGTGGCGCGGCATTCGCATCCTCGGCCCAGATGGACTGGTAGTAGTCCAGCGTCTTGTTCACCGCCTCGGCCTGTTCGGCGCGCATGCCAAAAGCCTCGTGGTGAGTACCTGTGAGCCGCTGGCCAGTGCGCAGTTCTGTGAGCACGGTCTTGACGTCTTCGACCGTGCAACGGACCCATTCCAGTTCGGGATTCTCCAGCCCCTTCTTGACCAGCGCTGCGCGCACTTCATGGTCAGAGAAGATGCTTCCATCATCGCGCTCCGCCGCCTCGTCCAGCACGATGGTGTAGTTCTTAATTGCGGCGGTCTTCAACTGTTCAGCCACGCGCAACGTCACATCACGCGTGGTTTGCCCCACCTTGAGCAAGCCGGCATGATCCTCATCCGCAATGGTGTAAGCGTAGATGCGCGGCCTGGCGGTTGGTTTGGGTGCGAGGATTTCCTCGACGGTGGGCTTATTCATCGTCGATTTCACTCACTTCGACATCGCCCAACAGGTCGCTCGACAGATCCATCGGGCGGACCACCTTTTCGATGAAGTCGATTTCGTCTTGTGTGATGCCATACCTGGCATACAGATCAGCGTCGGTCCAAGGCCGACTCCAGTCTTGCTTGGGCACAAACGTGTACACCTTGCGCGTGGTGTCCTGCGAAGGTTTATGCAACAGTATCAGGAGACGCGTCAGACGGCACGTCAGGTAAGACAGCGCATTTTCAGCTTCTGCCTTGGTCGCGAATGGACCGATGCAGAGGTAGGTTTCTGAACAAACGCTGCCCGGCTCACCGATGAATGGCGTGCTCAGGATTCGATGTGGATAGGTGTCACGGTTTCCGGTCCCAGGGGCTGCTCGGCCTACGTAAATCTTCCAAGCGTCCACATATTCCAGACCTGCCGAAATCGAATCTCTTGACACATAGCCTGTGCCACCGTTCTGGTAAATCAATAGGTCATCAGCCTTTTTTATCTTTCGCCCTTTGAACGTAGTTTCCAGTGCAAATGGTTTTCGAGAACTAACCAGCGCATCGAATTTCTTACCTGCCGGTAACTCAACCGACCCAGATGCGCCAGTTTCGTAATCCATGACCTTCTTCAGTATTGACACGCCCTCGTTAAAGCGAATGAAGACATCCGCACCCGCTTCCATTAACGGGCGTGTTACTGTGGAAACAGGCCAGTCCTTAAAGTGCGTACTGACTTTGCAAAGGCCGCGATGGTCACGATTCCAAAGAAAGTAGCAAACACCGCCTTTCAGACCCACGCCAGGAAAAACGTCTGAGGCGCTGAGATAGTCGTCAATCGACCTCAGGCGGTCGTCCGAAAGCATTGCTTCACGAAAATCATCCAGGCCCTTGCCACCCGCGAACCAGCGGGCTGGAATGATCATTGACAGGTATCGCGGCTCGAGCTGTTTGGCTTGCTCTACAAACATCTGATAGATAGGCGCAGCGCTTGTGCCGTAGCCACCGTCGCTGAGCTGGTAGGGTGGATTGCCGATGATGACGTCGAATTGCATTGCGTCTCCAAACAACTCGGCCATGCGAGTTTTGATGTTGTCGGTGTGAATGAAAGCGTATGCATGGGTTTCCATGTCGCCGCCCCGGTCCAGCGCTTGTTGGCTGGCGCCGCAATAGGTGCACTTGCCGTTGATCCAGGTGTGCTCGGTGCGCTCAAACCAGACGTTGCCAGACTCGGTGGTGAAACCCTTGGCCACGGCGTGCGGCCCATTGGCCCATTTGGAGCAATACAGGCTGCGTCGGGCCAGCAGACTGGTCAGACGCGTGATGCCAATGCCAAACACCTGCTGGGTCAGGATGTGATTCACTCGCTCCTGTAGATCGGGCATTTGCCCTGCCAATCCCTTAACTAGACGGGTAGTGATTTCACGCAGGAACACTCCGGACTTGGTGAACGGGTCCAGGAATTTCACCGACGGGTCTGCCCAAAGGTCTGCTCCATCATGGTCGGCGGCCCACGTCTGGGTCACCATGTCCAACATGCGGTTGGCCAACTCAGGCGGCGTAAACACCTCGTCGTTAGACAAATTGGCGATGCAGGTTAGTACATCGGGGTTGCGCCCGCGCAGAGTGAAACTGACTTGTTGATTCATGTGACCTCCCGAGGCAAGTTCTTTGCCTCAAGCGCGGCCAGCTCGCGCATGGTCATCGGTGCATAGGTTTTGATGGGCGTGAAGATTTCGTGCTTACCGAATAGAGATCCCTCGGCGCTGAAGTTAGCAGAACCCGTCAACACATCCAACCGAAAATCCCGGCGCTGAAACTTGCCCTTACCCAAGTAGCCCCACTCTGCAAACGCTATGGGTTGGCCGTCACGGGCGCGCATGGTCAGCGCATCGCCGTGCAAGATGTTGGCCTTCAGTACATGCACGGCCGCTAAATGCAGGTCGTCCCCATCGTTTGCCTGGGTATATTCAACGAAGACTTCCAAGGCGTTCTCACGACATTCGGTCACGTTATCGGCCAGTAATTCAATACCGTAGATACACATCAAGGCCAGAAGGGCGTAATGCCGCCGCTCGAAATCGGATTTGCCGTATTTCATCTCCACGGCTGCCAGTTTGCGCCTCAAGATGCGCGCGATGAAGTTACCGCAACCGCAAGCTGGCTCCAAGAATCGGGCGTCAATGCGTTCGCTCTCGGCCTTGACCAAGTCGAGCATGGCTTCGACCATCCATGGAGGCGTAAATACCTCCCCGTGGTCGACAACACGCTGTTTTGATTTAACCAGTGTCACGAATAAACCTCACTCCGGCGCCACTAATCTGACGCTCGGAAAATAATTCTTATAACGCCGAGTATCTCGGGTTAATACCGGCAGACCGCATACGGCGGCATGGGCGCCAATAAAAAAATCCCCAAGCACATTATTCTTCACGCCACCATTTCGCCGATACTGCACAAAGGCTTTGCCCGCCAGGAACAGGGCAGCCTTGGGTATTTCCAGCATGCGCAATCCCATGCCATCGAGCACTTGGTCCAGAGCCTCGACGGTAGAAAACGTCAGCGACAATTCTGAGTAGATGATGGGGTTGATGAGTAGCCGATGCACCTTGGACTGCGCCTGCAACTGCGCGATGGACCAGTCGGCCCAGTCCGGGTCGTTCTCCAGAACATCGACCAGAACGTTGGTGTCGACCAGCATCAGGCCTCGCCACGCAGCAGCAGCATCAGGTCTTGCGTGCGCCACTTAACGTCGGCCTTGCCGCGAGCCGCCTCGAACCGGTCAGGCTTTTTCTTGGTAGCGCATTCGGCCTTGTGGATCACGACTTCGCCGTCCTGATTGACGGCAAAATCCACCGGCATGCCTGGCATCAGGCCCAAGGCATCACGGATCTGTTTCGGGATGGTGACTTGCCCCTTGATGGTCAGTGTGGTCGACATACAGCCTCCTTTGTTTTACCGTTTCTCGCATAGTAATACCGACGTCTGATGGAGGCAACTCAAGCTTCGAGGATGCAACCCGTAAAGGCGTTTCCTTCGATTGCTGGTCCGCATTGCCAACTGTTCAATCTTTTGGACCGGTTCAAAATTAGCAATTTATTCGGGTAACGCACAAACAACTTCCTAGGGCAGGATAGGCCTGGCGGCGCCATTTGTCTTACAGAGAACACTCGGGCACCCAGTCTTTTGTATTGATACAAAACCGTACTCTTGTCATGGTTTTGTACCGATACAAAACCCTACGTATTTGTCGGGTATTGCCTGCCCCACTCAACAAGTCAACTGCTGTAAGACAAACACCGGCGGCAAGCCTATCCTGCCATACTCGTAACACTCTGCTGCTTGGTCAAAATTGTTTAGGCATGGCTCGCTTTATGGTCAATCGGCTGCACGCTGAGGCGAAGCCCCATTGCATGCAGGGCTTTATTCACGGTTTCCAGCGTTGGGTTACCCGCTGCGCTGAGTGCACGGAAGAGTGATTTCTCTCCAACGTCAGCTCGTCGAGCGATTTCGGCCATGCCATGAGCCTGTGCCACTTTGCGCATAGCAAGCTTGAGGGCCGCTGGGTCGTCTAGCTCCATAACGGCTTCAACAAACGCCGCTGCCTCCTGTGGATCTATGAGACTCTGCAGCAGTTCATCATCGTAACTTTTATCTCGTTGTGCTTTCATAATCCTCTCGCTTTCCAGTCATTCAAATTGGCAATAGCCTCATTGATCGAACGGCTTTGACTGCTTTTGTCACTGCCACAGAGCAACAGTACAAGCACCGGCCCCTGACGGCTGACATACACCCGGTAACCCGGCCCGTAATGAATTCGCAACTCCTGAACCCCATCCCTCAGAGGTTTGAAATCTCCAAAGTTTCCACCTTCCAGTTGGACCAGCTTAGCCCTGATGATGGCGCGAGCCTTCATGTCTTTAAGTGCGTTGATCCATTCAGTAAACGGCGCTTTTCCATTACTGTCGGTGTAAATCCGTATTTCCATGTTGGTATCTTATAAGGTACTACGAAAATAGTCAAAGGCAACAAGACTACCCATTTTTGGCGGACACTTCTCTCGATATTTCCCGCCCGAAAGCTTCCGCCATATTCTGCTGAAGGTGCTCACTTTTGCTGAAGATGCTCATTAAATTGAGTGAGCATCTTCAGGGATTTTGAGCACCTTCAGTCGTTTTCAGTGGTGGGTACGGTTTCAATCATCTGGCGCAGGAAGCGCCCATAGCCACCGCTGATACCCTCCAAAATGACCGCCCTCCTTCTGGGCTTTGACCCTTAGTTTCTGTTGCGCCCGGCGAATGGTTGCCCACGAGTAACCGGCGCCATCGGCATTTCTTTTGATGTCCTTGACCGACATTGGTCCATCGCTTAGCAAGTCATGCAGAAAGAGCTTGGCATCCGGCAAGGATTCCCGATCAATGTCATCAGGCACCTCGTCTGCCTCTCTGAGCAGATCTCTTGCCGAGCCATCAATTGGCTCTTTCCACTGAACACAGGATGCAATGACACCGGCGTGCTCCCGGATTTCGGATTGCACAAGCTCGTAGGCAAAGCCGCCCTTGTCCGGGCCAATATTACTTTTGGCGCGCAGAAAGACGCGTTGGCTATCGGCATCGCCGCTCGTGACCTGATGCTTGGCCGCGACCATGACAATTCTGGCCATTGCTCCAAAGGCCAGGCTACCGGTAAGACGTTCGACTGGCTCTTTTCCCGTTGTCCCTTTGGAAAAATGGGTGATACCCAGCAGGGCACAGCGTAGCGATGCTGCAAGGTCTGCCAAAGGCTGCAGGCTGCGCCTGACTTCGGCATTCTTATGGCTATCTCCTGCGATCGCTGAAACGATCGGATCTACGATCAATAAACGCACATCGCTCAGATCCATCAACTGTTGCAGGAGGCTATCGGTATCAAGTGCCGGGTCAAATGCGCGACGTTCATGCCCGTGATGCACGTTGCCGACGAAGTAGATGTTATCGAGCTTTGCCCCAGAGAGTTTCAGCCGCGGTATCAGCGTATCCGAAGGGTCATCTTCTCCCGACCAGATGACGACCTTACCCTCCGGGGACGGGAGACCGTCAGGCCAAGCCCCACCGCTGGATATGGTTGCCGCCAGCGAAAGACTGATCGTGGTTTTACCGGTGCCGGGCGCCCCACCGAGGATGTGCACCTTGCCGCTGGCCAACCAACCCGGCCAGATCCACTGGATGGGTTGCGGCGTCAGATCCGAACCGCGAATCATCGACACCCATTCGCCCAAGGGTTCTGGAGGAACCGATTGGCCGGATTTGGCGACCAGATGCGGCACAGCCATCTGCAACACGGTGCGCACACTATCATCCAGTTCTTCCGGTGCGATTCCAGCTTTGTCAGCGAGTTGTTCCCGCTGATTGCGATACTCGCCTGGATCAAGCCGGGCCGCCGTGATGACGGCGCTCATGCTCATGATTGCTGCTCAAGGAATTTGCGGATATCGCCTACGCGCCAGGCAGAAACGCGGGGCCCGATCAGGGTAGGTTTGGGGATACGACCCTCTCGACCCCAACGCCACAAGGTGGTGTCAGATACGCTGAACAGAGCCATGAGTGTGGGTTTACGCACCCAGGCACAATCTGGCAGCTGGTCAAAGGGGATAGGCTTACGGTTGAGTTTTGCAGTTGCTTTGGACATCGCACATTTCTCCTAACGTTTGAAATGAGCAAGGCCGAGCGTAAACCTGCCAGAAAAATAGAGCATTGCTCTATAAAACTGGACAATACCGAGGGTTTACGCTACTTTTAGCGCACTCTTTGTGGAGTTAAGTGCGCTGGCCTTGCGGGTTGGTGCTCTTGAGGCCCTCTGTGTTGCTGCACAGGGGGCTTCGCATTTGTAAGGCGCGTTTAGCTTGATTTAGCGGGTTTTCTGGTGGGTTTCTCCTTGTTAGGGGTCTGAAGCGGCTTCTTCCGGCAGAAAGCAGCCCATTGATCCATCAATTCGCGGCGTTTATCGAAGAGATCACTGCGCCGATAGGCCGCTTCAACCTGATTAGGCAATGCGTGCGCCAGGGCCTGCTCACAGACCTCACGCGGGAAGCTGGTTTGTTCTGCCGCCCAGTCTCTGAAAGTCGAGCGGAAGCCATGTGCGGTGATGCCTGGCCAAACGCCCCGCAAGAGCATGGTGAGCGCCATATCGGATAACGCGTTCCCTTTCTGGGTTGCGAAGACAATGCCGGTCTTCTGTGGTGGCAGTGTTTTAAGTAAGGCGATGGCGCGTCGACTCAACGGTACCCGGTGCTCCTTGCCGCCTTTCATGCGGTCGGCCGGCACGGTCCAGATTCTCTTAGCAAAATCGATCTCTTCCCAAGTGGCACCACGCACTTCACCGGAGCGTGCCGCTGTCAGAATAGCGAAGCCAAGGGCTTTGGCACTGATGCTCGGGTATTGATTCAATCGTCGCTGAAACTCGGCCAATTGCTCATAGGGCAGCGCCGGGTGGTGCACGACCTTGGCAATCTTCTTGGGCGATGGCAGTAGCTTGTCGAGCTGGCCTCGCCAGCGTGCGGGATTTACCCCTGTACGCTCGCCATGCGCGGTTGCCCAATCCAGAACGTTCTCAATGCGACCACGTACACGGTTGGCCGTTTCTGTCTTGACAGTCCAGATCGGCTCCAGGATGGTCAGTACATGGCGCTGGCTAATTTCGTGAACCGGTAGATCGCCGATGGTGGGATAGGCGTATTGATTGAGTGTATTCACCCACTGCTGACGATGCTTGTCGTTGCGCCACTCGGCACTCTTCATCGCCATAAACTGCTCGGCGCATTTTTTGAATGTGGGGCGGCGTTGCTCGGCAATGAGCATCTCACGCTTTTTACGTTTCTCGGCGATGGGATCGAGGCCGTTTTCAACTTGCTCACGAACGGCACGGGCCTTGGTGCGCGCATCGGCCAAACCCACGGTAGGAAACCCACCAAGTCCGAGCTCTCGACGCTTCGTACCCACCATCATGCGCAAGACCCAGGAACGTGCGCCTCGCTCATTTATTTGCAGGTAAAGCCCGGTTACCCCACCTACCCGGTGAAAACCAGGTTCAGTCAGGCGAGACACAGCCAGAGGGGAAAGCTCTTTGGCAATGGCCATCAGCTTATCGCCTCACCACCACCGTACCCACCAATCCCATCTTCGTACCCACCATTAATTTGATGGCTAGATACTATGGCATGAAATCTAAAAAATCAACCAACCCCTTTATATCATTGCTATTTTTTCGGGTCGCAGTGGTTGTTAGTGGGGTTTAGAAATGGGTGGGTGGCGGAGAGGGTGGGATTCGAACCCACGGTACTTTGCAGTACGCCTGATTTCGAGTCAGGTACATTCGACCACTCTGCCACCTCTCCGACTTTTGAATTATAACACGCCCGACTTTCCTGTACAGATGCCCTCGAAGCCCCCCCATGCTAGAGTAAAGCGTTGCCGCAAGGAGCGTTTCTCCTGATGTCACTCCCTGAAGCCCCGCTCTCTAACAAGTATTCGAGACTATCCGCGCTTGCTCGCCGGACAGCTGGGGTTGTGCGTCGCCTCAACGCCGCACCGCGTTGGATGCTCTGGCTCAAAGCCTTGATGCTGGTGGTCGGTTTATTCTTCGGCGTTCTCTATCTGATGCCCCACGTTCAACCCTTAGCGCTTTCCCGAGATTTGGTGGTTGGCACACGAGAAACGCCGACCAGTTTTATCCGAGAAAAAACGACCGATGAAGAAGGCAAACCGATCATTCT
>Ga0181554_1004122_pt1 | contig 11940 bp, 9 predicted proteins | sample 011ome_16_FD_145602 | JGI IMG/M metagenome (GOLD analysis project Ga0181554, IMG submission 145602) | Coastal salt marsh microbial communities from the Groves Creek Marsh, Skidaway Island, Georgia - 011503CT metaG (spades assembly) | ecosystem: Environmental > Aquatic > Marine > Intertidal zone >... | reverse complement strand
ATCTGCCAAATTGCCATCAAGGGCGGTCTCGCCATCACTAATCGACCCAAAATGGCCAGCAAGATAAACTTGAGCTTCTTTTTTGACATTAGTGTCTTGGGAGATCACACGCACATTTCGATCCCTTCAGATCAGTGGCTGGGTAGAGGCAGGATTTACCGATGCTTCCGCCGAGTGGTCTAGGGCTGCAGAGTTCGGGGTCAGTTCCGAAATCACTAAGGATATTTTCCCTGGTTTGTTTAGCCTTTCAACCCACTATAGCACTGCTGATCATGCTCATACTAACCCAAGCCATGGTGATATACGGCGGCATGATATCATCCGCCAGATGACCATCAAGCATCGCATCGGGTTAACCGGATGGTCTGTGCCACAACAAAATGAGCCAAGCGTTACGATCAGCATTGGTGCCACGAACCAAACATCAAATATTGAAAATTATAGCCGCAACAGTAGTGAGATCAGCCTTGTCCTGACACGTTATTTCTAATCCCAACATTATCTTAAGATATGATCAGGCATGATCCCGTAAATACACCTCTGCCAGTTCTGCGGATACTCGACCAAAATCTTCTATCAGATCAGCAACAATATCCGCGTCTCTGTGGCTGCCCACCCATGCCAAAAGAAGCATTCGCCGCAACATGACCATAGTATCTATAATAGCAATATCATCCGCTGAAAGAGGGCGCTCTTTTTTATAGCCTTCAAGCCATGCGGCTTTCCATGCAGGAATATAATCACTGTCTTCAATAAAACTGATCCCTGAGGCAAAATCATACATGAACCAGCCAAAACCGCAGTCGTCAAAATCAATGACATGGACTTGGTGTTGATCGCCTTCTTCAACTAAGAGATTAGCCAGCCGCATATCCGCATGGATTAACCCATAACGCTCAGGGGATTTGCCATATAGGGATAACTGCTTGTTAATCTTTGCTTCGGCCAACTCAAGTGTTGCCATCATAGCAGGGGTTAAGTAAGGCGCATCACGCCAGTTGCCCCAGCGTTTGATTGACCCAAAAATGCCGTCAATATCCCAATGTGGCCTTGTGAACCCTTCGGGCAATACCCAGTCTTGAACATGACGATGAAGCCGCGCTGATAATCCCCCTAAATAGCGAAACAAAAGATCAAGAGGCTGATTATGATCAGGCTCTTTGCCAGTCACAAAAGCAAACATAACCATATGATGCAATGGCTGACCCGGAAGCGTGATGCTCTGAATAGGCTTGCCGTCACATCCCTTAATGATAGCAGGAGTTGCGATCATTTCACTGGCGTTAAGGGCCTGCATCCAGACCAATTCAGAAGCAATGGTTGCCATATCGTGGTAGCCTGGCCGATGGACCCGCAAAACGGTTTTTTCACCATCTGGCGCAGTAATCAGAAAAGTGGCGTTTTCTGAAATATTAATCAGTTCAATCTGGCTTTCAGCTGAAACTGGCCACAGCGCTAGTGCCGACTGAGCAAGTATGATCAGTGTATCGCGACTTCGCTCAATAATGCCTTTATCCATCTGGCGCCCCATAAAAAGACCTGATGATGCGATGTAACCACCACGCCTTGGATGGTCAATGGAATTCACACCATATCTTAAAACAAACGCCTATAGCTTAGCTTCCAGATGCCATCAGGGTGACAAAATCACTAATGGTTCCATCCCTCATGGCTTCAACTGCAGTGCCTTGATTAAGAGGGGCTTTGGCTTTTAATGAAATAGCAAAACGGTTGCCGCCACGAATAAAATCAGAGGTTGCCGCCGCTAAAGGCTGAACAAAATCTAACTGTTGGCTTAGCATTCCATAAAACAAAATTGAGCTAGAGACATTCTCAGCTAAAGCGTCACGATTACCGCCTGAATAAGCATCAAGCATGATATCTGCCAGCATGTCATCCGTGTAAATCAGATCAAAATGATCTAGGGCAAGCGATGTGCGTGTTAACATGGTCTGCGGGATATCCCCCGAGGCATTAGCAAAAATCATCTCATAAGTCTGTTTGTCCATTCCAGTAACCAAACCAGAGATATCTAATTTCCCAAGATCCGCAACATCCATTCCGTAAGTCATGCTAACGGTTTCTTTTTCTAAACTCACCTCATAGTTCATCAACAGGTCAACAACAACATTATCAATGCCAGTCGTCATCATAATCGCTTCTATTTCTGGCCTATTCATCAGATCAGGCGTTGAAATCATATCGTCTATGACAATATCGATACTGGTCAACATTCCGCGATCACGCCTAATATCGCTGACTGCTATTAATTTAGTCTCAATAGTTCCAGTGGCTGATGTGGCCTTAAGGTTTTTAATTTCAAACTCTGATATGCCTAGCTGATCTCGGATCATCGCATCTTCATTCCAGAGCATAAGAGGCAGGATATCCATGCGATCAACGGACAATGCGCTTACGCTGATCGTATCCCCATAACTTTCCGCCATCAGATCCTCAACTGAAATTCCCATGCTAGCATCTTTGATATCCGTCAGCTCAAATCTGCTAAAGCGGAAGCTGTCACCATCTTTTCTAAACTCTGTGTCTTTCAAGATAATACGATCAATCACCAGTGATTGCGCCAATCGCATCGGGTCGATTGCTAATGCCCTTAAATCGGTTTTCAGGATGGCGGCGTTTCGGATTTCCAATGCGCCAATTGTGCCAAGGTTTTCCCCCTTTTCAGTCAGACTTATCTGAAAAGCGTCAATGACATGGATACTATCATCATCCGCTGAAATGGTGATCTGATCCATAGTGAGGCTATCGCCATCATCAGAGGTAAGCGCAACATCTGAAATGGTAAGTGAACGCGTTAACCCGTTCGCGGAATAATCACCATAAGACAGGCTGAACCCATCTAAGTTTTGGTCCACGTATGCCGCAGCCTCAGTCAGCATGTCACCAGCGGCAAGATTGGCCTTATGATTAATATACCACAAGCCTGCCCCACCAATCACCGAGGCAATGATCAGTCCGCCGACCCCAAATCTGATTATTTTTCTCATGATAAATATCCCCACGGCAAAGCACCATCAGATCAGCAACCTGATCTGTCTGGCTGATATGATGGGCATTCCTATCTATTACTATATCACGGTAATTGTGTCGCTACTATGACCGCATTCGGCTTCCATTAGCATCAAAGATTGGTGTTGCCTGAAGATGGGATGGTAGCATTTCACCCAAGAGTTCAATTTCCCAACCTTCGGGTTGATCGGCTAAAGCCTTTGGCACATAACCAAGGGCAACCGATTTGCCCGACGCATGCGCATAGCCGCCAGAGGTGACCCAGCCCACCACTTCACCATGATGCGCGATAGGCTCATCTCCGATTACATCAGCTTGATTTGCCTCAACCACAAAGGCCCGCAAACGCATTTTACCACCATCTGTTTTTTCGCTTTGAGCAGCGGCCTTACCAATAAACTCCACTGGCTTATCATAAGCAACAAAACGCGACAGGCCACATTCCACCGGCCCGTAAGACGGCCGGTATTCGCGTGCCCAACTGCCAAAGTTCTTTTCCAGTCGCAACGCATTAAGCGCCCTACTGCCAACCAATCGGATACCATGCGCCGCGCCGGCGGCCATAAAATCATCAAACAAACGCTGTTGATATTCCGGCTTCACCCATATTTCATAGCCAAGATCACCTGTATAGCTGACCCTGCCAATAATGACAGGAACCATGCCAAGATTGATTTGGCGGATATCCATAAAACGGAACCCCTCATTAGAAACATCTTCCCTTGTTAAGGCCGCCAGAACATCGCGTGATTTTGGCCCGGCAAGCGATAACCCTGTCATGCCTTGGCCAAGCGAAGAAATAGCAACACTGCCATCATTTGGCAGGTGTGAGGTAAACCAGCGCATATGATAATTTTCCGCAACCCCTGAACCAATAATCATAAACTGGTCCTCAGCAAGCCGAGAAAGCGTAAAATCACCGATCACCTTACCATCTGCCTTGAGCATAGGCGCAAGGGTCATTCGGCCGACCTCGGGCAACTGGCACGCCAGCATCAGATCAAGCCATGCCGCGGCACCAGCCCCGGTAATGCTGTATTTTGCAAATCCCGAAGTTTCGATTAAGCCCACAGCATTACGAACGGCTTTGGCTTCTGCCCCAACATGATCAAAATCCGTACTGCGCCGCCAACTAAAGACATCTTTGATCCCATCAGGGGCAAACCACAGCGCCTGTTCAAGTCCATAAGCGGCACCGAATTGTGCCCCAGCAGCAGCCAAACGCCCATAAATAGGTGTCGTCATCAGTGGCCGCGCCGCCGTTAGTTCTTCGTTAGGGTAACGGATAGAAAAGCGCCGTGAATAATTTTCTCTCACCCGGGCATTTGTATAGGCCATATTGGCGTAATCCCCAAAACGGCTGATATCCATTGCCCAGATATCAAAACCTGGATCACCATCAACCATCCAGTTTGCCAGTGACAGCCCAACACCACCACCTTGGCTAAACCCTGCCATCACACCACAAGCGTTCCAGAAATTAGTCATGCCCCGCACAGGCCCAACCAAAGGATTTCCATCAGGGGCAAAGGTAAATGGCCCATTGATAATTTGACGAATGCCCGCGTTTTCAAAGGCCGGAAAATGCCTGAAGCCGACTTCAAGCGATGGGGCAATACGGTCAATATCAGGCTCTAGCAACTCATGCCCAAACTCCCACGGGGTATCGTGTTCTGACCATGGCTTACATGATCGCTCATACGTGCCCATAAGCATTCCACCGCGTTCCTGACGCAGATAAATTTCACCGTCAAAATCAACAACATGCAACACTTCTTTGCCTGTGGTTTTGTTGATTTCTGCGACCTCTGGCATGTCTTCTGTCAACAGATACATATGTTCCATCGCCAGCACTGGTAATTCCAGTCCGACCATGCGGCCAACCTCACGGGCCCATAATCCACCACAATTGACAACATGTTCAGCTTGAACATCCCCTTTGTTGGTATGAACTGTCCATGTTCCATCTGGTTTTTGGGTAAGGCTTTCAACCTTGGTCTGGGTATAATAAACCGCGCCTGCTTTCCTTGCCGCTTTCGCGTAGGCATGGGTGACACCATAGGGATCAAGATGGCCTTCAATAGGGTCAAACATGCCACCTACAAATTGACTAGGGTCAATTAAAGGCATCAGTTCTGCTGCTTGTTCTGCTGTGACCAGTTCAAGGCCTTCCATTTCCAGGTATTTACCCTTGGCATAAACGCCTTTTAGCCAATCAAACCTCTCTTGCGTAGCGGCCATCATAATGCCGCCGGTAATATGCATCGTGATATCCTGGCCAGACAATTCTTCAATCTCACGATAAAGCTTAATCGTGTATTGCTGTAATTTCGCAACATTAGGATCGCCGTTAATCGTGTGCATTCCCCCGGCCGCATGCCAAGTCGAACCAGAGGTCAAATCTTTCCGCTCAAGCAACATCACATCTGTCCAGCCGCGTTTGGTGAGATGATATAGCACCGACGCCCCAACAACACCGCCACCAATGACCACTACACGCGCCTGCGTCTTCATCTGCTCTGCCATGAGATTAACCCCTTTTATCTTTCATGTCCTTGACCCATAAGATCTTGGATATAGCATGAATGCTTTGCCTTGATGATATGATAACATCATTGTGTTATTTATGACTTCGCGTTATGGAGATACCAATCTTTGCGCATCATGATTAATTCTTAGGATGATTAGAAGACAAAGTTAACATAAGTAATATCTCTGGATAAGACACAAAACGTTCAATACCCGACAATAACATGACCCTATCTCTATATGATATGTGGCTATATGCACTGGCCCTTTTTGTTCTATTTCTGACTCCTGGACCAGTCTGGGTAGCGATAATAGCTCGTGCGGTATCCAATGGCTTTCATGGGGCCTGGCCTCTTGCCACAGGGGTAGCATTAGGGGATTTTATTTGGCCTCTTGCAGCAATGGCAGGGGTTAGTGCTCTGGTTAGCCTCAATGCTAATTTTCTGGATATCCTTGCGTTAATCGCTGTTGTGATTTTTTTCACCATGGGGATAATGCTAATCCGTCATGCTGATCGTACGCCTGAACGGCTAAGCCGCCTAACACGGGCTGGATTTCTTGCTGGTTTTAGCGCTGGGCTTTTGGTCATTATTGGCAACCCTAAGGCCATGTTGTTTTATATGGGGGTACTTCCAGGATTTTTTGATTTAAGCATCATCACCATGACGGATGCCTTGATGATCAGCTTAGTTTCTATGGCTGTTCCTTTGATGGGGAATCTGGTGCTTGGGGTGATGGTCGGAAAAAGCCGTGGCTGGCTTCATACCCCAGGGCGTATCAAACGCCTAAATACGATATCAGGCGTTATGCTAATAGGCGTAGGGATGGTGATACTAATAGGCAAAATCAGTAGCTAGAACGCGTCCTCACGTCGCCGCACCTCTGCTGATAGCACTTGATTATAAGGCGTTGGGATACCCATTTCCTTACCCAGCACAGAAACCATTCCATTAATAGCGTCAATTTCAGACCGCCGTTTAGCCTGATGGTCAAGTCGCATAGATGGGCTAGCCGCAGGTATCCCTTTAGCAAAAGCCGTGGCATAAGCCACAGGATCATCAAAAGAAAAATTGACGCCTTTGGCGACGCCGATGTGATAGGCTTCTAGCATAGTGTTAAGGGCAATTTCGCGCCATTCTGGATGGGAAAACAGCTCCCCGACTGCACAATCAAACACCGTGCAAGGGGCACTTAGCATGACATTACAAATATATTTTTCCCAAATCAGCTGATTGATATCAGCAAAAGCCGTGGCCTTAAAACCTGCGCTTTGCCATAAATGTTCTAGGGCTTGCAATCGCGGCGTCATACCGCCAGAAATCTCGCCAATGCGGATCTGTCGCATATTATTATGATGGATATGCCCAGGCTTAACAATTGAGGCGCCAAAGCCTTCTGCCACACCTACCAGCACTTGATCCGTCGGCATAAATTGGGCGATGCGGTCAGCTGAGCCTAGACCATTTTGAATGGTTAGTATCACTGCTTCTGGTCGTGCCATTTTGGCAATCGCCTCTGCCGCCGCCCCAACACCTGATGCTTTGGTAGCAATCACAAACAGATCTGCCTCTTTAGCTGCGGTGATATCGGTTGACGCCATGATGCCAGTGATGATCCTATCGCCAGATACTCCGCTGAGATGCAAGCCTTGATCCTTGATGACTTCTATATGTTGAGCCCAAGTATCAATGGCGATAACGCGTATTCCGGCTTCGGCAAACAAACCGGCATAAACCCCGCCCATGGCACCTGTTCCAATGATTGCAACAACAGGTTTTTCTGGAAACATCTCTTCCCCCCCCACAATATTTTCGGCCGCTTCTGTCATAAGACCACACATGTTTTCATGTCTTAATGACTAGCGCTACGCTTTCATTGTCATTGATGGCAACTGTGTTATAGTTTTGCAAGGCATTTCAGATATACAATAATTTACTAGGGGGGGTCATGCCTAACGATGCCGCCACGCCTGCGCGCTCTGGTCGCCGCAGAAAAAGCCATAATCAGAACCCACAACATGGCCAAAGGCTAAAAGCACAATCCGGTGGGTTAACCCCTTTGAGCTTAGCCCAGTGTCAGATCATTCATGATACCGCCTTAACCATCCTTGCTGAGATCGGATTGATGGAGGCCCCGAATGAAGTCCTTGATCTGCTAAACCCCAAAGGGGCACAATTATCAGAAACAGGTCGGCTTCTCATTCCTGCTCATTTAATAGAACAGGCTATGTCTGATTTACCAAAAACCTTCACCCTTCATGGGCGCAATCCTGATTATGATATGCCGCTTGGTGAAGGCTATGTCTTTCTTGGTAGTGGCGGGGCTTCACCACAAATCTTAGAATATGATGAAGCTGGAAAAGTATGTTATCGCCCTTCACAGCTATCAGACCTTTATGACGCGGCAAGGTTGGTCGATCATCTACCACATATTCATTTCTTTTCTCGGTCTTTGGTCGCAGGGGATATGCCAGATGCCAAAGCCATGGACATCAACACCGCTTATGCGTGTTTTTCAGGAACAGCTAAACCGGTTTTGACCAGCGCGTCTTCAAATCATACCGCCACTGCTGTGATCGCCATGGCATATGCTATTGCCGGATCAGAAGACGCTTTCAGGGAAAAACCCTTTTTCGGCTTTAACATCAATCATGCGGTACCCCCTTTGCGCTTTGATGCGGAATCTTGCCAAGTGATCATTACGGCTGCTAAGGCTGGCGTTCCAGTAATGATTAACACCTTTGGTCAACTTGGGGCATCTAGCCCGGTCACTATGGCTGGTTGCCTTGCACAAACCATGGCAGAAACCCTTGCTGGAATGGTCATTGCCTGGGCTGCTAACCCTGAAGCAAAAGCCGTGTTTGGCCCGCGCCCAATGATCACGGATTTGCGCACTGGCGGCATGAGTGGCGGCAGTGGTGAGCAAGCGTTGCTAACCGCCGCCTCTGCCCAAATGGCAAAGTTTTATGGTTGGCCGAGTTCCACTATTGCCGGGGCAACCGACAGCAAAGCCCTTGACGCCCAGAGCGGTTATGAAAAGGCGCTCAATGTGACGCTTGCGGTTGAAGCCGGCATAGATTTGGTTACTCAAGCCGCCGGTGCTCAAGCCAGCCTGATGGCTGCCTCTATGGCGGCTTATGTGCTGGATAACGATATGCTGGGGGCCATTATTAGGGCCAGTCAGAAACCACAGATCGACACTGACACACTAGCCCTTGATGATATTCGCGCGGTGGCATCAGGTGAAGGGCATTTCCTTGGACAACCCGCAACCCTGGCCCGAATGAACAGTGATTTCACCTATCCGGTGGTGGCGGACAGGACAAGCATTGAGGAATGGCAGGCTAATGGCGGCACCAGCATTGATCAACGTGCGCGAAAAAAAGCCACTGAAATTCTGGCTGAACCACCAACATTCCACATCCCTGCTGACATTGATCAACAGCTTCGTGAGGCGTTTGATATCCGCCTGTCCCCACCAATGGCCTGATGCTAATCACGCATCAAACCCACTGCCTGCCTCTAACCAAGCACAGAGAAACTCGATTCCGCATTAATCGCTCGATTACGTGAATAAAATCCGGCATCAATGTTGCGCTGAATATAGGGAAGGGTAAATGGCATGGGGTTGGTGTCATGATCATGACCAGATTCGCAATATGAAATCAATTCCGCCATTAACTTTCCTGCGATTGGGGCATTTTTATACTGATTGCCGCTGCTGCCGCAGGCCATATAAAACCCACCCAAGCAGGATTTGTCATAAATCGGTATCCAATCGGTCGAAGCATCATAAAGATCAACCACGCCGCGCGTCTGGGAAGGGATGCCTAAGGAGGGAACACGCTGGGCATAACGCATGGCTTGGGTTGTCCATTGATCAGTGAAATCACGAGGATAATCCTTATCATTGTCTGCCCATTGATGGGGGTCACATTCTGGGTCTTCGCTTCCGATCAGGATATGATTGCCATGTTCTGGGCGACAATAACAAGCGATGTCACTATCGGATACAATCGTACCGTTATGTTCAAAATCAAACCCTTTAGGAGCAGGGACATGAACAACCTCTTGGCGGAGTGGCCGGGTTTTGATGGCCATATCGTGATCAACACCTGCTAGGGCATTAATATGTGCTGATCCAGGCCCAGCTACATTAATGACCACAGGGGCCGAGATAGTCTCACCATTAGATAATGTTAAGCCGGTAACACGGCCAGATTGCTGAAGGATTTGAACCACTTCAACCCCCATTTTAAACTTTGCACCATGGCGCTTGGCGGCGGCGGCAAGGTTTTGGGACGACAAGGCCGGATCAGTGACATAGCCAGCATTGGGCCAAAAAACCCCGCCATGCAACCGATTGCCGTTAGGCTTGCCAAAATCTGTATCATTCATACGCCGGGGCGGGGTGAAACTCTCCAACGCATAGATTGGCAAACGATTGGTAATGGTTTCTGCGTCCCATTCTTCAAACGGGCAATCCAACGCCTTACTGTTGAAAATATGTTTTTCCAGATGCCCGTTGGCATCGGTTTTCATCACTAAACAGCCTGTTTCCTTAAAAACAGCAAGACTGCTGGCATCATTTTCTTGCAAATAATCCTGCCAATCACGCCAGTAATGATAGCCTTCCCACGCAAAAGCTGTGCCGTCAAAAGTAGAATAATGCATCCGAATAATGGCACATGATCCTGCGGTTGAACCGTGACCGATCTGTTTGTTTCGGTCAACAGAAAGGGTGCAATAACCCTTTTTTGACATTTCATAGGCGATTGCGGTTCCAATTACGCCTGTTCCAATAATGATGGCATCTGCTGATGTTGTCATATGTTGCTCATATCATATCTACATTTGATGTTCGGTGTTTTGGTTATCGCATCAATCCTATCACAGAATCAATGATATGCTCAAACGCTTCGGCTATTTCAACGCTTTGGTGACGGCCTCGCAAATAGCCGTGCGGCAATCCTTTTTCTACTATCACGCTGGCGTCACCACCTGCGGCGCTAAGGCGATCACAATAGGCGGCGGCATCATCCCTTAAAGGATCGCATTCAGCAGCAAAGGCTCGTGTAGGCGGCAAGCTAGAACCCCCCATATCTGCCGCATTTGGATAGGCCAAAGGTGGCGATACGGTTTCATGATCATAAGCATCACCATAAAGGGCCTTGCCACAAGCGATAGCTTCATTAAGGGACAACAAGGGCGCGTTTGCGTGTTCTATGTAACTGCCTTCTGTCGCCGCGCCCCCAAGCCACGGATAGATCAACACCTGCCCGGTTATTGGCAATTCTGATGCTAGGGCCCTAGACACCATAGCAGCAAGCCAAGCGCCAGCGCTGTCACCAATGATGACCAAGCGCCGATCTGAATAAGCCGCAGCCACCCATCTTAAAGCATCTTCAGCATCTTCTAGCAAAGTGGGGAAGCGATATTCCGGAGCAAGCCGATAATCCACCGCCACCAATTCTGCCCCGCAGCGATAAGCAATATCTGCACATATACTGTGATGGCTATCCAGACCACCTAACGTGAAGCCGCCGCCATGCAGATAGATCAGAATATAATCAGCATTTGATTTTTCTGGCGAATAGCATCTTATGCCTATCTCATGATGACCATCGCGTCCTAATACCGCCTTATCCTTAATAGCCATATTTTGTGGGATTGGAGCTTCAAACGCGCGACACAACTGATCATAGGCTTGGCGCGTTTCAGAAAGGGCAAGCGTAGCGGCACCGGGGGCATAAAACCGTTCTGTCATCTGAATAAATTTCAATACGCCAGCAGGCATGACAGATGGATAATCCATTATGATGACGCTTTCTTCCAGTCCGCTTGGCGTTTATTGATAAAGGCGTCCATGCCTTCTTTGGCTTCAGCGTGAAGCATATTTTCAACCATTACCCCTGCGGTATGCGCATAAGCATCTGATAAAGACATCTCAAGCTGATCATAAAATGCGGCTTTACCCATCCGCAGTGTCACTGGTGGTTTGCTTGTAATCTGTTTTGCCAGTGCTAGGGCTGCTGCATCAAGTTCTTCTGCTGGTACCACTTGGTTCACCAGTCCCCACTCTGCCGCCTGAAGGGCTGTGGTGGGGATGCCTGTCAATAACATTTCCATCGCACGCTTACGCGGAATATTCCGGCTTAGGGACACCATTGGCGTAGAACAAAACAACCCAATATGAACGCCTGGGGTGGCAAAACTAGCCTCATGGCTGGCGACCGCAAGATCACAACTGGCCACCAACTGGCATCCTGCAGCGGTGGCAAGACCGCCAACAACCGCAATAATGGGTTTAGGTGAACGGGTGACCGCCAGCATAAGCCGGACACAATCCGCCATAGTCGCTTCGAAAAAGGCTTTGCCCCCA
>Ga0181554_1004113_pt1 | contig 11949 bp, 14 predicted proteins | sample 011ome_16_FD_145602 | JGI IMG/M metagenome (GOLD analysis project Ga0181554, IMG submission 145602) | Coastal salt marsh microbial communities from the Groves Creek Marsh, Skidaway Island, Georgia - 011503CT metaG (spades assembly) | ecosystem: Environmental > Aquatic > Marine > Intertidal zone... | reverse complement strand
CATCTATGACCTGGTTGACGACATCAAGCAGGCCATGGCCGGCAAGCTGGCGCCGGAGCTGCGCGAAACCTTCCTCGGCAATGCGAAGATCCTCGAGGTCTTCAACATCACCAAGGTCGGCAAGGTGGCGGGTTGCCAGGTCACCGAAGGCACCGTGCAGCGCGGCGCCAAGGTGCGCCTGATCCGCGACAACGTGGTGATCCACGAGGGCACCCTCTCGACCCTGAAGCGCTTCAAGGACGAGGTGAAGGAAGTGCCGGTGGGCCAGGAATGCGGCATGGCCTTCGAGAACTACCAGGACATCCGCGCGGGCGACGTGATCGAATGCTTCCGCGTGGAGAAGGTCCAGCGCACGCTGGACTGAGGTAACAGATGAGCAAGGGCAGTGCTCCCTCCCAACGCCAGCTCCGCGCGGGCGAGTTGATCCGCCACGCGCTGGCGGACATCTTCCTGCGCGGGGAATCGGGCGATCCCGATCTCGAACGGCTGAACCCCACGGTCGTCGAGGTGCAGATCTCGCCCGACCTCAAGATCGCCACCGCCTTCGTCAGGACGCTTCAGCAGGGCAAGGAAAAGGCGCTGCTCGAGGCGCTGAACCGCAACCGCCGCTATATACGCGGGCTTGTGGCGCCGAAGCTCGAGATGAAGTTCACGCCGGAGATCCGCTACCGGGTCGACACGGCGCTGGATTACGCCAGCCACATCGACGAGCTCCTGCGGAGCCCGGAAGTGGCGCGGGATCTGGACAAGAAGTAGGCCTTCTCAGCGGCGTCATCCCGGCAAAAGCCGGGTTCCCGCTGTCCTTCCACATTGTGACCGCCCGAAGCTGAACCCCGGCTTTCGCCGGGGTGACTGCAGGGAGGCTGTAGAGAACGATGAAAAAGCAGAGAAATCCCGTTCACGGCTGGGTCATCCTCGACAAGCCCTATGGCATGAGCTCCACGCAGGCGGTGGGCAAGGTGCGCTTCCTGTTCAATGCCGAGAAGGCAGGGCATGGCGGCACGCTGGACCCGCTGGCTTCCGGCCTGCTGCCCATCGCGCTGGGCGAGGCCACCAAGACCGTTTCCCATGCCATGGACGGGCGCAAGGTCTACCGCTTTACCGCCAGCTTCGGCGAGGAGCGCTCGACCGACGACCTCGAGGGCGAGGTGACCCGGCGGTCGGACATCCGCCCTTCACAGGCTGAAATCGAGGCCATTCTGCCGCGCTTCACCGGCGAGATCCTGCAGGCGCCGCCCGCCTATTCGGCGATCAAGGTGGATGGCGCGCGCGCCTATGACCTAGCGCGTGCCGGGGAGGCCGTGGAGCTTGCCCCCCGGCCCATCCTGATCGAGGCGCTGCGGCTGGTCGGAATGCCGGATTCGGGTTCCGCAACCTTCGAGGTGACCTGCGGGAAGGGCACCTATATCCGCTCGCTGGCGCGCGACATGGCGCGTGCGCTGGGAAGTGTCGCGCATGTCTCCATGCTGCGGCGGGTGGCGGTGGGCCCGTTTGGCGAAGCCCATATGATTTCACTGGAAAAGCTGGAGGAACTCAGCCATAACGCCCCCGGCGGAAACGCCATGATTGGGGCTCTGCTCCCCATCGAGACCGTGCTGGACGGCATCCCGGCACTGGCCATCGACGAAGAGCAGGCCCGACGCCTGAAGCTTGGACAAGCCGTCCTGCTCAGAGGCGCGAATGCTCCCATTGCCGAAGATGCGGTTCTGGTGACGTGCGGGGGAAAGCCCGTCGGCATCGGCACGATCGGTCAGGGAACGCTCAAGCCGAAGCGTTTGTTCAACCTGTAACCATTTGGAGATGACCGAATGACCATGACTGCCGAGCGCAAGGTCGCTCTCGTGAAGGAATTCGCCACGAAGCCGGGTGACACCGGTTCGCCCGAAGTCCAGGTTGCGATCCTCACGGAACGCATCAACTACCTCACCGACCACTTCAAGACCCACAAGAAGGATAACCATTCCCGCCGTGGGCTTCTGACGATGGTGAGCAAGCGCCGTTCGCTTCTCGACTACCTGAAGCGGATCGACGATGCGCGTTACCAGACGCTCATCAAGCGCCTCGAAATCCGCCGCTAAGCGGGTTCGGGAACAAGGTACGAGCGGGCGGATCACCGAGTAGCCGCCCGCGTCCCCAACCAGAAGAGTCCGGCAATGGGGCCGGACTCCCATAGGCCCAACGGGGATGCCGTCCACAGTGGTGGTGCACGTTTTTCAAGCGGCGGCGAAGGGCAACAGGAAAACACCATGTTCAATATCGACGTCGAAGAAATCCAGTGGGGCGGGCAGACGCTGCGCCTCGAAACCGGCCGCATGGCCCGCCAGGCAGATGGCGCCGTGCTCGCCTCCCTCGGTGAGACCACCGTTCTCGCCACCGCCGTTGCCGAGCGCTCGGCGAAGCCCGGGATCGACTTCTTCCCGCTGACCGTCAACTATCAGGAAAAGACCTATGCCGCCGGCAAGATCCCGGGTGGCTATTTCAAGCGGGAAGGCCGCCCGACCGAGCGTGAGACACTGATCTCGCGCCTGATCGACCGCCCGATCCGCCCGCTCTTCGTCGCGGGCTTCCGGAACGAGACGCAGGTCATCGCCACCGTTCTCTCCTATGACCTCGAGAACGACACAGACATCCTTGCCATGGTGGCCTCTTCCGCCGCCCTCACCCTTTCGGGCATTCCCTTCATGGGCCCGATCGGCGCGGCGCGCGTCGGCTACATCAATGGCGAATACGTGCTGAACCCCACGATCGAGCAGCAGAAGCTCTCCTCCCTCGACCTCGTGGTCGCGGGCACGCAGGACGCTGTGCTGATGGTGGAATCGGAAGCCAAGGAGCTGTCCGAGGAAATCATGCTCGGCGCCGTCATGTTCGGCCATCGCGGCTTCCAGCCGGTGATCGAGGCGATCATCCGCCTCGCCGAGCGTTCCTCGCGCGAGCCGCGCGACTTCACGCCGCCGGATGAAGAGGCGCTCTACAACCAGGTCAAGGCCATCGCCGAGGCCGATGTGCGCGCTGCCTACGCGATCCCGAAGAAGGAAGAGCGCCACGAGGCCGTCGCCAAGGCGAAGGACAAGGTCATGGCCGCGCTGACCGGCGAGGACAAGCCCGACGCGCCGCCCGCCAACAAGATCGGCGAGGCCTTCAAGCACCTTGAGAAGGATGTGGTGCGCAACAACATCCTCGACACCGGCCACCGCATCGACGGCCGCGACACGAAGACCGTGCGCAACATCGTGGCGGAAGCGAGCGTCCTGCCGCGCACCCACGGCTCGGCGCTGTTCACGCGCGGCGAGACGCAGGCTCTCGTGGTGACGACGCTCGGCACCGGCGAGGATGAGCAGTACATCGACTCGCTCGACGGCACGACCAAGGGCACCTTCATGCTGCACTACAATTTCCCGCCCTTCTCGGTCGGTGAAACGGGCCGCATGGGCGCCACGGGCCGCCGCGAAATCGGCCACGGCAAGCTCGCCTGGCGCGCCATCCACCCGCTGCTGCCCGCAACGGACCAGTTCCCCTACACGATCCGGGTGGTCTCCGAGATCACCGAGTCGAACGGTTCGTCCTCCATGGCCTCCGTCTGCGGCGCCTCGCTCTCGCTGATGGACGCAGGCGTGCCGTTGAAGGCGCCCTGCGCCGGCATCGCCATGGGCCTCATCAAGGAAGGCGAGCGCTTCGCGGTGCTTTCCGACATCCTGGGCGACGAGGATCACCTCGGCGACATGGACTTCAAGGTTGCGGGTACGGCCGAAGGCATCACCTCGCTGCAGATGGACATCAAGATCACCGGCATCACCGAGGAGATCATGAAGGTCGCGATGTGGCAGGCCAAGGATGGCCGCCTGCACATCCTCGGCAAGATGTCGGAAGCCCTGACGGGCGCGCGCGCCTCGCTCGGCGAGCACGCGCCGCGCATCGAGACGCTGAAGATCCCGACCGACAAGATCCGCGAAGTGATCGGCACCGGCGGCAAGGTCATCCGCGAGATCGTGGAGAAGACCGGCGCCAAGATCGACATCCAGGACGACGGCACCGTGAAGGTGGCCTCTTCCTCCGGCACCGCGATCGACGCGGCCGTGAAGTGGATCAAGTCCATCGTGATGGAACCGGAAGTGGGCGAGATCTATGACGGCAAGGTCGTCAAGGTCGTCGACTTCGGCGCCTTCGTGAACTTCTTCGGCGCGCGCGATGGCCTCGTGCACGTTTCCGAGCTCGCCTCGAAGCGTGTGGCCAAGGTCTCCGACGTCGTCAACGAGGGTGACACCGTGAAGGTGAAGCTCCTCGGCTTCGACAATCGCGGCAAGGTGCGCCTCTCCATGAAGCAGGTGGACCAGGTGACCGGCGAGGACATCTCCAAGAAGCAGGGTGCTGAAGGCGAAGAGGCTCCTCAGGGCGAGTGATCGTCCGAACGGTAACGAATTTGAAGGCGCGGAGGTCAACCTCCGCGCCTTTTTATTTTGTTCTCACGATGGGCCGAGGCGCAGCCGCCCCGCCCCTTGCTTACTTGCTTGGCAGCATCACGGCGTCGATCACGTGGATGATGCCATTGTCGGTCATGATGTCCGCCTTGATGACCTTCGCATTGTCCACCGTCACGCCGTCAGCGCCCTTGGTGATCGCCAGCGTGCGGTCCGGCTTGGCCTTCAGCGTGCGCACATGGAAGGGACCAGACAGCATCTGGTTGGACGCGAGCTTGCGGGGCACCACGTGATAGGTGAGGATGGCGACGAGCTGGTCCTTGTTCTCGGGCTTCAGCAGATTGTCCACAGTGCCGGCGGGAAGCTTGGCGAAAGCCTCGTCGGTCGGGGCGAAAACGGTGATGTTCTGGGTCGTGGCCAGCGCATCGGCGAGGCCTGCGGCCTGTGCGGCGGCAAGCAGCGTGTTGAAGGTGCCCGCGGACTTCGCCGTGTCCACCACATTGGCGGCGGAGGCGGCAGCGGAACCGAGGCAAAGCGACAGAGTTGCCGCAAGAATGACCTTGTGCATGGAGTATCTCCGGAATGATGAATTCAGGCGGAGCGCCTTCGCCGTCTCAGCGTCTTGTGCAATCCGCGTATGCATGAAAACGAATGCTCGGGCCTCGCGGATTAAACCTCTGCAGACGCCGCCGCTCACGATTTCGTGACGGGGTGGCGATCTTTTTCTGCCGACCCCGGTCAAATCGACGGGGCTTTTTCTTTTCCGATCGGCATTGCAGGATGCAACCATGACAAACCTCGTGATGATCCCCGCCTTCGGCTGTGACGAGCGGCTCTACGCCGCCCTCAGCCCCCATCTGCCCTCCGACGTGCTCGCCTCCACGCTGATTGCCGATGGCGACAGCTTCGCGGCCTGCGTCGACCAGGTGCTTGCCCAGGCGCCTCAGGAGTTCGTGGTTCTCGGAACCTCCTTCGGGGGACGCGTGGCGCTGGAAACGGCCCTGGCTGCGCCGGGGCGGGTGAAGGGGCTTGTGGTGATCGGCTCTGGCCCGGGTCCCGTGGCCGACCCGCGCGCAGGCCTCAGGCGCTCCGAGCGGCTGCGGGCTGGCGAGGCGGAGCAGGTGGCGGCCGAGATGGGTGACATGATCGCGCATATGGAGGGGCCGAACGGAAGCGCCGCGCGCGATTGCTTCATCGAGATGTGCGAGACGATCGGTCCCGATGTGATGACGCGCCAGTCCGATGCGCTGGCGCAGCGCGCCGATCTTCGCCCGAGATTGGCGGAAGTCTCCTGCCCGGCGCTGATGCTGTGGGGCGTGCATGACCGCTTCTCGCCCGCCGCCGATGGCCTGCGCATGGCGGCGGCCATTCCCAACGGACGCTATGTGGAACTGGCCGATTGTGGCCATCTGCCGAGCCTCGAATATCCGGAGGAGACGGCGGCGGCCATCGCGCATTGGATGGCCGATGTGAAGCTCGCCGCTACGGCGTGAGGCTGGCGAGATATTCGCCGATGGCCTGGATATCGGCTTCGGGCAATTGCGAGATGTTGCGCTGGACCTGACCCATGCCGCCCGATGAAATCTTCTCGTAGCCCATCATCTCGCCATACTGGAGGGCGGAGGCGATGTCCTTCGCATCGGTGTAGCGGCCGCGCTCGATGAGGCCGCGCAGGCTCGGCACCTTGCCGGTTCCTTCCGGATGCGGGCCGCCGGCGAAGGCCCTGGACGTGTCGAGCGCCATCAGCGCGGTGCGCGGCGTGTGGCACTCGGCGCAATGGCCGGGACCGTTCACCAGATAGGCGCCGCGATTCCAGCTAGCGGTCTGGGTCGGGTCGGGTGTCCAGGGCGAGGTGTCGAGGCCCACCCACTTCCACAGGCCGATGCCACGACGCATGAGTAAGGATGCCGGAAGCTCAGCCGCGCGGTCGGGAGAGATCACGGCAGGAAGGCTCGCCAGATAGGCGCGGATGTCCAGCACATCCTCCACCTTCATATGCGCGTAGGATGTGTAGGGCAGGGCGGGGATCAGGTGTTCGCCCGAGCGCGAGATGCCGCGCTGCACGGCATTCACGAAGTCCGCATCCGTCCAGGCGCCGATGCCGGTTTCGCGATCAGGCGTCAGGTTCTTCGGATAGAAGGTGCCAACCGGCGTCTTGAGCGGTGCGCCGCCCGCCGGGAGATTGGCATCGACACCGCTCAGCTCTGCCGAGGGCTTATGGCAGGAGAGGCATCCCGCCGCGTGATACAGCAATTCGCCATTGGCGAGATCAGGCGTGTGCTGGGGAAGTGCCGCCGGGCTGATTGGGCGCGGCGCGCTCAAAACCCATGCCGCGGCGGCCCCCAGCGCCAGAACCAGCGCGAGGGCCGCCACGTTGCGTGAAGACAGGATCTTCAGGGATCAGTCCTCGGCCTTGCGGAACTTCTCGTGGCAGATCTGGCAGGACTTCCCGAGATCGGGGAAGGCCGCCTTGAAGGAGGCTTCGTCGGCGGAAGCCTTCACGCCGCCCATCGCCTTCACATAGGCGGCACCGGCGGCCTCGAAGCCCGCCTTGTCGGTCCACACGGCCTCGAGCGCCTCGGTCTCGACAGCGCCGCCCGGCTTCGTGTCCTCGCCCCACCATTCGCCCCAGCCGGCGCAGGCCGCTTCGGCACTGGCGATGGCCGCGTCGATGGCCGCCTTGTCATAAGCCGCCTGTCCCTTGATCACCGGCACCATGGCCTTCATCATTTTGCCATTGGCCTTCATGCAGGCTTGGCGGGCCTGGATGGCTTCGGCGGGGCTGCTCGCGGCCATGGCCGCGGAGGCAAGCCCGAGCGCCAGAGCACCCGCCGCGAACACGCCCATCACTGTCTTGATCGTCATCTGCATTTCCTCCGTCTCCTGCGGTGGCAAGGATCGCCCCGCGGTGAGACTACGTCCATAACTGTCACCATTTCCATCACAATTGAGTGTAGCCGCGCGCAACTCGGTAATTTCCGGTTCAGCCTGCCGCAAAACCGCCCTTGTTGGGCCAAGTCCGCGCCGCATGGGGCTTTCATTGAAGAGCCCCAAGGAGATTCAGTGCTCCTTAAGACGCAGCAGGGATAATCGAATGAACAAGGAGAGGGCAAGCAAGGTGGCAAGCGGGGGCAAGACGGAGAGCAAGGCGAAGACGCGCAAGGCGGCGCTGAGCCCTGAACTCAAGGAAGTTCTCAACATGCTGAAGTCGCTCGAGACGGAACTCGAGCCAGGCAAGCAAACGGTGCGCTGAGCGCTATCTGCGGTGCTTGAAAGCTGAAGAGGGCGGGGCTTCCCCGCCCTTTTGCTTTTGGAAGAGGCGATCAGCCCCGCAGGATCTCGACCGTGTCGCGCGCGGAGGCGATCAGCAGGCCCAGCGCATCGTGCCGAGCGCGCTCCGAACAGGCGCGCTGCACCTTTTGCGCCGCCCAATCGATGCGGCGGGCCGCCACTTCCCGGCCGAGGCTCCCGAGCCTCGCGGCCGAGACCAGCATGGCGCCATCCTTCTGCGCCGTGCGGCCCTCCTCGAGTTGGTCGAGGCAGGTTTCGATCGCGCGGCAGGCACGGTCGGAAAAATGCTGCCAGTCAGTGCCGCGCAACTGGCGGAGTTCCGCCTCGTCGAACAGGGGCGGCAGGTGATCGGCAGGCGGTTCGGCCGGCGCACACGCCAGCGCAGATTTGACCGCCTCGTGCAGTTCGTTGCGGTTGGCGGGCTTGGGGAGCGCGATGTCGAATGTGTCGCGCCAGTCGCCGGTGCGCACCGAGTCCGCGAGGAAGGCGGAGAGTGCCATCAGCGGTGTGGCGGCGGCGGGCCCGCCCATACGGCGGATGGAGCGCGCCGCGGTGATGCCGTCCATCACCGGCATCTCGATGTCGAGCACGATCACGTCGAAGCGGTTTTCGGCGGCGCATTTCACCGCGTGCTCACCATGCACCACGGCTTCCACGTCGCAGCCCATGCCCTTCAGCATGGCGGCCGTCACCACGCGCATCGGGTCGCAGTCTTCCGCCAGCAAGAGGCGCGGGCGCCCGCCGCAGGGCGCGCGGAGGCTCAGCGATTTCCGTTCCACCTTCGCGCAGTTCACCGCCGGCTCAGCCATACTCTGCCTACTCATTGTCCTGAGCGGGTGAGGCTAAGTGCCAATGGTTTTTAATTGGTGATCTGCGGACAGCGTTACCCGCTATGGTTAACCTTTGATGGAAGCCGCTTACTTGGTGCCGAACATGCGGTCGCCCGCATCGCCGAGGCCCGGAACGATGTAGCCGTGATCGTTCAGGTGGCTGTCCACCGCGGCGGTGTAGATCGGTACATCAGGGTGCTGTTCCGCCACCCGCTTCACGCCTTCCGGGGCCGCAAGCAGGCAGACGAGGCGCACGTCCTTCGCACCGCGCTCCTTCAGCTTCTGGATGGCGTAGGCCACCGAGTTGCCGGTGGCGAGCATCGGGTCCACCACGATCACCGGGCGCTCGTCGATGTCCGTCGGGACCTTGAAGTAATACTCGACCGGCTGGAGCGTCTTGGGATCACGGTAAAGCCCGATATGCCCGATGCGGGCGGAGGGCAGCAGGTCCAGCATGCCTTCGAGCAGCCCGTTACCGGCGCGCAGGATCGACACGATCACCAGCTTCTTGCCCTTGAGGATCGGGGCCTCCATCGCGGCGACGGGTGTCTCGATGGATTGCGTGGTCATGGGCAGGTCACGCGTCACTTCATAGGCGAGCAGCAGGCTGATCTCGCGCAGGAGCTGGCGGAACACAGCCGATGGCGTTGCCTTGTCGCGCATGAGGGTGAGCTTGTGCAGCACCAGCGGGTGATCGACCACGACGAGTGATTTCGGGCGGTTGCTCTCGGTCATGGCTATTCTCCTTCGGGATGCTACGGTCCGTTTTGCGAAATGCGCCTGCCGAATTCAAGCGGGCGCGGCACTCATCCACCGTTTTGCGCGTTGAGCCCCGAAACGAGCCTTGCATGGGGACCGGTGGTTGCCTATATCCGTAACGACAATCGTTACAGAAAGGAGCCTTGCCATGACCGCAACCGCGCCCATTCCGCGTGGCACCCGCATTGGCCATGTGCATCTGAAGGTGTCCGACCTGAAGCGTGCGCTGGATTTCTATTGCGGCGTGCTTGGCTTCGAGTTGCAGCAGATGTATGGCCGCCAGGCCGCCTTCGTTTCGGCGGGCGGCTATCACCACCATATCGGGCTCAACACTTGGGAGAGCGAGGGCGGCTCGCCGCCGCCGCCGGGCACCACGGGCCTGTTCCACGTGGCGATCCTCTATCCCACCCGCGCCGACCTCGCCGATGCCCTGAAGCGCCTCGTGGCCCACAAGGTGCCGCTCGATGGCGCGGCGGACCATGGCGTGTCGGAAGCGCTCTACCTGCACGACCCGGATTTCAATGGGATCGAACTCTACTGGGACAAACCGCAAGACCAGTGGCCACGTAACACCGACGGAAGCCTTGCGATGGTGACCGAGCGGCTCGATCTCCACGACCTCATCAACACCCAAAACTGAAGGGAAAGACCATGACGAAAGTTCTCGTGCTTTATTACTCTGCCTGGGGCCACATGGAGCAGATGGCCTATGCCGCCGCCGAGGGTGCGAAGGAGGCCGGCGCCGAGGTGGATGTGAAGCGCGTTCCGGAACTCGTGCCGGACGACGTGGCCAAGGCCGCCTGGTACAAGCTCGACCAGAAGGCGCCCATCGCCAACCCGCTGGAACTCGAGAACTATGACGCCATCATCTTCGGCTGCGGCACGCGCTACGGCACCATGGCCGCCCAGATGCGCAACTTCATCGACCAGACGGGCCCGCTCTGGGCCAAGGGCGCGCTGATCGGCAAGGTCGGCTCCGCCATGACCTCCTCCGCCACCCAGCATGGCGGCCAGGAATCGACGCTGCTCGGCTTCATCCCCACCATGCTGCACCATGGCATGGTCGTGGTCGGCCTGCCCTATAGCTGGGCCGGACAGTCGGGCGTGGACGAAATCCGCGGCGGCTCGCCCTATGGCGCCACCACCATCACTAACTCCGATGGTAGCCGCCAGCCCGCCCAGCACGAGCTTGACGGCGCGCGCTTCCAGGGCCGCCACGTGGCGGAAGTGGCCGCGAAGCTGGCGAAGAAGTAAGCTCTCGCAACTTAGCTTGCGCAGGAGATGCCCGGGTTTTCGCCCGGGCATTTTTTGTTGGGTGAGGTTTAACCCGCCGCCTTCAGCGCCTTGGGAAGTTCTTCCGCCAGGATGTGCAAGTCTTCTTCTGTTCCTGCCGTGATGCGGATGCAGCGGTTCAGGGGCGCAACGCCCGGCATGCGCACGAAGACCCCGGCGGCCACCAGCGCATCGAGCACGCGCCTGGCGTAATCACCGTCGCGACCGCAATCGACGGCGACGAAATTGGTGGCGGAGGGAAGGGGCGTCAGGCCATTGGCGCGCGCGATCGCCGCGATCTCGTCACGCGCCGCGGCCACCTGCGCGACGACGCGCTCGAGGTGGGCCTGATCGGACAGGGCCGCGATGCCCGCCGCCTGGCCCATGCGGGTGACGCCGAAGTGATTGCGGATCTTGTCGAAGGCGCGGATCAGGTCCTTGTGGCCAACGCAGTAGCCAAGCCGCATGCCCGCCATGCCATAAGCCTTCGAAAAGGTGCGGAAACGCAGCACGGACAGGTTCTCAACATCGAGCGGCGGCAGCGTTCCTTCAGGTGCGAATTCGCCATAGGCTTCATCGAGCATGAGCAGCGCGCCGTCCGGCAATCGCGCGATCATGCGCTGAACCTCCGCCGCCTCCCACCATCCGCCCATCGGGTTGTCGGGGTTTGCAAAGTAGATGAGCCGCGCCTTCTCGCGGCCGGCAAGATCGAGCAGAGACGCAGGGTCTTCGCTGTCTTTCACGTAAGGTGTGGTGACGAGCCTGCCGCCGAAGCCGTTCACATGGAAATTGAAGGTCGGGTAGGCGCCGAGCGAAGTCGCCACGGTGACGCCCGGTTCCACGAAGAGCCGCACCGCAAGGCCGAACAGCCCGTCGATGCCTTCACCCACCATGACGTTCTCCGGCCCCACGCCCAGATGGGCGGCAAGGGCGGCGCGAATCTCATGGTTCTCGGGGTCGCAATATTGCCAGACCTCGGCGGCTGCGGCCTGCATCGCTGCAATGGCCTTGGGCGAGGGGCCGAACACGCTCTCATTGGCGCCGATGCGCGCCCGGAACATCGTTCCCGTGCGGCGCTCGAGTGCTTCGGGCCCGACGAAGGGCACGGTGGAGGGGAGGGTTTCGACGAATGGCGTAAAGGGGAATGTCATGACACGTAGTTCCGCCAATCATGTTCTTCCTTGAAGCCGAGCATCTCGCGGATCTTGCGGTTCGAGAGCGGTGCCTCGTTGCCTTCCATCTCCCGCGTCAGCGGGATCTCGGGGCAGTGCTTCTTCAGGAAGCTGGCGGTGGGCTCGCGCGCCGTGATCGTGTCGTTCACGGCATTGAACACCTGGAAGCCCAGCCCATCCTTTTCGAGGCAGAGATGCACGATCTGCCCC
>Ga0181554_1004110_pt1 | contig 11956 bp, 7 predicted proteins | sample 011ome_16_FD_145602 | JGI IMG/M metagenome (GOLD analysis project Ga0181554, IMG submission 145602) | Coastal salt marsh microbial communities from the Groves Creek Marsh, Skidaway Island, Georgia - 011503CT metaG (spades assembly) | ecosystem: Environmental > Aquatic > Marine > Intertidal zone >... | reverse complement strand
GCCCTCAGAAACCGCCCACCCCCGCGCCGCTCCCCCCCCCGCGTCCCCTCCCTCTCGCGCTCTTCTCGTGCGCCAGCGTAAACTTAGGGCCATTCCATACAAGCGAACGTCGGGGTGGAGTTCAAAGGCGTCAGTTGGAGTTGAAAGGCGTCGAGGTCGGGGATTGAAAGCGAGGGGTGGGCGGAGAGACACGACGGCAAACGTCCTTAAGAAACGGCGTTCACCACGCGAACGCGGTCGTATGGGGACCAGTGTATAGAACGCGCCTTATCCGCGAAGCGTTCGATCTCCGCGACGCCCTTCGTGATGGTCGTGAGATAACTCGTCATCAGCGTGTCGTTCATCTCCTCGAGCTTGTGCGCGTCGAACCGGTCGTCCTCCTCGTCGCGTCCCGCCCCGGGCAGCGCGCGCATCATCCGCATCGCCGCGCGGACGACGTCGTGGTCGATCGGCGTCGCGCCGCTCTGGACGCGGTCGGGGTCGAGGGTGTTTGCCCGTACGAAGCGACGAACGTCGGGGTGGAGTTGAAAGGCGTCAGAAGCGGAGTTGAAAGGCGTCGAGGTGTGTGCGTCGGGATTGAAAGCGAGCGAGGGGAGAAGGGACACGCGTCAGAAGACACGACAAGACGCGCCTGAACGTCGCGCAGGTGGTTCAACACCGCCCCGACGCGCGTCTCCAGCATCCGCGTCGCGTCCGCCATGCCTCGGAGGTGCGACAGGTACTGCCCCGCGGGCGTCTGCTGCCCCCAGTCCCCGGCGCGCATCAGGTCGTCGATCGCGATCCTCTCCGCCTCGTCGGTGACGATCGAGTACTTCACGAGCTCCAGCGCGAGTACATCCCCGCCGCGTTGGACCGCGCGGTGCAGGCCGATGGGGATCTCCGCCGCCGCGCCCGTCAACGCGTCTCGCGTGTTGATCCCTTCCATCGGCCCCACCGCCGCGTCGTCGCCGCCGCCTCCGCCGCCGCTATTACCGCCGCTTCCTCCTCCTCCTCCCGCGGATGACGCCGCTTGTTTCGCGCGCTCGTACGCCTCGGCTTTCTTGTCGTTCAAGTACGGGTCGTACAGCATGAACACGGGCGACTCGGCGACGCCGCGCGACGCCAGCGCCCTGGTCACCGCGACGTCGACGACCGGATCGAGCGCCTCGCCGGTGCTGTACCACCCCACGATCTCCAGCTTCGCGTGCGTCTGCTTGTATCGGTCCTTCTGCTCGCTCAGGAACTTCCAGTCGAGCTCGATCGCGCCGTTGGCGCCGTCCGGGCGCGCGTACAGGCACTCGAACGAGCTATTAATCTCGACCTCGCGCGGCGTCTGCGTGCCGAGAAGGCATCCGATCAGGCGGTCCGGCTCCGCCTCGGGCGGGTCGATGTTCATCTTCGTCCTCGTGAAGTAGTCCGAGATCTCCACGAGGACGAGCGGGTGGACCTTGTACGCCTCCATCGCGCGCCGTCGGACGTAGCGCGTCGCGTCTCCCCGTCCGAGCAGAAGTGACATGACATCGCGGGGGGCGCGGAAACTCAGCGGAAACTGAAGCGCCCGTTCTGTTTGTCGTCATCAGAGGTCGACGCGTCTCGCGCGTCATTGACGCGCCGCGCGAGGAGATCTCGTCGCGAACACGACTCGAAGCCGCCGTTTCACGCGGACGCACGCACGCGGCACCGCGCGCGAGTGAACTTCGGTCGCGCACGTCGCGGCGACGCGCGTCAGATCGTCGATCGCGCGCCCGCCGAGGAGGGCGTTTGAGAAGAGGAGAGGATTATTGTTGATTAGAGCGAACGGCGAAGGTCTCTCGCGATGCTGCCGCTGTCGCTCCTCAAGACGGCTCAGGGTCACCCCATGGCGCGTCGCGACTCGCTCGTCCGCTCTCGATCCGCTCTCGATCCTCTCCCCTAAACCCGCGCGATCGCGACCGCGTCCCGCGTCCCCGCGCGCGCCCCCCGTCGCGATCCTTCAAGCAGAGTCCGACCGCGCCCCCGTCCCCCATTCATTCGACCGCCGCCTCGATCGCGCGCTCACACCCCCAGTTCCCCCCTCCTCCCCTCCCCGAAAAACAGCTCGTGGAGCTCAAGAACGGCGAGACGTACAACGGCCACCTCGTGTCGTGCGACACGTGGATGAACGTCCACCTCAAAGAGGTCATCTGCACGTCCAAAGACGGCGATCGGTTCTGGCGAATGGCCAACTGCTACGTGAGAGGGAACACGATCAAGTACGTGTGCGTCCCGGACGAAGTGATCGGCCTCGTAGAGGAGGAGAACCTCCGCAAGAAGGACTCGCGGCCGACGGTGGGCGGGAGAGGTCGCGGGCGGGGCGGCGGCAGAGGGGGTGGACGCGACGGCGGCGACGGCGGGAGGGGCGGAGGACGCGGGGGACGCGGGGGCCGAGGCGGGAGAAGCTGATCTGACGGACGGGCGCGGCGCGTTCAAACGACTTCTTCGCGGCGGGTTTTTTTTTGAAGGAGAGGGAGAGGAAGCCGCGAGGAGGGCACGGCAGAGCGACGAACGACGCGATCGATCGTCGAGCGCGCGATAGATAACTCACCGATGTTTAATCACATCACACGCCTACGCCTCGCCGCGATCGCGCGATCGCTCGCGATCGCGTTACCCGCGCTGCCCGCGACCCAAGAGCCCGCCGTTTCCGAACCGATCCTTTCGGTTCTTGAACACCCAATACAACGCGAGCCCGCCCATGATGTAGTCCACGGTCCACAGCAACGACTCGAAGTACGTCCACCCCACCCAAAAGTCGCTCATTTCCCGGTCGTCCTCGGCCTCAGCCTTCGAGACGTTCGTCCATCCGTTGTAATTCGCCCCCGACGCGATCGAAGCGGCGAAGAAAAAGATCACGGACAAGGCTTGTATGATCACGTAATACGTCGTCATCCGGCCGTTCTGCGTCGCGAGGCCTTTGTACCCGTTGTAGAACGAATACATCCCGACGATGGAGTAGATGATCAGGTTGAACAGGGAGTAGAACACGTGAAGGACCTTCCACTGAACGCCGCCGCACGCGAGGACGAAGTTCCCTAAAAAGTTTACGAAAAACGTCGCGGTCGACATGATGTAGTTCCAGTGCGCGACCCTCACGGCTTTCCTCGACGCGTCGTCCTCGACGTCGCCGAGGTGAAAGTGGATCACCTTGATCAGCGGCGGGTAGTTGTAGTCCTCCCTGTCGCGGAGTGGATAGACGTGAGCGGACGGACGGACGAGAGGCGGCGCGGGAGGGACGCGGGCGGAAAACCGATCCGAGGAGGGCGTGCGGCGCGAACGTCCTGTCCGCGGGGAATCGCGCTCGGCGCGGGACGCACCAGTCCACGTTCCCCTGCAATTCCGCGCGCTTCTCGCGGTACTGCTGCATGGACGCCTTCATGGACGTCTTCATCGTCGACGCCGTCACGCTCGCCATCGCCTGGATGGTCGCCATCGTCGCCGAGTTCCTCGCGCGAGCGTCGAGCGGTCAGCAGATCTCGCGCTGACTTCTTTTCGCTCGGCTCTCCCCGCGTCGAGCGCCGCGCGTTCGGACGGGACGGACGCGCGCCGTGCGACCGGACGCGAGCGCGAAATCAGGGATCGTCGAGGAGACGCGCGCGTGCGCGAGCGATCGACGCGCGGAGTGGCGTGCGAGCGCGAGGTGCGACGCGCGCGCGCGGTCTCGAGTGCCGCCGGGCCCCTCGCGCTCGTTTCAAATATCCCGCGAGCGATGAGCGACGATCGTCGCTCGATCGCGCGCGTCGCGGTCGAGCTGGCTCGAGCGTGTTGCGCGATGTTGACCCCTGCGAAGTCACGTTTTCAAAGGAAATTTTCTTCGCTCGACCCACGTTCTGTTGCGATTTTCACCCCGGAATCGTGCGACTTTCACCGGTCAGATGACTCGGCGCGGCGGTAGACGGGCAGCTCGCTGCCGTGCGCGTCGAGCCACGGGCGATTCGAGCGCCACACCGAGGCGCGTCCGGCGCACGCGACGACCTCGCGACCGCCGAATCCGCGTCGCGCGCGCACGTCTCGCGCGCGTCAACGTACTCGGACGTCGCGCGAACCCGCGGGCGTCTCCTTCCTTCTGAGCGCGACGCGCGGGCGAGGGGGAGGACTTCAGCGAATTCGTCGCAGCGCGAGAGGTCGTTCGAGAAGCGACGGGAATCATCATGAGCGACGACGGGTTCCCCGACGTCGACACGGTGAAGTATGAGAACACGTACATCATGAAACCCGAGGATTACGGAGAGGTGCGCCCCGCGAGATGGCGTCCTCCGCGCTCGCGAACTCCCCGCCGCGCGCGCCTCGAGCGCGAATCTTGCTTGGACCAGCAATTCAACCCGTTCTGTTTTTGGAACCGCGTCCGCCGTTCGCGAGATTCGTCTCTGATCGATTCCCTCCCTCCCTCCCTCCCTCGATCGATCGAACGCGCAGGGGTACAAGTTCATGCGGGGACCGGTGCAGAAGGTGCTGTCGGAGACGATAAAGGAGCGCCTGCACGACACGACGTACGACCCGCTGAAGAGCGCGCAGATCGCGAAAGAGCTCGCGGACACGATCAAAGAGCGCGTGAAAAACTTAAACTTCACGCGGTACAAGCTCGTCGTGCAGGTCACCGTGGGGGAGAAGACCGGGCAGGCGATCCGGCTGGCGTCGAGGTGTTTGTGGGACACCGCGACGGATAACTTCGCGAGCGATTTCTACGAAAACTCGAGCGTGTTTTGCGTCGCGATGGTGTTCGGGTTGTATTACGAGTGAAGAACGATGAGACGCGCGAGGCGCGGCGCGGTGGCAGTCGGGAGGCGTCGTCGCGTCGGTCGTATAAGGCGCGTCTCGCGCGCGCGTAATCCACCTAACATGCTAGCAGCGTACAAATCAAACACATCGATGTCATCTCGCGATTCGTCGCTCACGTCCCGAACGCGTCGAAATTCACGCCGCTCAAACTCAGCGCGATCCACACGACGCCGACCACCGCGCAACACAACGAGGAGAACAACATCAGACGCCGCCTCAGCGCGTCCCCGTACGCGTCCCCCAGCGCTTTCGTCAGCTTCCCGTACAACGCCGCGAACGCGCCCATCGTGCACACGGTGCTCGCGAGAAAACCCCCAAAGTACCCGCACGCGAGCGCCGGGTCCCGCAGCGACACCGCGGGGAGGACGCCGAGGACGGCGCCGGGGCCCGCGGCGCCGTGGACGACGCCGACAGTCACCGCGAGCGCGGTCCGCGTCAGCGGGTCGTACTTTTTAGCGCTGTCGCCGGCGCCGTCCGCGGACCCTCTCTCTTCGTCTCTCGGCGTCGCCGTCGCCCGCGCCGGGGCGTTCGCCGTCGATCGCAACCGCGCGGACGCCAACAGCGACGCGCGCTCGCCCGCGCTGCGGTCCCCCCCCCCCGCGTCTCCGTCAAAAACGCCGCCGTCCAGGCTCGACAGGTCGCGGTACTCCGACGCGGTGCGGTGAATCCCACCCCCCACGCCGATGCCGTAGAGCCCCAGCCCGAGCATCAAACTCCCGACGACGACGCCCGCGACGGTCTGCAGCTTCCCCCGCAGCGCTTCGTCGTTCTCCTTATCCACCGCGAGGATGATCCCGAACACCGCGAGCAGGCCGACGCCGTGCCCGCAGCCCCACCGCACGCTGCGAGACGAGAGGAGACAGACGGAGAGAGAGAGGAGGGCGATGCCGGCGCGAGAGGTCAGGAGCGCGGCGACGCGACGTGGACGGACGGACGCGAGACGGGGCGGGGCGGTCGAGGCGCGCGACGACGACGACGACGACGACGACGACGAGGACGAGGACGAGCGACGAACGAATCGCGTCGCCAGCGCGCGCACCCGAGCCAGAACGCGCGCGTCGGTTGGTTCCCGCACGACAACGTCGCGACCGCGGCGATGTGGTCCGCGCCGGTGACGACGTGCAGGATCCCCATGAGGAGCCCGCCGCCGACCGCCGCGATCGCGGAGGTCGGGTGGATGCCCATCGCGATCCCCCCGCGCCGGTCGTACTGACGAGTCTTGTTGTTCGCTCGGCACCAGTCAGATAATCAGAGGAACGTGATTAAAACCGGGCACCCTCGGACCACCCCGCCACAAGACGCCCGCGCGGGCGGGCTTCCTCGGTCGCGCGGAAGCGATGAGCGGCCCGAGCGCCGCGCGAGGCGGCGGCGGCGCCGGCGACGACGGCGGACGTCCCTCGCTCTTCTGCGCGGCGCCGCGAGACGCGGTCTCTTCGTCCGAGGAATCTGATGACGATGATGCGTCGGAGCAACCATCGCGGCAGCGCACCCCCCCGGCCCCGCATCGCACGCCGCCGCGCGACGGCGACGTCGACGCCGACGCCGACGCCGCCGCCGTGCGCGCGGCCGCGGCGAAGCTGATGCGCACGGCGACGACGTCGCCCACGCGTTCGCCGCGACGGAGCCTGTTCGCGACGCTCGGCATGCGCGTGGACACCGTCCGCGACTCGGACGACTCGGACTCGGACGACGACGCCGACGTGACGCGCGAGGCGAACGCCCTCGTGTCCGCGGCGTCGCGCGGCGACGCCGTCGCGACGCGCGCGCTCAAGGAGGCGCTGCGCTCGGCGACCGCGTCGCTGGCGTCCTCGAGCGGGGGAGACGCGGACGCGGACTCGGACGCGGACGCGAACGCGCGCGCGGCGGGCGCGATAGCTGACGCGGTCGTCGACGCCGTCGCGACGAGGCTCCTCCCGGGCGCGCCGGAGGCGTCCGCGCGCGCGGCGGACGCGCGCGCGTTCTCGGACGACGTCGACGACGTCGACGACGTCGACGACGACGACGTCGTGGAGTTGTCCGCCCCGGAGGCGAGGTGCGACGCGAAGGTGGCGTGCCTGGGCGCGGAGCTCCTGTCGTCTCTGCCGCCGGACGCACAGCTGGCGGCGGTCGACGACGACGACGACGACGACGACGAAAGCGCCGCGTCTCCCGCGAGGGCCGGGCCTCGACGGCGTCTCCTGCGCGCGCTCCTCCACGCCTTCCGCGCGTCGATGACGAACTGCGTCGACGCCGCGCGCCACGGCGCGTTCCCGCCGCTGGTCCGCGCGTTCGCCGCCGCCGCCGACGCGAACGAAATTCGAGAAGGCGCCGCGCCCGCCGTCGCGGAGGAGACGCGGCTTCTCGGCGCGTGCGTCCGTCTCCTCGCCTCGCACGCGCTGCCCACGCATCACCTGCGCGCGTGGCTGAAGACGTGCGCGACCGCGCGAGGACGCGCGCGCGGGACGCTTCTGGACGCGCTCGACGGCGCGTTGTCGTCCGGCCGGTGTCGTCGCGCGCCGAGCGCGTCCTTCGCGCTCGACGGCGAATCGTCCGGCCTCCTCGGGCCCGCCTCGCCGGGCGCGTGGCCGTTCAACGAGAGAGGGTTCACGTTCGCGACGTGGGTGTTTCTCGAGAGCACGTCCGTCGTGTCCGAGCGCGCGGCCGCGGCGACGGCGGCGATGGCGAGGATGGCGGCGTTTACCTCGGGAGGGTCCGCCGCGGCGACGGCGTCGACGTCGCGTGTCTCCGCGACGGCGGCGTCGTACGCCGCGGACGGCGAGAATGAAACGCACATGCCGCGGCTGTTTAGCTTCATTTCTACCGAGCCGGGGGGGGCGCAAGGCGTCGAGGCGTACTTTCACGGCGCGTTCTTAGTCCTAGAAGCGAACGGCGGGCGGGGGAAGGTGGACCGCGTCGCGGTGCCGTTTACGCACGCGTTCGCGCTCAAGACGTGGACGTGCGTCGCGATCGAGTACCGACCTCCGGAGGCGTATAACGTCCCTTCGTTGGGCGTCAGCGACCCGGCATCGCACGGAGAAGTGAGACTGCACGTCAACGGCGTCGCGGTGGAGACGCACAGGATGACGCTGCCGAGAGTCAGCGGAAGTTTGGGGTTTTGTTGCGTCGGGACGAACCCGCCCGCGGCGATGGCGGGTCTGCAATCGAAACGGCGACAGTGCGCGTTGTACGGACACCTCGGGCCGGTGTACGTGTTCAGAGAGTACATCGGGGGCAAACACGTGTCGGACATAGCCGCGCGCGGCGCGAGCTACGTCCCGGGGTACGGCGCGTCGCCGCCGTCGATCGAGGACGGCGGGATCGGCGGAGGAGAGAGGGAGAGGGCGAAGAAGAGCGGCGGGAAAAAGATCGCGGCGAAGGCGTCGGCGTTCGCGGGCGCGGCCGCGAAAGCGTTCACGAAAGCCGCGGCGAAAGCGGGCGAGCAGCTCGCGACGCCGGCGAAGAAGAAGAACGGCCACCGCGTGAGCGGCGGGGAACTCGACGCCGCGAACGACGACGAGGAAGAGGAGGAGGAGGAGGAGGAGGACGACGCGTCGGCGTCCTCTCGTCTCGCGTCGTCGGCGGAGGCGAGCTGGACATCCCTCGACGCCTCGCTGGCGCCCGCGCTGTTCACGCTGCTACACCCCGCGATGATGGACGCCCGAAAGCGCGTGCCCGACCTCTCGCCGTCGGGCATCGAGACGGACCGACACGGCAGCGCGCTCGGGTCGACGACGGCGACGCGCGTTTCGTCGCCGAGGGAGTCGCTGTGGGCCGCCGCCGCGGGCGGGCCGTCGTGTGTCGTAACGCTCTTATCCCCGACGTTATGCCCGAAAACGTTCCAGCCGCGAGATGCGGCGGACGACGCGGGCGCGATGAGAGCCGCGGGCGCGGCGTTGCGCCCGGCGCTGAGCGTGATGGCGAGCGCCGGGGAGGGACGGTCCGCGGTGGCGATAGCGTCGCTGGACGCGATGTCGTCCGCGGACGCGCCGCGGCTCATCGCGCGCGCGTTGCCTCACGCGCTTCACGCGCTCCGGGAGACGCACGAGGGCGACGAAAACGCGTTAGACGACGCGGAGGTGGAGGTCGTGAAGGCGGTGGAGCGGCTTTTGGAGGCGTCGAGGCGGCACCCGCCGTTGCGCGCGCGCGTGCTCGCGCGGCTGTTCGTCGATTTCACGCCGTGGCTCGGCGGCGGGATCGACGGCCGCGTCGGCGTCGGCGCGCGCGCGATGATGCGCGTGATTCGCGCGAGCTCGAACGTGGCCGCGACGTTAGAGGGCGGCGTCACGCTGAGGAAGCTCTGCGGCACGACGCGGTTGTTGGACGCCGCGCGGCGGTACCTATCGCTCGACCTATCGGGTAGCGACGCGCGCATCGAGCTCGAACGCGGGGACGGCGACGACCTCGTCGAACCGAGTACTCACGCCTCGAACGCGGACGTCGTCGCCACCGGCGGGTTGCGGAACCCCACGATGGAGGATAAAGTCGCGCTCGTGGACGAGCTCGCGCTCGCCATCTCCACGCTCGTGAACGGCGCGGACGGACGAAGACTCGCGGACGAGGCGACGCGTCTCGTGCACTTTCTCGCGGACGCGAAGGACGCGTGCCTCGCGTCGCGAGTGCTCTCCCTCGCGCGCCGCGCCGCTGCGGCGCCGAACCGCGCGCGCGCGGAGACGTTCACGGCCGCGTTTCTCGCCGCGGGCGGCGCCGAGATCGTCCTCGCGCTCGTCCGCGCCGCGGCTCTCGGCGCGACGACAAAGGACGAGACGGACGCCGCGCCTCAAAACGCAAACTTCCGCCGCGCCGAGCTCGTCGCCGCGTGCGCGCGTCTCCTCGGCCACCTCGTCGCCGTCGGCGCGATGAACCCCGACGTCGCTTCGCGCGCGGGGGTGAGCTTCGACGCGGTCGCGACGCCGGCGCTGGTCGAGCGCGCGATGCGGCACTGCCTGCGACGCGCGCCGCGCGCGTTGCTCACGGAAGAGACGTACGACGCGGCGTTGAACGCGTCGCTGGACGGCGGCGGCGGCGGCGGCGGCGGCGGCGGCGGCGCGGAGAACCTCGCGAGCATGACCAGCGCGCCCGCGCGGTTGAACCCCGACACGTCGTTTTTCCTCGGCGCCGCGCTGGAGGCTCTGTCGCGCGCGTCGCGCGTCGTGAAGCGCCGCGCCGTGCACGACGTCTTCGCGTTGTGCTGCGTCGACGACGACGCGAGGAATCACGTCGCGCGAATGCCGGAGTGGCCGTCGTGGCTCGTGTCTCTCCTCGTGACCGAGTCTGTCTCCGAGTTGAAGGACGATGACCTCATCTCGCGGTGCGGCGACGTCTTGGACGTCCTGTTGCAACACGCGGTGCGGCAGAGGGAGGGGTGGAGAGTCGTCGAGGGCGTCGTTCGCGCGTTCGAAGAAGCCGCGGAGGCGTCGACCGCGCGCGGCGGCGGTGGCGGCGCCGCCGCCGCCGCGTCGCGCGCGTGCGACGACGCGCTCGCGAAGCTCGCGACGTTCACCGCGAAAGAGCTCGGCGGCCTCGCGCACAGCTCCAGCGGCGCGACCGCGGACGCCGCGCGCGTCTCGCCGCGGCATCGCCGCGCGGGGAGCATCAGCGGCGATTCCCTCGGCGGCGACGGCGACGGCGACGACGCGGCGGCCGCCGCGACGGATTCCCCGCTCGCGGTCATGCGCGAGAACGCCGCGGCGACGCTGCGGTTCGCCGTCGAGCACATGCGGGGGGCGAGGCACGCGAGATGGTTCCGCGGCGGCGGCGAGGAGCCACCGCGCGGCAACGGTCTTCCCGTGGACGCGGCGCCGTACGGAGACGTCTCGTCGTCGTTGGCGCACTTCGGCGCCAACGCGCCGCGAGACCCGGAGCTTCAGTGGCGGCGGCGATGCTGGCTCGCGACCGCGGGCGAGGGCGACGATTTGGACGCGTGGATGGACGCGGCGGGGCCGTCCGTCATGAGTCGCGGCGGCGAAGGCGGCGGCGAAGGCGGCGGCGAAGGCGGAAGCGGTCTCGCGCTCTTGCGCGCCGCCGCGGGTCTCGTCGAGACGCTCGCGCACGCGTCCGACGATCTCCTCGACGACGTCGACGACGAGCTCCTGCGCGCGCGAGAGACGAAGCAGCTCATGCTGTGCGTCGCGCTCGCGTGCGCGCGCGAGGAAGCGTTCGCCGCCGCGTCCGCGTCCGGCAGTGACGGTTCATATTCCGCGAGCGACGACGGCGACGGTTCAGACGACGCGGTGACGCCGCCGTCGGTGACGGACGCGCTCGCGCCGAGAGACGGCTCGTGCAGCGTCTCCGTCTCGCCGTCGTCGTCCATCGCGTTCGACTCCGGGGCGGTGTGGGGCGTGGAGCCGGGCGGCGGGATCGGCCGAGCGCTCGCGCTGCTGCATCACCTGCTGTCGCCGTGGCTCGGCGCGGGGCCGCCCGCGCGAGGAAGCGACCCGCCGCTCGCGGAGATTGGCGCCTTGTTCGACGAGGTTTGGTCCGCCGCGCGGCGGCGAGACGACGACGACGACGACGGAGGTGGTGGTGGTGATGGTGGAAAGACTCTCCCCGCGCACGCAAAAGCGACGTGCGCGTACCTTCTCGCGCTGCTCGGGAGGTGGCGCACCGCCGTCGCGAGCGCGTGTTCGGACGACGTCGACGACGGGTCCGGGACGATGGCCGCCGCCGCCGCGGCGGGCGCGGCGCTGCGAGACGCGTCCGCGATTCGCGCGGCGTTGTCGTCGCCGCCCGCGGCCGCCGTCGCCGCGCTCACGACGCCACCGTGGATCGGTGTCCTCGGGAGCGCGTCCGTCGCCGCGGCGCTCGCGTCCGCGACCGCGGGGGACGCGTCCGTCGCGGCGGCGGTCGCCGCCGCCGCCGTCGGCGGCGGCGATTGCGGCGTCCGGACGGCGCGTCAACTCGGACGCGACGCGACGCGCGCGCGATGGTCGTCGCAACGCGTCGTCGTCCGCGCGCGCGAGGACGCGCGCGCGGCTTTCGCGGTGGCGTGGGAGAGATGCGGGCCGCCGGGCGACGTCCCGATCGCCGCGAAGTGGCGGCGCGTGCTGTACGCGTCGTCGTCTCGGCGAGGGATGGCGGCGGCGGCGGCGGCGGCGAGCGACGCGCGCGGGGAGAAACGATGGAAAGATTTCGCCGCCGCCGCGCGCGCCAGCGGGGCTTTATACGCGCGCGTCGCGCCGTCGGAGGGGGACGAGGGGTACTCTCT
>Ga0181554_1004094_pt1 | contig 11984 bp, 8 predicted proteins | sample 011ome_16_FD_145602 | JGI IMG/M metagenome (GOLD analysis project Ga0181554, IMG submission 145602) | Coastal salt marsh microbial communities from the Groves Creek Marsh, Skidaway Island, Georgia - 011503CT metaG (spades assembly) | ecosystem: Environmental > Aquatic > Marine > Intertidal zone >... | reverse complement strand
GAGGAGGTGGAGATGGAGGTGGTGGCGAAGGTGGTGGTGAAGGGGGTGGAGACGGGGGAGGGCTCGGCGGTGGCGAGGGTGGAGGTGATGGGGGAGGCGAAGGTGGTGGTGGAGATGGAGGAGGAGGTGACGGAGGTGGTGGAGATGGAGGAGGAGGCGAAGGTGGTGGTGAAGGGGGAGGGGAAGGAGGAGGTGACGGGGGAGGACTCGGAGGAGGTGGCGAAGGGGGAGGTGGTGAAGGTGGCGGGCTCGGGGGAGGCAAAGGTGGCGGACTCGGCGGCGGGCTCGGGGGAGGCAAAGGTGGAGGGGAAGGAGGCGGTGGCGGTGGGCTAGGCGGCGGCGAAGGCGGAGGGGAAGGGGGAGGAGAAGGAGGAGGAGAAGGAGGAGGAGAAGGGGGTGGACTTGGCGGCGGACTTGGCGGCGGTGATGGAGGTGGCGAAGGCGGCGGGCTTGGTGGCGGTGATGGAGGAGGCGAAGGTGGTGGGCTTGGCGGTGGCGGCGGTGGTGAAGGAGGAGGCGAAGGCGGTGGAGAAGGAGGAGGAGAAGGAGGAGGTGAAGGCGGCGGGGAAGGAGGAGGGGACGGAGGAGGAGACGGGGGAGGAGAAGGAGGCGGCGAAGGAGGAGGAGAAGGAGGAGGACTTGGGGGTGGCGATGGCGGAGGAGACGGCGGTGGAGACGGGGGAGGACTTGGCGGCGGTGAGGGAGGTGGACTTGGCGGTGGAGGAGACGGAGGTGGACTCGGCGGTGGCGACGGGGGTGGCGAAGGAGGAGGACTTGGAGGTGGTGATGGCGGTGGCGATGGAGGTGGACTTGGAGGTGGACTCGGAGGTGGACTCGGGGGCGGTGAAGGAGGTGGCGACGGCGGGGGGCTCGGTGGTGGAGACGGGGGAGGGCTCGGCGGTGGCGAGGGTGGAGGTGAAGGGGGAGGAGAAGGGGGAGGAGAAGGGGGAGGGGAAGGAGGAGGACTTGGTGGAGGAGATGGGGGAGGAGAAGGGGGAGGAGAAGGGGGAGGAGACGGAGGAGGACTTGGTGGAGGAGATGGGGGAGGAGATGGGGGAGGGGACGGTGGTGGTGAGGGTGGTGGTGAAGGTGGTGGTGAAGGTGGTGGACTCGGAGGAGGCGATGGAGGAGGCGATGGTGGTGGTGAAGGCGGAGGAGAAGGTGGAGGACTTGGTGGAGGCGAGGGAGGAGGGGATGGCGGTGGCGAAGGGGGAGGGGAGGGAGGAGGACTTGGTGGAGGAGATGGGGGAGGAGATGGGGGAGGGGACGGTGGTGGTGAGGGTGGTGGTGAAGGTGGTGGTGAAGGTGGTGGACTCGGAGGAGGCGAAGGAGGAGGCGAAGGAGGAGGGGAGGGCGGAGGACTTGGTGGAGGTGAAGGAGGAGGCGAGGGAGGAGGGGATGGCGGTGGCGAAGGGGGAGGGGAGGGAGGAGGACTTGGTGGAGGAGATGGTGGAGGTGAGGGAGGCGGAGATGGCGGAGGAGATGGTGGAGGTGAAGGCGGTGGTCTCGGTGGCGGCGGCGAAGGAGGAGGAGAAGGAGGAGGAGAAGGCGGCGGACTCGGCGAGGACGGCGGCGGAGGAAGTGGTGGTGGCGAAGGAGGTGGAGATGGCGGCACTTTATCCCAACACTCTATGTTGAAGCACGGACAAAAGTCAATGTCGCTCGGAACGCACGTCTCAAACGGACAGTCGAATTCGCCCGTGTTCAAATGAATGTCACCATTATATACACCGCGGTAATGAAGGAGCTCTCTACCTTGCTGCTTATTAGTAGACGCTGATGGACGCTCGGATGAATTCATTTTCTTCTCCAATAAGTTTGCATCGCGTGTTTTAGAGCTGATTTTACACGAGCTCACTTGATTTTTGACGATGCATGCAAATTTTTCGTTGAAAGCGTCAGCGCCGGCGAACATTTTCGATTGCGGAGAAGTTGCCGCATATCCGCTCCAGTTGTAAATATTTTGATCGAAATTCGTCGCATTGTGAAACATCCATCGCATATCCTTTACTTTTGAGGTGTCCCATCTCGAAATGTCTCGATTAAAATTTGAAGACGAGGCAAACATGCTTTCCATGTCCGTGACTTGCGAAACATCCCAGCGAGAAATATCCGCGTTGAAGTCGGAGCGATCCCGAAACGCCGAGACCATATTCGTCACGAGACGCGTGTCCCAATCCGGCATCGCACCGAATATCCCTTTCTCGCACAAGCCATCTTCTCGATGCGAAGCTTCGTTCATTGACAAGCATTCAGATATCGCGTCATGAAAATTGGAGTTCGTGACTTCCCAGCTAGATTTTGAAAGCGAAGAAGCGAAATTTTCTTCGTTTTTCTTCTCGACCATCATTCGCTTTCCTTCGCGCTTCCTCGCTATGTTCTCCGCTATAAAATCTCGTGTTTCTCCATCCGTCATCATCATAATCTTCTTCTTCTTCTCTATCTTTGTGGTTCCTTGTTGAATAAACAATTCGTCGTTTTCGTTTTCGTCGTGAGAAGAAGATCGCGGTCGCGTCGCATTTTGTGCTCCGCTTCTCTCGTCGAAAGTCGAGTCGAGAGAGGATGAGCGAGTTTCTAACTGCCTTCGCGGCGCCGCGCGAACGCTTTCGTCCGCGCTCATGAAATCAGATTTAGAAATTCTCGATGACAACCTTCCTTCGGAATTCGAAGAAGTTGTCTTTGAGATCCTCGCTTTGACGTTTTTGAACAAGGAGTTCTTCGTGCAAGTCAGCCACAAAGGAACCGTCGGTGTCAAGACCAAGTCACCGTTCTCTTCGAGCCGATAAATCTTACCCGCGACTAAACCTAGATGATCGCCTCGCAGACGAAAGTGCCAGTTACCACTGATGACGTTCAATCGAATGAGCGTATTCGTATTCACTTCGGTAAATTTTTGATCTTTTTCGTACCAACACAAATCAGGCAAATCGTTCGCGACTCGGCCCGGGTCTTGCAAGCATAAATTCCAAGTCACTTGCGACATGAGTTCCAAAGCACTCAGTGCCGGAGAGTTTCCAAACTTAGTTTGAATGTGAATAACGAGCGATATTAAATTTATCGCCACGCCGCAATCCGCTTTACAACCAAATCTTCCAAAAGCGGGAAACTCGTAAGGCGCTTGGCAAATGCCGTCGCCGCACGGTATATCAGTCCAAATCGAGTCAACGACGCTCTCGGATAACCAATCGTACATGTAGTATATGTCTTGCGTTTGCTTGATCCTTGGCTTTAAGAGACCAGATACTGAAGATGTAACCTCGTAACTTAGAACAGGCTCAGTTTGTAAATACAGCATGGCGCAATACAAAGTTACAAACGCGGCAAAACTCAAGAGCTTGGAAAAATGACCCATGTGTCGGATGCGCAATCGCGCGTAAGCCTTGAGTTTTTGCAGAACGTCAACGTATGTGCTAGAGTCGCCGTAGTCATCTTCTTGCGAAGAATCGTTAGAATCATATAATAATTCGTCGATATAGTCGTCGTAGTCGCGTTTTTTCTTCAAAAGAGTTTCATCTGAAGAAGCTTTAATCGTCTTCGAAGTTGTCTTTGTCGTGGCATCAGCGCTGTTACTCATCGTTCGATCCATTGAAGCATCGACTGCGCTCGATTTTCCGCTCGAAAAGTCATTCGTTGTCGGCGGCGTCGCGGTTGCCGTCCGAGTCGTCGTCGTCGTCCTCGAGGAGGAAGACGAGTCCTCGAGGGCCTTCTTTTCCGACGGCGAAGATATTGAAGCCAGAAACGCTTTCCCTCCTTTTTTCACTTTCTTTTTCCCTCGGTGAAGATCGCCGTCTTTTATTTCGGCTTCCAGTTCTCCCGTGAACGTGGCTAAAACAATCCCTTCTCTCGACTGCGAGCGCAAAGTCGCGACGGCTTTAATGTGGCAACCCACATCAACCTTCCTCACAAGATAAATCGGAGCAGTAGCGCCGACGATCGCGAGGTTTTCCTCGCTCTCGTCTCCTTTCGTCGTTCGAAACCATTGGAACTCTAACACGAGCGCTTCTTCTTCTTCTTTGTCTTCTTCTTCTTCTTCTTCTTCTTCTTCTTCTTCTTCTTCAATAGTACTAAAAGTAGAACGTTGAGGATGATTTTTTTGTGCGTCGCCGACCCTTTCTTTATCGTCGTTTGGAGAGGATGACGATTTTGTCTTTTCCTTCTTTTTCTTTTTAACGTTGGAAGAAGCTCTCTTTCTCTGCTGAAAGGTTGGAATCGATCCGATCAGAATAGCTCTCAGCGCTTCTCCGGGTTCCGGCGAACCGGAAATCTTCAAAAGCGCGGTGGAGTTTCCGCTGCTCATGACGCGATTTCCAAAGGGCGCCCTCGTTTCACTTTTGTTTTCAAGTTCCTTCTCTTCTGCGTCTTTTCGTGAAAGGAGAATTCTCTCTCTCTCTCTCTCTCTTCAAACTGCCCTTTTTTTTTCTCTTTCGCGCGAGATGCTCAACGCGTCTGCCGTGGTTCCCCGCGCGTTCGCGTGTAGTAAGTACGTGCGCGCGCGTGTAACAAGAGAGGAAGCGTTGCTCGAGGAGAAAAGAAAAGATGGTAGAGAGAGATGGAAGAATTTTTATCTCCTACTCGTACTGTGTACGTTTTATGAGGGACGGCAAATAAAGTTTCATCAAGGTCAAGTAAAAAAATTTTTGATCTCAATTTGATTCTCAACGTCCTTCTTTTCTATGTTGTGTTGAACCGTTGGGACAAAAAAAACAACATTATTCGAACACAACATTAGCATAGAAAAGAGGAGGAGAGAAAAGAAGAGATGAAAGCTCGCAGCAGCACCTCGTCCTCGCGCGGCGGCGGCGGCGGCGGCGGCGGCGGGGAGAGGACGAACTTCATCGTCGTCCTCCTCGTTTTGGGGAGTCTCGGATGTTTGAAGCTGTGCTGCGTTGGATTATTCGCCAGAGGATTTTTATTCGTGCGCGTTGAACTCGCGCAAAAATCATCGTCGTCGTCGTCGAGCCACGCCGGTGAAAGCTTCGCGACGGACGCTTCTTCTTCTTCTTCTTCTTCTTCTTCTTCTTCTTTCACTACTACTACTACTACTTCTCTAGTAATCGATAAGCTCATCGTGCTCATCATCGACGCAGCGCGATACGATTGGGTCGCCAACTCTGCGTCACATTCTGCTCTGAAACGCGAAGAAAGTGATGATGAGAGCAACAAAAACCATGGCTTGACGGAGCTGCGAGACTACTATTACAACACCGCAGGAGCAGGAGCAGGAGCAGGAGCAGGAGCAACTGCGCGAAAGAGGAAATGGAGAAAGGAAAAGAGCGACGATATAGACAGCGATAGCGATACGTCCGATTCGTTGCTGTTTAAATTCATCGCGGACGCACCGACGACGACGTCGCAGCGGCTGAAAGGACTCTTGACCGGTTCTCTTCCAACGTTCGTTGACGTTTCGAATTCGTTCAGTTCAAAAACGCTCGAGGAAGACAATTTGATACATCAACTTCATCGGAACGGGAAGAAAAGGATACTGTTTTCGGGCGACGATACGTGGGCAGATTTATTCCCACCATCAATCAACGACGATGGCAATAATATTTCTTCTTCTTCTTCTTTTTCTTCTTCCTATTTTACTGATTTTGAAGCGTTTCCTTCGATGAATGTAAGAGATACCGAAACGGTCGATACGGGAGTTCGCAACTCTTGGAAGAAAGCGCACGCGTTGGCTCTAAAGAATAGGAATGGTAGTAATAGTGATAATAATAGTAGTAGTAGTACTAGCAACGATAGCGCTAGTTTTGATTGCAATGTTGCAGATTGGGACGTGTGGATTGGCCATATGCTTGGCGCCGATCACGTCGGCCACACGTACGGTGCGAAAACAAAAGAAATGAGGAATAAGTTGGAACAAAACGACAGAGATATTAGGAACATTATGAATGATATGAAGACAGAAAAAGAGGTTTACAAAAACGCGCTGTTTTTAGTTTTCGGGGATCATGGTATGACCGACGAAGGTGACCATGGCGGTTCTTCCGAAGTTGAAGTGAATTCGTTCCTCTTCGCGCATCGTCCGCACGGAAATATCAAGGAAGTTTTTGAAAGAGACGACGACGACGACGACGACGATATCAGTGAGAGTGAAATGTTGCAAATAGATTTAGTTCCTACGCTTGCTGTGCTCATGGATGTTCCCATACCATTTTCCTCGCTCGGCGTGGTAAACGAGAAACTTTGGAACTTATTTCATTACGATGAAAAGGATGACGCCGATACTAATAATGGTGAACAAAGAGGTAGCGCGTCTTTTGCATACGCTCTCGACCAGAACGTGCGTCAGGTTTGGAGGTACATCAACGCGTATCATCGCGTGAAACGTTTTGAAACGTCGGCGTTTACTCGACTCGAAGAAATGCATGGTAGGTACCAGAACACTTCACGACTGGAGAGTACTGGCTCGCGCGAGAAAAAAAAAGAGCTGGGACTTGCGTTTTTGAGAGAAACACAAACGATGACGCGCAGTGCGTGGGTTACGTTCGGAATGCTTTCCATGGTATTTGGAGTTATCGGTTTTTTTGGCGTTCTTTTGTTATACATGTACTGCATCGCGTACTTTACTTCCAAAGCCGACGTCACCGACGCAAAATTTGAGACTGGGCGAAGAAAAAAAGTCGCGCCGACGAGTGCGAGTAGTGCGACGAATTCGCAATCATTCACGTCGTTTCCTTGCTTATTTGTCGCGAGCGTGGTAGTGTATTTCTTGTCGCTCGCCGCGAGATGTTCCAATTCATTTATAGAGAGTGAAAGAGAGATGTATCAATATCTCGTGGCGACTTTACTTGCGTCAACGTGCATTGATAGATTGAGATTTCATAAGAACAAGCACCCACGGGATAGCTTCGTAAGCTCGAATAGGTTCGCAAAAGATGGAGTAATTTATAACGCAATCCTAGCTATGATCTGCAACGCGTTATTAGCTCGCATCGGAGATACGTGGGTGAAAACGAATTCAACTGAAGAAATTTCGTCTTCGCGAGAGAGCTTGTTGATCTTTGCAACTTTTTGCTTTGCGATGTCTCACCATCTTCAAAATTTTGAGATGGCTGTTTCTTGGATCTTTTGGGCATTTAGCGCCACGTACAGAAACAATCTTTGGTATCCCCGAATAGTTTTCGCGTGCAGCTGGATTTGGTTCCCGGTGACGCGCCAGTTTGAAAGCTTGAGTCCCAGGCGAAGACTGAATTCGAGAGATTTTCTGTGGACGCTGCTGCCAGTGTTTGCAGTCTTAACAAACTCAACTCACATCGGCGGAGTGTTTGTACTCCTCAGCGCGCATATGATGAACTTCTCTTCTAAATCTATCGGTAATATGCTGACTTTATTTCCGTCTACTTCGCGCCCTGATGCGCGTCATTCATCACTGTCCAAAAGCCGAAGAGACGAAAAAGAAGAAAGAGAAAAGACAATATTCCTCTCGGGAAGTATTTTTACCGCGTGCGTGGCGAGTTTGCTGTTCTCGCAAGTAATATTTTATGGAGGAGGTCATTGGGTAAAGTTTAATGGATTGAGGTTCACCGCTGGGATGACTGGAATGGATTCGTTCAACTGGTATTTGTGTGGAATTTTGTTAGGCTTGGATACTTTCTGCGGAGAAATTATTTCAGTCTTGATGTTTCCAATATTTCTTTCGTACTTTTCATTGTCGTCGTCGTTGTCGTCGTTGTCGATGCGCGGAGGATGGAAGGAGAAGCAACAAGAAGGACAAGAAGAACAAGAAGAACAAAAACAAAAACGCGTGGATTTGAACGTCAGGAGTGTTGGCTTTCTCGCGCTCGCGTTTCTTCGCGGATTAGGCGTTTTCGTTTCAACCTTCTTTGTCGCATACGAGCGACGACATCTCATGACTTGGGCAATTTTTGCACCCAAGTTTATCTTTGAGATTTGCTCTCTCTTGTGTTTTGAATGTTTCCTGGTTTTCAGTTTCGTTCTCGCGTCTAAAACGCGCGTATACGAAACTCTTTCCGAAAAAAAAATTGACGAAGATTTTAAGATGAGAGAACGCACGCGGCGTTCAAAAGTCTACAAAAGTCGCGCCTAGCTTTCGGACCGGGAATCACAATTATGTTCCGTGTGATGACTATTAATTAGGTCGTAACTTAACACGCGAGAATAGATTTTAGATAGTACAGCAATTTTAATTATAGATCACAAAGCGCAAAAAAAGAAGAAGCCCGGCTGTCTGTGTTTTAAATCCAAGGCCTTCCATCTTACCCGGTTTATATCACCTGGAAAGATTCACCATTAACAAGCGTTAAGTGCAAAGTCCTACTGGTCTCCTGATACTTTCTTCTTTCCGCGGCGCTCCTATCGCTCGAATTACTCTCCGATTCGATGATTTTTTGAAGCTTTCCAAAGCTTCTCGCCGTGTTCCTATCGCTCAACTTCCCCGCACTTTTCGCGCCTACGCGAACTAATAAATTTTTCACCTCTTGCCTTAACTTTCCGGAATACTGTGTCTTATCTACGCCTCCGGCGGCGGCGGCGGCGGCGGCGTTGCTACCGTTATTTTTTCCACCATTGGCCTCTACGCTGTTCTCCTTTCCACTTTTTCTGTTTCCGCGTTCGTCTTCGTTTCCGCCAGCGACGGCGGCTTTTTGTTGTCTTTTAAACTCCTCCAACTCTGCGCGCGCGCGTTCGAGCGCGTCCATCGTTTCTTTGAGTTTTCCCTTCAACTCTTCAACAACCACTCCCGCTTCTTCTTCTTCTTTTTCTTGTTTCTCATCTTCCTTTTTATTCGCTCGCGTTGTATTTTGCAGCGCTTTCCTCTTCTCCCGTTCCTCTTTCGCTCTTCTCACCCACACTTCCAATTCTGTCTTTAACTTGTCGTTTTCAATTTGGGAAGCGGTTTTCCGTTCGACCAAAACGTCTTGCACGAAGAGCAAATACTCCACCAGAAGCTGCGCCAATCGAAACGCCTTCTCCTTTAACTTTGCTTTCTTTTTGTTCTCGTCGTCATCGTCGTCACCGTTATTGTCGTTCTCGTCGCGAGGAAGAGGAGGAAGAAAAGAAGAAGAAGAAGAGGAGAAATCGCCTCGAATTATGTCTTCCACAATCAATTCTAAACCGTCCACGTCGTGTAAACGAACGATATCTTCCGGCGAAGGCACTCGCTCGAGAAGGTTCCAATCCACAGGATGCACTCGCGGGAAAGAAGAGAACGAGAACGTTGGTGTTGATGTTGATGGTGTTGGTGTTGTTGATGTTGATGGTGTTGTCGTCATTTTTTTACTCAAAGTGCACGGTGCAAAGAGTGATTTGTGGTGTACTGATGAGATGAGAGTAGAAAATCGCGTTTTAAAACGGGGGTTGAAATTTTAATAAAATGAGGAAAAATTTCGGTTGAAATTTTAAAAATGCACGAGGAAAAATTGAGGAGAGAGAGAGAGAGAGAGAGAGGACGACGTCATTTACTTCCTCCACACTCTTCTCCCCTCGTCGCGCACACGCGCACGCACACGCCTTTTCGGACGCTGCTCTCTTCTATGAACGCCTCCTCGCGACTGCTCTTTTTCTCGACGTCGTCGACGCGTGGGACGGCTTTGCCTTCTTCTTCTTCTTCTTCTTCTTCTTCTTTTTGTTCTTCTTCTTTGAGAAGGAGGAGCACGAAAACGACGACGACGACGACGACGAAAACGTCGTTTGCTTCTCGGACGAACGCCACCATGAAAAACGAGAGCAAGGGAAAAGAGGAGGAGGAGGAGGAGGAAGGGAAAACGTTCGATAAGATTCTCTCCGTGTTGCAAGCGCACAAGAGTCGTCGGTTATCGGTCGCCGCGGAATGCAGAACGCTGGTGAGCAACGCGAGTTTTACCGGGTTCGGTGGCGTTTTGTGCACGATAGCGTCTTCTTCTTCTTCTTCCTCTTCAACGACGAACCCGAAAACGACGAAAGACGGAGAAAAGGAGCGCGAAGATGATCCTTCCTATCCGGTGGGTTCTTTCGCCGCGTTTGCGATAGAAGAAGAAGATGTGGAAGAAGGAAGCGAGAGAGTTTCAACGCGCTCCTCCGCCGCCGCGGGCTTACCGATATTCGCGCTGTCGCAACTCTCCTCGCACACCAGGGACCTTTTGAAGAATAAGAGAGCGTCACTTTTTTGCGCGGAGAGTGGTGGCATGAGACCAGACGCTGCTCGCGCGACGCTCGTCGGCTCAGTGGAGAAAATCGAAGACGAAAAAGAGAGAGCGAAAGCGCGAGAGATATATTTAAAGCATCACCCGGATGCGTTCTGGGTGGATTTTGGCGATTTCAGTTGGTTCAAAATGACCGAGTTGAAAGAAGTGAAGTACGTCGGTGGGTTTGGCCGCGCGGCTACCGTGGGGGCGTCGGACTACCAAAGCGCGAAAGTCGACCCGGTGAGAAAATTTTCGGCGCCGGTGTGCAAACACATGAACGAAGACCACGCGGAGAGTACGCTGGATATCGTAAAGATGGTGGTTTTCGGAGATGAGAATATGAATTTAATTCGTAGCAGCAGTAGCAATAGTAGTAGCAGCAGTGATGATGAGAAGAATATGAAGGCGGAAATGTGTGAAATCGACTCTATTGGGATGACTGTGAGCCTACGAATGGGAGGTCAAAATCTAGGTAAAGTACGAATCGAATGGCAAGAACCTGCGTACGATCGAAAAGCTATCAAGGATCAAATAGTAAATCTCACAAAGAAAGCGGCTGCGGCCGCAGCGGCAGCAGCGACTGATAAGTAGTGACCGAGACGACCAAAATAGAGAGAGAGAGTAGTGCGAGCCAAAAAAGTGTACTAATGCTACAAAACTAAAATCTAACGTCGGCGTCGTTGTTATCGTCGAACAAGGAAAGATCTAAATAACCAAACTGTCTAAACACCCCGTCGTTCAAGACTGGGGTAAAAAGGACACCTCTAAACTCGCCGTGGTACTCGCTACAAAACGCGTCGCCGGACAAAGAGTTGTACTTTATAAACACCGCCTCGCTTGGAATCGGTTTCGGAATCCCATCCGTGTCTAAACCGTGCAACTTTCCTTTGGGAAGGTTCAACTCCTCCGTCCAAATTTTCAAGGCATCGATGCCTTCTCGACCGGTTTGCGCGCAGATACCAAACATAACCGTCTCCGAGTTATACGAAAGTGTGCGAACGGCGTTGCCAAGCGAGCGTTCCGCGCACGTCGTCGTTGTCGTTGTCGAAGAAGACGAAGACGAGGATACGCGTTTCCTTTGTTCGTCGTCGAATCGTCTCAAAACAACGTCCGCGTCTCGGAGACTCGGTAACTTGGACACGTCCACCGACTTTTTGACGAAGGAAAACGTCTTTGAAGAAGACGAAGAAGAAGAAGAAGTACTGGGTTTTCGCCGCGTCGTTTCCTCGAACGGATTTTTCGGTTTCTTCTTCGTCTTTTTCTTCTCCTCTTCCTCTTCTTCTTTTACTACTTCTCGCAGCTTCTGTGCCTCACGCAACGCCTCGAACGCTTTGGAATTTCTAAAACCTCCTCCTCTTCCTCCTCCTTCTTCTTCTCCGGGCGAAGTCGCGTCGTCACTCACCACGGCGAAAGGAAGACTTTGACGACGACTTTGACGACGTTGTTGTTGAGGGGTCGTCTGAAGAAGACAAAGATGAAGAAAACGGCTTTGAGAGGACACAGAGGGCGAAGAGATCGATGTCATGATGATGATGATATCGAAGATGATATTAATGATGATATTAATGATGATGCGTGCGCACTCTTCTTCCAACGAACGCTTTTTTTATGAATGAATGAATGAGTGAATGAATGAATGAAGAAGCGTCGTCGTCGTGCCATGAGATGGCATGAGCACAGAGAATCAAAAAGAAAGAAATCCATTGCAAAAAAAGAAGACAAACAGACAGAAGAAAACGAAGAAAACCCGCGCATCTAGACAAAAAACGCAGACAAAAAAACAGAACGATGTCTACTTTTCCTTCGCCTCCTCCTTTTTCTCCTCTCTCCGCGAAAACGAGGACGACGACGACGACGACG
>Ga0181554_1004089_pt1 | contig 11992 bp, 16 predicted proteins | sample 011ome_16_FD_145602 | JGI IMG/M metagenome (GOLD analysis project Ga0181554, IMG submission 145602) | Coastal salt marsh microbial communities from the Groves Creek Marsh, Skidaway Island, Georgia - 011503CT metaG (spades assembly) | ecosystem: Environmental > Aquatic > Marine > Intertidal zone... | reverse complement strand
GTGTACAGCGGCACCGACTGCTCCCTAGAAATCCGCAAGGACAGGGATTCATCGCTGCGACTAATTGAAAATTGGCAGGGAAGCGAGTTTGTGCATTGACACGAGAAATCATGATTTCTCCAGATTCCAATGGCTCTCTAAGCACTTCTAATACTTTGCGTGGAAACTCAGGTAACTCATCTAAAAATAAAATACCGTTGTGTGCTAGAGATATTTCCCCTGGTCTTGGAATACTGCCACCGCCGACAAGTGCTATGGCTGATGTTGTGTGATGGGGTGTGCGAAAGGGCGGCTGGCGAATACTACGCTTTAAACCAACTCCAGCAACAGAATGTATTGCCGCAACCTCGAGCATCGCTTCTGTATCAAGAGGCGGGAGTAGCCCTGGGAGTCGGCTGGACAGCATAGTTTTTCCTGTTCCAGGAGGACCGCTGAATAGCAGGTTGTGGCCGCCTGCTGCTGCAATTTCCAATGCACGCTTGGCTTGATGTTGACCAATAATTTCATTGAGATCGCTGCTGGTTGTAGTGGGTTCTAGCGGGGGTGAATAGGCATAACACTCAATAGGTAAGTTGCCATTGAGGTGAGCACAGACATTGAGTAAGTGATCGGCGGCATAGATCTTTGTTTTATCAGAAAGAGCGGCTTCTTCGGCATTATCCTGTGGCAATATGAGTGCTCGGTGTTCTTTGGCACAGGCCATCGCGGTTGGTAGTACCGCGTCTATAGGGCGGAGTTCTCCAGACAGTGCAAGCTCACCTATAAACTCGTAATGCTTCAGGGGTTCGTTAGGTAGTTGACCTGACGCAGCTAGTATTCCCAAAGCGATGGCAAGATCATAACGGCCGCCTTCTTTGGGTAGATCAGCAGGGGCGAGGTTGATAGTGATACGTTGTGCCGGGAAATCAAAGTGGGAATTTATTAGTGCACTACGTACCCGGTCTTTACTTTCTTTTACTGCTGTTTCAGGCATGCCTACGATGGATAGACTGGGTAGTCCGTTGGATAAATGAACTTCGACAGTAACAGGTGGTGCATGAATGCCAGATTTGGCACGAGTTTGAATAACAGCAAGAGCCATTGATGATACCCTCCGTGGTATTTAGCAGAGAGTTAGGGCTCTGCCTTTATAGTGTTGTGCTTTTTTTATGTGGATTGACATCCGGTCTATCCACACGAGATGAGTTGGTGTTTAACGCTTCAATTTTTAACAACTAATCTTCTAAACGGGTTTCTAATTCTGCCAGTTGTTTTTCTAATTCTTCAAGTTTTTCACGAGTTCGTGTTAGAACGGCACGTTGCGCATCAAATTCATCTCGCGTGACGAGGTCTAGTTTGTCAAAAGCAGCTTGGGCTGCTGTACGCATTTTTTGTTGAAACTCACTACCGAGTGCCTCTGCTCCAGGTGTTATAACGTCGTTGAGCTGGTGTAAAAACTGGTTAAGTAATTCATCGGGTTTCATTGTTCAAAAGCTCTTAGAAAATTTTGGTTAGTCTAGCAAACAGAGTTAGGCTCTCAGTTTGCCTTCGGTTTTACATTATTCAGACTTTAAAATAATTATTTATCTGTTTATTCGGAGATATCTTCTTCTTTTGATGGAATACAGGGGCGACCACTTGAACGTTTTACTGGGCAAGCTTTTTGTATGGGTTTCTTTTCTTCAATTAAGGATTCAACAGCTTTTTGTGGGTTACTTTTTGGGTTGTTTTGGCAGTATCCATCCAACCACTGTGTGATAACTTTTGGGTCAGAACTACGCAGAACGCCCTGGGGATTTCTCCCTGTATATCCATACTCATTGTAGGCAGCAACAAAACCTTGTAACCAATATAGTGTCGCCTGCTCTGTGCCTTGATGGCGGACTGTCGTCCATTGCTGGCAGTCATCTGCTACCAGTTGTTCGGCCATCAATTGTGATAGTGGTAAAAAAGCAAGTAAGGCGAAGATGAATTTCATGAAGTATTCCTTGGTTAAGGCGAGGAGACGGACGGTTGCGTAGCTTAGAAAATGAGGCGCAGTGTGCAAGTATGCTAAGTCTAGGTAGGTGTTTTTGCAAGCTTAAGTTGGTCGCTAAACCTAGGCTTCTTAGTAATAACTATTTTTCCCTAATAGTAGTGAAGTTGATAAGCTGAGTTAGAAAATTCTTTATTACAGTTTGAGAAAAAATTTAATTTTATAATTTCAAATTTTCTTTTTTCTCAAACTGAGCAATGTTTAAAATCGCGATATGTCTCTCCTACATATTGTACTAATTCCCGAATTATATCTTTACATCAAAATTTAGATTCATTTTGGTGCATTTTATAAAACCCATAATATTTTTATGCACCAAAAAAGAGCGGTTAGGTTATTTTGTATCTTCAACTAACTGTTAACAAATAGGTTTTTATTGTTGGCACAGCAAATGCATTAGTCGTTTTGAGATAAATAATTTTTTGTTTAATCTGACTAATTTTTAAATTTTTGCTGTTGTACATATTTTGGAGAAACATATGAACGCCTTTAAAAAGACCTTAGCTGTAACTTCTTTGGTGCTGACTTTACCTATTATTGCCACAAGTGCGAATGCATTTGAGACCTCGGCAAACGTCACTTTGACTACAGATTATAAATTCCGTGGTATCTCTCAGACAGATACAAGTGGTGCTGTTCAGGGTGGTTTTGATATCGCTTTTGATAACGGTTTTTATGTTGGTACCTGGGGTTCTAATGTCGATTTTGCTAAGAGCTTAGAGTTGGATTACTACGGCGGTTATGGTGGTGATATTACTGATAACCTAAGCTTTGATGTGGGTTATATCTATTATGATTACCCAGGAACAGCAGATACTCAAAGGACTTTTGAGTCAGTAGAAGATGATTATGCTGAACTTTACGGTAGCCTATCTTTTGCTGATGCTACTGTGGGTTTTGCTTATTCTGATGATTTCTATCTAGAAACAGGTGAAATGTGGTACGTCTATGGCGATTACAGCTTTAGCCTACCTTACGAAATTTCTTTAGATCTCCACTACGGCTTTAGCAGTTTTGAATACGATAGTGATGACTCTGATGTAAAAGATGCTGAGCGTGCATTCCTTACTGATGGCGAAGATGAATACGCAGATTACTCTATTACCCTAGGTAAATCATGGCAGGGTTTGGATTTTGCTCTGAGTTGGGTTGATACAGATTTAGATGATGAAGAGTGTTTTGATTCAAATATCTGTGATAGCTCGGTAATTTTTTCTGTTAGTAAAAGCTTGTAATTACTCGAATGGTGCTTTCTTGAATGAAAGCACCATTTTTCTATAGGGCATTTTCTAAGGAGCAATGCGATGAAAATGATCACAGCAGTTGTTAAACCCTTCAAGCTTGATGATGTGCGCGAAGCACTCGCTGCCATCGGTGTACAGGGTGTGACGGTATCTGAAGTGAAAGGCTTCGGTCGTCAAAAAGGGCATACAGAACTTTATAGGGGTGCTGAGTACGTCGTTGATTTTTTGCCAAAGGTAAAGCTTGAATTAGCCTTGGGCGATGACATGGTAGACGGTGCAGTTGAAGCGATTACCACTGCAGCACATACCGGAAAAATTGGTGACGGAAAGATTTTTATTTCTGATCTTCAGGATGTCATTCGCATCCGTACCGGTGAAGCCGGTCCAGAAGCTGTTTAAAAATCAGCGATATAAATAAACAGGAGATATGAAATGAGTCCTGAAATAATTGAAGTCAAATACGCATTAGATACGTTCTATTTTCTCGTATGTGGTGCGTTAGTTATGTGGATGGCGGCAGGCTTTACTATGCTGGAAGCTGGCTTAGTCCGCTCTAAAAATACCACTGAGATTCTAACGAAGAATGTCGCATTATTTGCAATTTCATGCACCATGTATTGTTGATGGGTTACGTCATTATGTACGGTGGTAGTGAAGGTGGATTCTTACCTGACGCGTGGTTCGGTAATGGTATTTCCAATGCAACTGCCGAAGAAGTCTTGGCAAGTAATGGTGATACTTATTATTCCGGTGCATCAGACTTCTTCTTCCAAGTTGTATTCGTTGCGACAGCTATGTCTATCGTATCCGGTGCAGTAGCTGAACGTATGAAGCTTTGGGCATTCTTGGCCTTTGCCGTTGTGATGACTGGCTTTATCTATCCTATGCAGGGAATGTGGAAATGGGGTGGTGGTTTCCTTGATGCCGCAGGTTTCCAAGACTTTGCTGGATCAGGCGTTGTGCATATGTGTGGTGCGGCAGCGGCATTAGCTGGCGTTATCTTACTCGGAGCACGTAAAGGTAAGTACACAGCAGATGGTCGTGTTAACGCGATCCCTGGTGCCAACATGCCTCTCGCTGCTATTGGTATGTTTATCCTTTGGATGGGCTGGTTTGGTTTCAATGGTGGTTCCGAACTGAAAGTATCTGATATTGGTGAAGCAAATGCCGTAGCAGATATCTTTGTTAATACTAATGCTGCTGCTTGTGGTGGCTTAATTGCTGCATTAATCGTTGCGCATTTAGTGTTTGGTAAAGCTGATTTAACCATGGCTGTAAATGGTGCGTTAGCAGGTTTGGTTGCTATTACTGCTGAACCTCTAAATTGGGGTGGCATTGGTGCCACACTGATTGGCGCAGCTGGCGGTACCTTGGTTGTGTTCTCTGTAATCACATTGGATAAGTTTAAGATTGATGACCCTGTTGGTGCTATCTCAGTCCACGGTGTTGTTGGTATTTGGGGTCTGCTAGCAGTTTGTCTGTCTGGCAACGAAGACGCTACTCTGATCGGTCAGTTGACTGGCATTGGCGTGATTTTCGCTTGGACCTTCATTACTAGCTTTATTGCCTGGTTTATTATTAAGCAGGTTATGGGCATCCGTGTTGGTGAGCAGGAAGAGTACGAAGGTGTTGATGCATCTGAGTGCGGTATCGAAGCCTACCCTGAGTTCAACAGCGCGAAGTAATATTTTTCACCAGTAAATTTCTTCTCTTTAGGGGAGATGGCCTAAAAGCCATCTCCCTTTTTTTATCTGCTGATTTTAACTATGTCACATCTCGGAGCCTGGTTAATGAAAAAAACCGGGGTGCAATTTATTGACGGAAGGTGTATCTTTTCCATCATTAGATTCGGAGCCTGTTGAAGGCTTTTGCCCAAATAAAGTGAGATTAAGTAAGGTAGTCATATGAAGCTTATTACAGCGGTTGTAAAACCTTTTAAATTAGATGATGTTCGCGAAGCGCTGGCGGATGTGGGTGTTCAGGGTATCACTGTTTCTGAAGTAAAAGGTTTTGGGCGTCAAAAAGGTCACACTGAGCTATATCGTGGGGCAGAGTATGTGGTGGATTTTCTACCCAAAGTGAAATTGGAAATAGCCATTGATGATGCCCAGGTAGATGCCGTAGTAGAGGCAATTACCAAGTCAGCACAAACGGGAAAAATTGGAGATGGAAAAATCTTTATTACTAGCCTTGAAGAAGTGATCCGTATTCGTACTGGCGAAACAGGAAGTGACGCTGTATAAGCTTTAACGGCCAGCCAATTTTTGGTCTAGCTGGTAGCACTGTTCTAGAAAGTCTTTACACATCTCAATATCATTGAAAACACTTTTTTCCACAATAATTATGTGGGGGAAAGATGTTTTTAGTGTCTCTACAAAGATTCCATTTCCAGCATTTTGTTCTAATCCATTCATATTGTAGATGGGAGTAGAGCCAGCGCCACAACTGGGTGATCGCGCCTTCACTATATAGGCACACATCTTATAGCCGTAATTTTTAACTAGGTGTTGCGATGTATGGTTTAAAGCTTGGGTGACATTTAGTGTTTTTTCTTCAACGCCCAACGCCTGAATACCTTCCGATGTTTTTACTAACTGTACGGGTGGGCGTGGTACGCCAAGATGTGCTTCAGCTTCAGGGCAGATTGCTTGAAAATTGAGCCAGGGTACTAATTCTTGTTGAATCAATTGGTGGAATTTATTGCCACCATCGTAGCGTACATTTTGTCCTGCTAAGCAGGCACTGATACCCACCACAGGTTGTTGTTCTCGTACTTGAGTCAGTATGACCCCATTATTTTTCATCTTTCTTGTGTGCACGGGGGTGCGCTTTGTCGTATACGTTTGAAAGATGTTGAAAATCCAGGTGTGTGTAGACTTGTGTTGTTGAAATATTTTCGTGTCCTAGCAGTTCTTGTACTGCCCTCAGGTCGCCACTGGATTCCAATAAATGACTGGCGAACGAATGTCGTAGCATATGAGGATGTACCTTTCCCGGCATACCTTGTTTGATGCTCATTTGTTTTAGTCGATCCTGTATTGATCGAGGAGATAAGCGTTTGCCATGTTTACTCAAAAACAATGCAGAGCCTTCTGTATTTTTTAGTTCCTGGCGGCGTTTGAGCCATGATTTAACGGCACTAAGTGCTTGTCTACCAACTGGAAGCTGGCGGGTTTTATTCCCTTTACCAGTTACGGTAATAATGGCTTCTTTAAGGTCGATATCCGTTAGGTTCAGGTTGGTCAGCTCGGCTAGTCGTAATCCTGAAGAGTAGAGTAGTTCAATCATGGCGTGATCACGGCAGTCAATCCAACTGTTTGGTGAAAGGGATAAAAATTGATTGATTTGATCTGCATCTAAGGTTTTTGGTAGTTTTTTAGCAGACTTTGGCGCTGCGATACCATTGGCTGGATTGGATTGCGCCCAGTGGTGTTTCAAGCCGTAATTGAAAAATGTACGTAATGAAGAAAGCCAGCGTTGAATACTTCGGCCACTTAGTCCTTCTCTATGGAGCGTCGCCATACATTGTCTGATATGTTGGCTGTCGATCTGATCAGGATGAAATAGTTGATGTTGTGAACACCAAACAGTGAATCGATTCAGGTCTCGTTTATAACTGCTGATTGTGTGATGAGAGAGCCTGCGCTCAGTGCGCAGGTGTTGTTCAAATTGTATTAGGTATTCGGTGAGCAATTCGCTCATGGGTGTTTTTATTTCTCTTGCAATAATTTGGGAGCCACACGGTTCAGTACATCCGCAATGTAACTAAGAAAAAGGGTGCCCATGCTGCTGCGATAATAATTGGGATCAGAATTACCAATGGCCAGAATACCGAATGTAGAGCCGTGGGATAGAGGAACAGCTGCGACAGAACCTACATCGGCTGACTGATCACCAAATAAGAATGACAGTTCATCGGTACCCAGTACACCAGAGATTGGGCGATTAGTGCGTAGCAGGGTGCCAATTTGGCTGTTGGCTTGATCCATTCCAACGACTTTAGTGTTGCAGGCAGGCATGGATTGTTGGTCGCCAAATAGAATCAAGCTATGAAACTCTACCTGAAAGTCTGTTCTCAAGCTTTCAGAAAGTAAGTCGACGAGTGTCGCTAGGTCTTCGGCTTCTAGAAGAGAAACCACAAGGCGTTTGGTTTTTTCAAATAACTTGTCATTGGTTTTTGCTGCATCCAGCAAGCTATTTATACGTTCACGCATCTCCTGATTTCGATCTCTAAGCAGGGATACCTGACGTTCAATTAATGACACGGCTACACCACTTTCATGGGGCAAGCTAATCAGTTGGAGGATGTCCGGGTATTCCTCAAAAAAGTCAGGATTAGCTTGTAGGTAATCCTTGATTTGAGAAGCCGTTAAAATTTCATCAACATTCGTATCTGTGGTCATAGCTTTATGCGTCCGTGAAATACTGTAGTTGCTGGTCCGGTCATAATGACCGATTGGCCTTCTCCTGGCCACTCAATTACCAGGCTTCCTCCTGGTAAATTTACTGTTACAGGAGAGTCTAACAGGTCTTGTAACTGCCCTGCCACTACTGCGGCACAAGCGCCAGTACCACATGCAAGTGTCTCACCTGCACCACGCTCATAAACTCTCAAATTAAGTTCGTTGCGACTAACTATTTGCATAAAACCTGCATTTACCTGTTGAGGAAAGCGGGCGTGTTGCTCAAGTAGTGGGCCAAGCAGTTCGACAGGCGCTGTTTCAGTATCTTCGACCTGCAAGACGGCATGGGGGTTGCCCATGGAAACAGCGCTGATCATGAGAGTTTTATTGTTGTTAGCTCCGTCATTAGCAGAAATAGCTACCTCAATGGGATAGGTGATGGCTTTATTTTCGGCAATAAATGGTATTTGGGATGGCTCCAATTCAGGAATGCCCATATTTACCCTGACTTGGTGATCACTTTGAACTTGCAGTTCGATAATACCGCTGGCTGTTTCTACTCGAATAGTGCTTTTACCAGTAAGGCGACGGTCGCGAACAAATTTAGCAAAGCAGCGGGCACCATTACCACATTGTTCAACTTCTGAGCCATCTTGATTAAAGATACGGTAACGAAAATCTACTTCTGCTTGTTCTGGCGGCTCCACCACTAATATTTGGTCACAACCCACACCAAAACGCCGGTCTCCGAGTTTGCGGGCCAGCTCAGGTGTAATTTTGACGGATTGGGATACGGCATCTATGACGACAAAGTCATTGCCCAAGCCATGCATCTTAGTGAATCTCAGTAACATTTTTACCCTAGTAGTATTTAAACCTTAGTAGAGTTTGAGCTTTAGTAGCATTATTAGAATAACTGCCTAATTTGAGTAGCCGCCTACTTTTTAATCATTGGGTAGCAATTCTTCTCCACGAATTAAGTCTTCCACTGTTTCTCTGGATCTTATTTGGTGAACTTTTTCACCGTCTACCATGACTTCAGCTGCTCGTCCTCGGCTATTGTAGTTGGAGCTCATGGTAAAGCCGTAGGCTCCTGAAGAGCCAACGCAGAGTAGATCACCTTGGGCAATCACTATTTCTCTATCCTTGCCCAAAAAGTCACCTGTCTCGCAGACTGGACCGACAATATCCCAGGCAGCGGCTTTTCCAATTCGTGGTGAGACGGCATCAATGCTTAACCATGCTTGGTAAAGTGCCGGGCGAATCATGTCATTCATCGCACCATCAACAATGGCAAAATTTTTCTCTTCGCCAGGCTTTAAATAAAGAACGCGGGTGAGCAAGACACCTGCATTAGCTGCAATAGAACGACCTGGTTCTAATATTAGTGTTAGCTCACGATCACCTAGGTGCTGGCGGAGTTCATTAATATACTCCGCAGGGTGGGGTGGTTGTTCATCTTTGTAGCAGACCCCAAGTCCTCCGCCTAAATCGAGGTGCTTAAGTTGAATACCTTTTTCAGCCAATTTGTCTACAAGGGCAAGCACTCTCTTAAGGGCATCGATAAAAGGTGCTGTTTCCGTTAGCTGGGAACCAATGTGGCAATCAACCCCCATAATATTGAGTGAGTCCAATTCGTTTGCAGCAGTCAAATAGACATCCAGTGCTTTGTGGATATCAATCCCGAATTTATTTTCACGTAAGCCCGTGGAAATATAGGGGTGTGTATTGGCATCAACATCGGGGTTAACCCGAAGGGAAACATTAGCCGTTTTTCCCATGGACCGGGCTACTCTATTGAGCATATGGAGTTCAGCTTCAGATTCCACATTAAAGCAGTGGATACCGACTTCTAGAGCCCGTTCCATTTCGATAGGTTGCTTGCCCACACCGGAGAAAATAATTTTGCTTGGGTCGCCTTTTGCTGCAAGAACACGTTCCAGTTCGCCTACGGAGACAATGTCAAAACCTGCCCCAAGCTTTGCTAGAACATTCAGCACGGCAATATTTGAGTTAGCTTTTACGGCATAGCAGACGAGATGCGGAACATTTTCCAGTGCATTTTTATAAGCAAGGAAGTGTTCGGTTAAAGCAGAACGGCTGTAAACATAAGTAGGCGTGCCATAAAGCTCAGCAATGGTGGTTAGCGCAACATTTTCGGCAAACAGTTCACCATCACGGTTATGGAAATAGGTCATGGTTAATACTTATTCTGTTTCGGTGGTTGCTTCGGTCTCTTCTGGTTCGGAAGATTCCTTTTGCTCAGACGACACTTCATTCGATGCGGCAGGTGTGGATGATACTTCCTGCACTGCTTCTGGTGGCAAGTATAAAGGGCCTTTGTTACCACAACCCGTTAGACCAAATGAGGTAGCTATAAGTACCAGTGTTAATGCAAAAAAGCGTTGCATGGCAAATATATGTTGCATGACATATTGCATGTAAAAAAACCTATGCTTTGAATTTGAAGATGTCCGCGAGTATACCGGCTGACACCTATAACACTCAATCGCATATACTCTTCGCAATGTAGAAATGTTCCAATGTGGGCCTATTAACAATGAATCAAGCCAATATGAATGAAGTTGAATTTGATCAACACTGTGATGACGTCATGCTGGCGATAGAGGAAGCTATCGATTTAAGTGGTGAGGATATAGATTATGAAACTTCAGCGGGTGTGCTGACGCTTACAATAGAGGCGAATGGTTCCAAGGTTATTATTTCCCGACAACCTGCATTGTGCCAAATTTGGGTAGCGGCAAAGTCTGGGGGTTATTATTTTAATAGGGAGGATTCTAATGATAGTGGCAGCAACAATAATGACATCAACAAGGGAGGTGATTGGATCTGCACGACTACAGCGGAATCGTTAGGCGAGTTGTTGCAGCGTGTTTGTAGCGAGCAAGAGAGTGGTGAAATTTCTTTTGATGTCTAATTATCCGGGGCGCTTTAGGATTAAGTGGATAGATAAATAAAAATCAATAACTCGAAAGGAAAATACAAAGCACCTACCTTCTTCATTACTACCCGTCCTATTGAATTGATAATCTAAGGCTAGAAATAGTTTTTATGTAGGGATTAAACCGTTTCATTGCATCAGGCAACGTTTCGAGTTGTTCTTTTGCGGACTGGTAATGTGAAAAACCACCATAGGTCACAGCGAAAAGAGTTTCGTCCTCATTGGCGATGGGAAGAATAAACAACTGTTGCCCATGTTGTTGATCAGAGTAACTTTCTAGAAATTCCTCGAGTTTATTTTTATCTTCCATTTCTGTGGACATAATTTGAATGGTGTAGACCATGTTGCCTGGGTTATCTAGCCAATCGGCTGTCTTAGATAGCACCTGGTTTAACAATGGTGTGTCATTGTTGATTCCCCTTTTGTCACTAATCGGAACAGGATCGATAGTAAACGTTTCTGATGATCGGGGCTGAGGGGGTAAGGCTACTTTGGAGGCCGGTAACTCATCATCATTTGCTAGTGTTGATACTTCTAGGGGTTTACTTGATTGCGGGGCGCTTTTTCTCTCAGGAGTGCTTGATGGCAAAGCACTTGGTGTATAGGTGCCCTCATTGTGAGAATCAGAGGGCTGTGGAGCATAATTTGAAGAATGACCAAATGGCCACAGAGCATTTTTATACAGTGTAAATAGCCCAATGCTGATGATAGCTATAATTATTGCTACTCCTAACGTCATTGGTAGCATTCCAGGCCGTTTTGTAGAAGTAGAGCGTATATTGGCTTCATTGTCGCCATAGGCAGTTCGTACTTCTTTGGCAGAAATAGTACTCAGTTGAGCAGCAAAGGCAGCCAGCATGCTTTTGTCTGCCAGAATGCTGAGCCGCCTGGGTAGACCGTCAGAATATTTGGATAGGGCTTTAAGTGCTGAGGGAGAAAATAATGGAGATCCATTATAGCCAGCCTTGTGAAGCCGAAAAGCCAGGTATTCCGCAACCTCTGCCGGTGTAAAAGGTTTTAGATAGAGGTTGTGGATAATGCGTTCTTTGATTTGTCTGACAGATGGGTGGCTAAGATGGTCATCAAGCTCTGGTTGACCAAATAATACGAGTTGCAGCAGTTTGTCAGTTTCTGTTTCTAAATTGGTGAGAAGCCGTAATTCTTCTAAGGTATCCAGCGGCATACATTGTGCTTCATCAATAAAGACAACGACACGCTGATTGCTGGCATGTATTTCCAGTAATTTTTTTGTATAGCAAGTAATGCATGGGTTTTGGTTTGGCTGTGATCAAGCTCAATTCCTAACTCATGGCCAATGGCAAAGACTAAATCTTTTGCTGCTAGGCTGGGGTTGGGTAGATAAATAATA
>Ga0181554_1004074_pt1 | contig 12022 bp, 8 predicted proteins | sample 011ome_16_FD_145602 | JGI IMG/M metagenome (GOLD analysis project Ga0181554, IMG submission 145602) | Coastal salt marsh microbial communities from the Groves Creek Marsh, Skidaway Island, Georgia - 011503CT metaG (spades assembly) | ecosystem: Environmental > Aquatic > Marine > Intertidal zone >... | reverse complement strand
CGCATACGAAGGTGAGGCGTTTACGCAGATCCCCTTAACCACCGATCAACGTGTGGTACTGAACGGAATCGAACAACTCCAAACGGGCTTGCTCGAAGGTGGAACGGCCATTGGCATGGGATTGGCCACCGCTGTAAATCGCCTGAAATCTTCGGAAGCCGAAAGCAAGGTGGTCATCCTGCTCACGGATGGAGTAAACAATTCAGGCAAAATCGAACCGATGGATGCCGCGCAATTGGCCAAACTCAACAACATACGCGTTTACACCATCGGCGTAGGAAGCATCGGCAAGGCACGCAGTCCCGTGCGCAAGGTCGGCAACACCTATCAATACGACTGGATTGAAGTTGAAATTGATGAAGACATCCTGCGCAACATCGCCAAGATGACAGGCGGGCGCTATTTCCGTGCCACGAACGAAGAAAAGCTAGCCGGTATTTACCGCGAAATCGACCAACTTGAAAAGACGCGCTTCAATGTGCTTCGATACAACCAGAAAACAGAAGAATTTTTGCCTTTTGGCCTCGCGGCTGCATTGGCTTTATTGATTGAATTCATCCTGAACCATTTTTTCATCCGAACCTTGCTCTGAGCCCATCACCATGGAAAAGCAATCCCATACACCACCCCATCGCTCACCCAAATTTCGGGTGTTTGCGAACGGCGTGTCGCTCGTATTGACGGAGTTGGCTTTTTGGGTGGGTCTTATCATTCTGTGGTATAGCATTAAGCGCATCGCCCCGAATGTGCAGCTTGAGCGGATGACATGGTGGCCGGTGCTGCTCATTCTACCCTTAACGCTGGGTGTGTTCATCTGGGGATTGAGGATGAAACAAGTGTGGGCAAAAACGCTTGCCGATGAAAGTCTCTGGCCGAAAATCTTGCCGCATTGGCGACCGCATTTACACGGTTGGCGATTCTTTTTTTGGAGAACCGCCATGGCTGCCGCGCTGATCGGCGTCTTGGACCTGAAGATTGGCGCCAAATTAAAAGAAGTCAAAAGCGAAGGGGTGGATGTAATGATCGCGATCGACGTGTCGACCAGTATGGAAGCGGAGGATACGGGCGTCAGTCGATTGGCATTAGCAAAGCAAAGTGTTCAGCGCATCATCAATGAATTGGATGGGGATCGTGCCGGCCTTGTCATTTTTGCAGGTGATGCATTTGTTCAATGCCCCATCACCACAGATTACGGCGCTATAAAATTGTTTTTGGACGGCATCACCACGGATTTGGTTCCGGTCCAGGGCACAGCCGTTGGGCGCGCCATCGAAGTCTGTGCGAATGGATTCGACCCCGAGTCTGTAGCCGCCAAAATGATCATTGTCCTCACCGACGGCGAAAATCACGAAGATGACGCGGTGAGCATGGCCGAGGACGCTGCCAACCAAGGCATTGAAGTGCACACCATCGGCATGGGTTCACCGACGGGCGCACCCATTCCACTTTACGACCGCATGGGCCGACCTCGCGGCTTCAAGAGCGACAGCGAAGGAAACCCCATTGTCACAGCCCTAGACGAAGCAACACTGATTGAAGTAGCCAATGCCGGAAATGGCACTTACGTGCAGGCTGGCGTGGGTTTCGTCAACATCAATCCGGTCGTAGGTGCCATGAATGGAATGGAACAAACAGAAATGTCAACCGTTTCTTACACTGAATTTTCACATCAGTTTCACTACTTCTTTTTAAGCGCGATATTCCTCTTGCTTTGCGAAAGTGCGCTTCATTGGATTCCACGAGCCAATTCAAACACACGCTCATGAACAAGCAAAACTCCCTCCTTGCGAGCATCTTCGCTTTCGTGTTTTTGGCGATTGCGGGAATAAGTCTTGGTCAGCAGAGAGATTACGACGCTAAAGCCTCCATCATCGAGGGCATTCAGCGTTTTGAACAAGGGACCACGGGATCGGACAGCCTTTTTGCCCGGGGTGAGTCTCATTCCGAATTGGGACAAATTGCCGCGTACAACCGCGGACGCGCATTGCTCGAATCAGCAGAAAAGGCGGGTGAAGCACGTCAAGCATTCCAACGCGCCATCAAGGACAATTCGGATCCAGGAATGACTTCCGATGCCTGGCACAACATTGGCAACTCACTTTTAATGGAACAGGACCTCGAAAATGCCATCGAGGCCTACAAATCAGCCCTGCGCGCCAACCCAACCAACGAAGCCGCTCGATACAACCTATCCTACGCGCTTCGCATGTTGAATAACGAGCAGGACCAGCAGCAAGACCAGCAGCAGGACCAGCAGCAAGACCAGCAGCAGGACCAGCAGCAAGACCAACAGCAAGACCAGCAGCAAGACCAGCAAGACCAGCAGGACCAGCAGCAGGATCAACAACAGCAGGACCAACAGGACCAGCAAGACCAACAACAGCAGGACCAGCAGCAGGATCAACAGCAGCAGGACCAACAGGACCAGCAAGACCAACAACAGCAGGACCAGCAGCAGGAGCAACAGCAGGAGCAACAGCAGTCACAACCCGAACAGGTTGAAGGCCAAATTTCAAAAGAAGATATGGAGCGTATCTTGGAGAGCCTAGAACGCGGAGAAGAAGAAGTTCAGGCCAAATTGATGCGAGCCAAAAGTCAAGGAAAAAAGAAAAAAATCGAGAAGGATTGGTGATGCAGTTTATCGGCAACAAATCAAACGTCTTGGCCCTATGCTTTATGCTCCTCAGTGTCTTCACATGGAGTCAGGAAGCATTGGAGGTAAGTGTTAATCGGAACCCCGTTCGAACGGGGGAACAAATCCAATTGACCTTCACGTTGAAGAACATCAACCGAAAAATTGACGCTCCGAAAATCAATGGATTGAAGTTTCTCGGAGGCCCCAGCACTTCCAACAGCACGTCATGGGTAAACGGCAGCCGTTCATCCGAAAGCTCTTACACCTATACTTACCAGGTCACGAGTAAATCGGATATTGCCATACCTAGCTACGAGCTCAAAGGCAGCGAAGGCATTCTCAAAAGCACTCCTTTTGATATCCGTGTCCAGGAACGAAGCCAAAAGCAACAAGGCGAGAACATCGGCGACCTGGGAACCGTCGCCTGCATCATCGAAACATCCAGTAGAAATGTGCACGTTGGAGAACCCATTGTCGTCTCGTTCAAGATTTTCAATCGGGCCAATAACTTGGACGTCAGAAAATTCAACATCCCCGAAACCCCGGGATTTTGGAAAGAGACCGTGGAAACGCCAGATCCCCGTTGGGAACCTCAAATCATTGCGGGCAAACGCTACAATGTGGCCAATGTGCAAACGCTGGTTTTATTTCCCCAGCAAACCGGCACTTTGACCATTGAAGGGTTTGACTTGGTTGGTTATATGCGTACCAGTTTTTTCGATGGTCAAAATGTGACCGCAAGTGCCGACCCGGTGAAAATTTCCGTTTCGCCCTTGCCTGAACCCATCCCAACCGAGTACCTGGGCTCATTTGGCCAACTCCGCGTGAACGCCCAACAGTCTGAAAGGTCATGCAAAACCAACGAGGCCATCACATTGGATTTGACCTTCAACGGTGAAGGAAACTTAAAGTTCATTCAAGAGCCCGAACTGACCTGGCCCGGTGAATTTGAAATTTTCGACCCTGAGGTCATCGACCGCATCAAAGTCACGGAAAAGGGCGAATCCGGTAGCCGGACCTTTCGATACGTGGTCATTCCCCGGGCACCCGGCAATTACATCCTGCCCATGCCGACGGGAAAATGGTTCAATTGGCGAACAGATGCCTACTCAGATTTGACTTCACCGGCGTTGAAGCTCGAAGTCACGAGAAATGAATCCGACGAAGGTGGCCAAGTCAATTACAACTCAAAAACGGATGTTCAAGTCTTGAACCAAGATATCCAATACATCCACACTGAATGGTCGGGACCTTGTCTGCCCAAGGCGCGTGCGAACAACCGAGGCCGCGATGCCGCAGGCATCCTCGCCATGGGGCCCCTGCTATTGGGCGCTTCCATGTGGGTGCGACGGCGACGCGAGCGCGACCAACTGGATCCGAAAGGAGCCCGCAAACGCCGAGCCCGTAATCAGGTCCGAAAAGCCCTTCATGAAGCGAAGCAATTGGCCAACGACCCTTCCGCATTCTATCCTGCTTTGGGAGCAGCGCTCGAAAATTACCTCTTGGCAAAATTGGAATGGAATGCCAGCCAATTTCAGCGTGACGCCCTGGTAGACGCTCTCCATTCGCATGCACCCGGTTTGCATCATAGATGGAGTGAGCTGCTTCAAGCGTTGGATATGGCGCGTTATGCCCCAGGTCAAGTGGAAGAGCCGGCATCCATGTTGGCCAATTCGGAAGCTTTGATCAACGAAACCGAAAATTCCTGGAAAGCATGAGGCACCTGACCACCGTACTCCTGATCGCGTTGTCCTGCACCGCATGGAGCCAGGAGGATTTCGAAGCTACTTTCAAAGCGGCGAACGAGGCCTATGCCGCTGGAGACTATGCCGCAGCCATTGCTGGATATGAAAGCATTCTGGAAGACCGCATGCATTTTGAATCGGAGTACAACTTGGGAAATGCTTATTACAAATCGCGTGATTGGGGATCCGCCATTCTCCATTACGAACGAGCAGCCCGACTTTCTCCGGGCAACTCCGATGTGCGAACCAATCTGGTTCTGGCCAATGCCCAAATCAAAGACCGCATCGAGTCTTTACCCTCCAATGGAATTCTCGACTTGTGGGACCGAATCGTCGCGCCAGGAAGGTTCAAATTGTGGATGATGATCATGGCAGCCGCCTGGACCTTGGGCTTCGTAGCGCTCGCGTGGCGGGTGTGGGAGACGCGATTAGAAAATCGCCGCATCCTAGGAACCAGTGCGGCCGTGCTTCTGGGGATGGGATGTGTTACCATGCTGCTGACCTGGTCCACATCGCAACGCATAGCGAGCAGCAAATTGGCCATCATCACAGTCTCTGAAACACCCATTCGAAATGAGCCCGGCACAAACGGGATGACCTTATTCATGCTCCATGAAGGGACCAAAGTCACCGTGGTGGAGCGCCAACAGGAACATTGGGAGGTTCAACTTGCCAACGGAAATACCGGTTGGATTTCCGCTAACGATTTGACGGAGATTTAATCACAATCCGATTTGAATCACTCCACCAATTCAACGGACCAATGGGCTTTTTGGCCATTGCAGTCGGTACCCACGAATTGGTAATGCCCTGCGGCCAAACCACGCAAATCGACACGCATGTCGAGATCTTCCATGCGCCAACTGCGCACCAAGCGTCCCGATGCTGTTTCTATTAAGCGCACCGTTGAACCTGGCATCCAGCCTTGCATTTCCAAGAAATCACGGGTCGGATTGGGAAAAATGAAAACCGAATTTTCAGCCGCAGCCAACACGTTTTGACCCGAAGCCAAGTCGTAAAGAATGATGTCATCCACGGCAGCTTCAATCAAAGAACCGCCGTCCAAATACTCACCGAGGGTGGTACTGTCTGATGCGATAAATCGCATTTGGAATTCGCTCGTAGGTTCGATGATGTCGGCAACTCGGAAGGCATTTCGGCGCCAGGACACGTCTTGTTGCAGGGTGTTTTCAAGGAATTGCCAAGTCTGTCCACCATCATTGGAAAGTTCCACCTGCCACCAGTCCGAGGCGGGGTTGGCTCCGGTTGGAGGTGCATTGACATACCAGCGCCAGTAAGCCATGACCGGATTGGCAAACGGAGTCAGGTCAATAACCGGCGACAGCAGGGTTGTTTTCCCAGCGTCTACGTCGTTTGCGCCAATCCCCGCGTTGACCCCCGGATTCAATCCCGTCACAAAGGCATAACCTGCAAAACCAAGCGTGTGGTCTTGGGTGGGCGCCACAATGGTGGATGGATCCCCTGCCTCGGCGTATGAACCAACGGGAATGGCTTCTTCCCAAATGCCCGTGGTCGCGTTGTCCTGACCGGGCAGTCCCGTCGTCCAAGAACCGAAGTCTGAATATTCGTCGGAGTCGTTGATCATCACCGGCTCCACCCCGACCAACACGTAATGTGGCAAATTGGGGTACGATGCATTGGCCGCCGCGAATGGTGTCACCGCCGAAAGCCCCCCAAAATCGTCCGTGATGCCCATGTAATAGGCAATCACCGAGCCGGCCTCTTGGGCCGGAATTTCAGCGGTAAAAACGGAATTGCCATTAGGATTGTCCATGGCAACTTGCATCCAATCACCTCCGACTTCTGTGCGGTACCACAAGTTCACTGCATCGAAATACAAGCTATACGGAAACACAATGAATGATTCCGCCTCAATCTCAATGGCGGTTCCCGCGGATGCAAATTCTTCCGGCGAATGATCGATTTCAGCATAACTGAAAACGGAGATGCCGTGGATGTCAAAACCCTCCACAATCGCCAGATCATTGGGTGTGCCATTCGACAAATCTCCATCGTCGTCGTCGGCTTGTAATACATCAAGCAACACATCAGTGAATGCCTGGCCTTCACTTCCATTGGGTGTTGTTGCTTGCAAACCTGCGTAAGCATCGACAAATAAGGCCATGGTCGTGTTCCAATCCCCACCCATCAGTAGGTGAGTATCGTACCATGCCCCGCAGATGATTTCCCCATCGGCATGCACTTCACCAACCAAATCCTCCGGATACACCTTCGGATCTTCATCATAAACCCGGATCCCATTTTCGTTATCGGTGTAAAACCCCTTCCCTATTTCTGCAATGTCGCCCAAGCTCATGGCCCACAAGTCGGCATACCCTTCGCCCATGGCGCCATTGTTAAAGTTCGCCCCCAAGCTGCTGTAGAAGTAGTCGTTGATTCCGTGTCCGTACTCGTGCCAAACCACATCTGCAATCAATGAAGTGGGGTTGCAGCCACCACCCAAGTCGTAAAAATTCACGCTCTGACCGTCGTAAAAAGCGTTGCACTCACCCGCAACATCGATATTGGTCGGCAGCGACCAATCCAAGTCCGAGAAATCGGGCATCAGGGATTTCATGTGATCGTGGATCAACGAGACCGAGCGATACGCTGAACGCTCCTTTTTATTCCCCAAATCCGAAAAATCCAAGTCGTTGTAGCCATCCGCAAATTGGACACCGAGCATCGGGGTCAATCCATTGGTGTAGACGGTGCTCCATCGGCCCTGAAGTGGCACTTCGACAAACTCAGGACCGGTCGCATCGCTGATGAATCCTCCATCAACGTCCGTGTAAACATTCCCCCCGGGGATGGGCAAACCAAGCCATGGCATCGATAATGACACGGCCTCTTCATACGGGTAAAACTCGTGGACATCGGCTGAAATCGAACCACTGATCACCATGGCCGATTCGGCCTCTACAGGGCGATCCAAACCCATGCGTAACACCGCTCGTTCGGGCTTGCCATTTCCGGCAGCCATGCCCCACTTTCCATCGATGTGCAACACCTGATTTCGGCGCCAAATCACTTCGCCTGTGTGCACGTCCACACCCGTTTCATATCGTCGCGGCACAGCACCTACCCTGCCCGACACCATCCAAACACGGGTGAGGTGCCAATCCAAAGCATTCCCTTCACCGCGGGTTGGAACCCATTGCAATTCCCCGGATTCAACGCCCACCCATTCGTCCATTTCTATGCCCGAAGAGGCGGCCTCCTGCTGAGCCAAATCCGAAAGTGGCTCTAGGCCCGGATCCATTTCAGGTATTTCATACCAATCCGCTCCCCACATCACCAACTGGCCATTCCACCATTTTGTCACGATTTGCCCTCCTTTGACCGGCACGCCCTCGTGGGATTGCCGAGCAAAGGCCCATTCGTGTTGGCCCATTTTGGTTTCTGTTTGCCAATCGCCATCATAGGCTACCCCAAATGCGGCTAAATCACTTTCCACGAAGGCTTGAGCCCTGTCCTCCAACGTTGAACCCGCGACCGCAATCGCCGGACCAAAAGCTCGATGCGGAAGCTTGGATGCAGCACTCATGATGCAACGCCACTTGGGGTGCGACTCCGCCCATTCATACCAAGAAGACTGCTCACGCAATAGCCGTTGCTGCTCTTCGCTGGGGACATCGTTTAACGGTTCCATGCGAACTTCAGCCGGATCGATGACGGTCGAAATATCATAGACGGTGTCGTCTTGAGCTGATGCGGAAACTACGATGATGCTCAACAACAACAATTTCAAGAGGTGATTCATGCGCGGTGATTTGGTTTGGGAAGGTAATACACGTCCGCAATTAGAACCGATGGGATAACGTAATTGTTGTAAATTGATGGGCCCTATCATGAAACGATTTCCGATTGGCTGGATGGCTGCTTGGGCGCTTGGTCTCTCACTCGCCGGTTGCTCCTCATTGCAAGATCCTGCAAAGCTGCAATGGGTGGAAAGCGAACAGCCCGACTACGGAAATCCGAATCAGTGGCTCTCGCTCCCTTCGCGTCAGGATGCTTCGGATGCCATACCTAAGCGTCTACCTGAACGCTTCGCTGACTTGAGCAAGGACTCCTTGGAAGTGGATGTGTTTTTTGTACATCCCACGATGTACTTCCGGGGACACCATTGGAATGCTCAACTGGACAATGGACCCGTAAATCGTGCCACCGAACGCTCACCCATGCGGCTGCAAGCCAGCGCATTCAACATCGGCGGTCGATTGTATGCGCCTCGTTACCGCCAAGCGCACATCGGCGTTTTCACTTGGCAAGACACGACCAGTTGGAAGGCGCTCGAATTGGCATACGAAGATGTTCGCCGCGCATTTATTCACTACCTCGAAAACTGGAATGAAGGCAGGGGAATCATCTTGGCAGGGCACAGCCAAGGAAGTTGGCACTTGCGTTGGCTGCTCCAGGAATTTTTCGATGGCTCCGCACTTCAAAACCAATTGGTCGTCGCATATGGACCGGGTTTTGATTGGTACAAAACCGATTTTCAGCAGCTTTCGTTTTGCGAGAACCCGGATGAAACGGGGTGTGTTTGCAGCTGGATGTCATACGGCGCTGGTTATTTTCCTCCATGGCTTGATGCGTCCGAAACTGCTCCGATGTGCACCCATCCCGTTACTTGGAGGCTTGAGGGAGGAAATGCGATTTCCGATCACCAAGGTGTCGTACTCTCTCAAATGCGTTACGCCTTTCCGGCTTCGATTGACGCACGAATCGACCGCGGAATCCTTCAAATTAACCAACCCCAAGTGCCGTTCGGCAAGGCTTTGCAACGCGACAATTGGCATATTGGTGACATCAATTTATTTTGGTTGAACATTCGAAAAAATGCTCGGCTTCGCGCGAAAAACTTCGACGAACACCTGAATTTAAATGACTGATAGCTCAATGTTAAGAACAATCAGCGCAAAACCCTTATATTGCACTTGCATTAAACAACGATTCTGTGAAGGGATACTTTAAATTTCTTGCAGCGCTCTGCGCAATGTGGTTCTCGTTGATGCCACCACATGCGTTCGGTCAAGACGATTCTGAATTTCCTTGCAATGGATTGCCCTATAACATTGATGTGGATTGCGATGGATTTATCAATTTCACGGATCTGACGGCATTCCTTCCTTTTTGGGGTGAAAACTTCACTCCTGATTTGAATTCACTTGACATCGATTTGTCAAATGAACTTCAATACCTGTTCCTCGAAAACGATACGCTTTATTTGATGTTAGCGGATTCCACCACCGTCTACAGTCAAGTCTACCTCGGGTGCGCGGCGTGTGAGAATGGATTGAATGGTCTCAGCGCCTATGAACTTTGGTTGGAAGCGGGCAATGTCGGGAACATTGCCGAATTCTTGGAGAGCTTGATTGGTGAGGCTGGTGCTCAGGGCCCTCAGGGTCCAGCAGGAGCAGATGGTGCGCAAGGGCCTCAAGGTCCCGCCGGAGCAGATGGAGCGCAAGGGCCCCAAGGTCCCGCCGGAGCAGATGGTGCGCAAGGGCCGCAAGGTCCCGCCGGAGCAGATGGTGCGCAAGGGCCTCAAGGTCCCGCCGGAGCCGATGGAGCGCAAGGGCCCCAAGGTCCCGCCGGAGCAGATGGTGCGCAAGGGCCTCAAGGTCCCGCCGGAGCAGATGGAGCGCCCGGATTGAGTGCATATGAAACATGGCTCGCATTAGGCAATGTGGGATCAGAGGAAGACTTCATCACATACCTAGCAGCTGGAGGAACCAATTTTTCACCATCCATTCATGGGGTATTTGACAGTGCAACAGATGGGAACACCTTCGAAATCAGCAATGCCGTTTCGACCCTTTCCATCGAGCTTTGGGGAGCGTCAGGAGGAACAGGCGGAGATGTCTGTGGTCAAACATCCGGAGCTTCCTCCTGTAACTTGTGCAATGCAACAGGCGGGCAGGGAGGACGCGCACTGAAAGTGATGAGCATGATTTACAACCTGGCTGCTGGGGATGTGTTGGAACTGATCAGCACGGAAGCCGGAGCCGACAGCGAGGAGCTCATTACGTGTTCACCCGGATTCAACGGTTGGAACAATTGGGATTGTGGACCCTCATCAAGTGGAACTGATGCCGGCCTAACACAACTGGTATTGAACGGTGAAGTAATTGCAGAAATCAGCGGTGGCACAGGCGGAACCGGTGCTTGCATCGGTTGCCAAGGAGACGGGTGTTTCAATGGAAATGCAGGCTCAAACGGCTCTCTCAGTTCAAGTGCGGGCTGGGTGACCATCCTGAATACTGAGCCTTTGCCCGAGGACACGGGCTCACGGCTCGTCATTCGCTACTGACTCTGTTCCGGATTCACTCGCTATCTTGCGGCCCGATTCAACCCCCTGATCGACTCCGCACATGGCGATGATAGAAGAATTTGAGCGCACGGGCAATTGGCTTTTCAAAGGCCGATCGTTTTTCCCCTTGATTTGGTATGTGTTGATGGCCCTGGTCATAGGCATGGGTTGGGATCCGTATTTTCGGACGTTTGATGCCAGCGTAACGTGGAGCTGTATTGCTGTTTCCATGTTTGGTCAATTCATCCGCGCCCTGACCATTGGCTACACCCCACGCGGAACATCTGGACGCAACACCGCAGAAGGCCAAATCGCGGAAGTGCTCAACACACGAGGGATGTACAGCCTCGTTCGGCATCCGCTGTACTTAGGCAATTACTTCATGTGGTTGGGTATCATGATTTACGTCGGAAATGCCTGGTTCGTTTTGGTTTGCAGCTTACTCTATTGGCTGTATTACGAGCGCATCATGTTTGCAGAAGAATCCTTTTTACGCGGAAAATTCGGTCAAGCATATTTGGATTGGTCCGTGGATGTACCGTCGTTTTGGCCACGAAATTTGAAATGGAAACAGCCCGATGCGACGTTCTCGCTGCGCAATGTATTGAAGCGCGAGTACAATGGATTTTTTGCTGTGTTTGTGAGCCTTGCCTTGATTTCGGTTGGTAAAAATCTCGCACATACTGCCGGATCATGGAATACGGCGTTCGAGCCGTTTTGGCAATACACCCTCGCTGCTACATTCATCATCTTTTTCACGCTGCGCAGTCTGAAGCGATATACGCGTGTGCTGCACGTAGAGGGACGATAATTACCCTGTTTTTCTTACTTTCATTTCCTGACTTAATCCACGAAATGAAGCAAGAATCTCAACGCGCTGCTGTGCGCACAGAAATCGAAAACCTCGAAACTTTCGAAAAACACGGGGAGAGTTATGCAAATGCGGATGGCCGACACGGCTGGCGCAACCCCATTCGGGCGGATACCGGCCCTATCCTCGAGGCCATCACCATGGCCCAAAAACCGCAACGAATTTTGGAAATCGGTACGGCACACGGTTTGTCTGCGCTATACTTCATCGCCGCCTCAGAAGATTGGGATGCGATAGAAATGGACACCATTGAATTCCATGAAGAAGTCGCTGCTGCCACGCAGGAGCGCATGGACCATCTCGGTGTTCCGGTCCGTGTGATTTGTGGAGAAGCCGGCGCTGTAATCCGTGAGAAATTGGATGACAGCCGGTATGACATGGTGTTTTTCGATGCCCAAAAAAGCTTGTACCATGAACAGCTATTGGCGTTGGTTGAGCGC
>Ga0181554_1004071_pt1 | contig 12023 bp, 9 predicted proteins | sample 011ome_16_FD_145602 | JGI IMG/M metagenome (GOLD analysis project Ga0181554, IMG submission 145602) | Coastal salt marsh microbial communities from the Groves Creek Marsh, Skidaway Island, Georgia - 011503CT metaG (spades assembly) | ecosystem: Environmental > Aquatic > Marine > Intertidal zone >... | reverse complement strand
GCCGGCGCGCGTCTCGCGCCGCGCCGCCGCCGCCGCCGCCGCGCGCGTCGTACTTGATCACATTTTCTTATTGTAAAACGTCGATTGACTAACAACTACCATCGTCCGCGGCGCCGCGCGAGCCTATGCTCGCTACTTGGCTGTGGTCTACGCGTTCGCCGCGCGCCGCCGCGGCGTGTCCTTTAATCTCGAGAGCGTCGCATTCGCGCGTCGCGTCGGCGCGCTCTCGTCTCGCTGCTAGCTACGGTCGCCCACGCGGGGGCGGCTACTTTTCGCGAGCGCAGCCTTCCCGTTCACGGAAGGACCGCGCCCCGACTACGCCCCGATTACGCCCGACTAGGTCTAGTTCGAGGACATGGGGAAGTCCAGCTCCATCGGCCGTTCCCACTGGCTCACCCCGGACCGGGCGTTGTAGTAATACACGTACCCCTCGGGGGCGGTGTGCTCGGTCCAGCCGTGCGCGGCGTCGCCGGCGCCGCCGCCGCCGCCGCCGAGCTTGTCGCCGCCGTATCCGCCGGCGGACATGCCGGGGCGGCCCGCGTTCGGGTTGCCGCCGGGGCCGCCGGGGCCGCCGCCGTTGAACCCCGGGTTCGAGCCCCAGGGGTTGTCGTTCCCGGCGGCGTACCCAGGGGCGTTCCCGTAGCCGCCGCCGTACCCGTACCCGCCGGCGGCGCCGCCGGGGCCGTGGCCGCCGCGGGGCTGGCCGTAGCCGTAGCCCTGCGACGAGCGCGGGGGGCCGCGCTGGGGGGGCGGCGCCTGGCCGCGCGGAACCGCGGACTTGACCTCGACGCGCTTGCCGAGCATGTCGTGGTACCGGTTCTGCAACACGATGCCCGCGGAGTCCTCGCGCTGAAACGTGATGAATCCGAACCCGCGCGACTGGTGGTTGTGCGGGTCGCGCATCACGAGCACCTCGACGACCGGGCCGAACTGCGAGAAGAAGTTGCGAACGACGCCTGGGGGTTGGGAGCGGAGGGGGGGAAGCGGCTCAGCGATTGGCTTCGCGGTGGGGGGGGGTGGGGGCGGACGCGACCGGCGAGGCGCGCGTGCGGACGATGGACCCCGCGCGTGCGCTCGGGGTCCATCGCGTTAGCGAGAAACCGACGATCGGGTGCAGATCTAATAACCGGGAAATGGAGACCGCGCGCGCTGCGGGTCGTACCTTCGTCGACGCTCCGGTCCAGACCTCCGACAAAGATCTTAGAGCCGGCGGTGCCGAGTCCTGGGTCGGAGACGCCCGACTCTTCGATCATGGTGACTATTGCTGCACGCGTGCGCGAGCGCTAAAAACTATGTCGTCCCCGTGGTCGAAGCGGCAGCATATCGTCGTGCTCAAGAATTCGAGCTCGAGCGAGGCTTTCAGTCTCGAAGAAAAGTGAAACGATCCGTGTCGACTAAATGCACATACGACGATATTTGAAGGAGTTGTCGCGTTTTTCCCGCGGCGCCCGACGAAGAAAACTGAGACGATTGGGAAAATGCTTGTTTCTGGCCTTCAACCTCGTCGCCGCGCGACCGGCTACTCCGGCTCCGAAAAACGCCCGTGGAAAAACGTGTCTCACGACGATCGACTCACTTCTTCTTCTTCCCCTCCTTCTTCGCGGCCTTCGCCTCTCCCTCCTCCGGGGGGTTAAACGCCTTGGCCATCTCGCTGAACGGGTTGGGCTTCTCCTCCGGCTTCCACGGGCGCGCGAGTTTGCCCTCGGCTTTTCTGCCGAGCAGCGTGCACTGGAACACGGGCATCTCGATGAGGTTCATCGGAAGCATCACCGTCTGCAGCAGCAGAGGGGGGTTGACCTTCATGTACACGTGCATCGCTCCGACCACGCCGAACCCGAAGATCTGGTTCGTGAACGCCTTGCCCACCTCCCGCACGTCGTGTTCGAAATGCGTCAGGGTCTCCGTCTTCTCCTTCCCGCCGTCCATCGGGTCCTTCGTGGTGACCTCCACCTTGTCCTCCGTGAGCTTCTTCTTCTTCCGGTTCACGATGGCGTACATCAACGCGCACGAGGAGACGCACAGCGCCATCGCCAGCGCGAACGCCATGCGCACGTTCGTCAGGGTCGCGGGATCCGAATAGTCGATGCCCAACTTTTTGCTTCCCAGCAGGAGCAGCGGGGCGATGAACATCTTCGGCTTCAGCTTGGGGGCCTCCGGCTGGGCGGGAGGCGCAGTTTTCTTCTTCTTCTCTTCCGAATCGGCCATGGTGGCGGTGAGCGACCTCGCACGGGGGTCAGCGCAGGGGGGAATGGCCGATCTGGGACCCGATTCATTTCGAACGCGAGAAAAGTCGTGTCCAAGTTGTGGACGCGTTCGGCAGTTCGAGTTCGGTACCAGTATCTTTAATACGGCACGATTTAAACCAGCATCCTGGGTCTATTCTCGAGCATATTTTCTCGCGAAAAAACCCACCGGGAAAAACTAAAGAACGTCAAGCCATCTGCCGGCTCCGCCTCTTCTCCCGTGCGCAAGCAGCATGGTTAGCCTCAAGCTCCAGAAGCGGCTCGCCGCCAGCGTGCTCCGATGCGGGCAGCGCAAGATTTGGTGTGATCCCAATGAGGTACGTTGACTCGCCGCGCGCGTGGTCGCCCGCTTCCGGCGCACCCGCCAAATCCAAACTAAACTAGGGTTTTGAGGCGCGCGGATGTCCTCCAAGCCGCGCCGGTTCCCCGTCCCGCGGCGTCACGGCGACGTCCGCACCGCGCCGAACGCGCCTGCGCTTCATCGTCAGACGAGCTTGGACGCCCTCGCCGCGCGTGGACGGAGGACCGCGCCTCCGGAACGACGGGCTCGCGCGCTGGAACCGCGCGCGGTCCGCGTGTTTTTCCTTTCCCATCTTCCGCTTCTCCTCGCTTCGGCCCAGAGACTCACCGCGCTCGTCCCTCCTCGCGCTCTTCGTTTCGAACCACAGATCAGCGAGATCAGCATGGCCAACTCGCGCCAAAACATTCGCAAGCTCGTGAAGGACGGTTTCGTCATCCGCAAGCCCCAGAAGATCCACTCGCGCGCGCGCACCCTTCGCAACCTCGCGGCGAAGCAGAAGGGTCGCCACACCGGCTACGGTAAGCGCAGAGGTACGCGCGAGGCGCGCCTGCCCACCAAGGTGCTCTGGCTCCGCCGCCACCGCGTGCTCCGTCGCCTGCTGAAGAAGTACCGCGAGGCGAAGAAGATTGACAAGCACATGTACCACGAGATGTACCTGAAGTGCAAGGGTAACGTGTTCAAGAACAAGCGCGTGCTCATGGAGGCGATCCACAGGACCAAGGCGGAGAAGGCTCGCGAGAAGTCCATCGCCGACCAGTTCGAGGCGCGCCGCACCAAGAACAAGGCGACTCGCGAGCGCAAGATTGCGCGCCGCGAGGAGCGTTTGGCTGCGGGTGCTGCCATGGACGCCCCCGCCAAGAAGTAAACGCGTGCGTTTGGGCTTCGCGGCGGAGAAGATCGTTTTAATAGGGAAGAAGGATCTTTCGACTAAAATTGTTTACACCCGCGCGCTTGTCCGCTCGCCACGACGCCGTCGCCCTTCACGCCATCATGGCCTTGAACTCGGGGTAATCCACCTGCCCGGACCCGTCCGCGTCCGTCTCCCGAATTAACTTGTCGATGTCGATGGTGAGCCCGAAATCCTGCGAGGGAGAGGCGGCGGCGTGAGCGACGGAGGAAAAGGGAGCCATTTTCGCGCGCGCGGGTGAGATACGCGTCGTTCGCCGCGGCGGGTCATCGCGCGCGCACCTTCACCACGGCCCTCAGCTTTTCCGTGGAGATTTCCCCTGTTTTGTCCGCGTTGCCTCCCAGCGCCACGAACGCCTCGATGGTGTCCGTCTCGTCGCTCGCCTTGGCGGCGGACGCTTTTTGGTTTTCGATTACTTTCATGAACTCCGCAAACTCGATCTCGCCGCTGTTGTCGTCGTCAACCTGAGAGATCATCTGGAAGATCTCCTCCTCCGTCGGGTTCTGGCCCATCGCGTTCAAGGTCGCCTTGAGCTCGGATGCGTCAATCTGCGGGGGGCGTGATGGGGTCAGCCGCGGAGTCGAGAAAGCGAGGGAGAGGGCACGCCGGGTACCAAAAATGGCTCGCACCGCGCGGATTGGGACGCGGTCGCGGGACGAGCGCGCGCGACACGTACCGTCCCGCTTCCATCCTTATCGAACTTGTCGAACGCCTCTCTACACGCGGTGATGTCCTCTTGCGAGAGCGTCATCTTCGCGTCGCGAAGGAGGACAGCTTGCGCAGTCGAACTGCCGGAATGTCGCAACGTCTTTCTTTACGTCAACTTTTGGTTCGACTCGTCCTTCGTCACGGTCTCCTGGAGTCCTGGACTCCTGGTGCGCTGGTCGGTCATCGTGTCGGTCGCGAGCACGAGTCACGAGCTAGAGAAAAATGTCGTCTGCAGCGCATCATCGACGCCTCGGCCTCACTGCTGACGGCACGTTCAGTGGATTCTAAGAAAGATGGGGCCCTGCCTCTCCACTCCCTCGGATGGTGGATCCCTCCACCTCGCCAGCATGCGCGAGCGAGAGGTGCGTTGAGCGCGCCCGCGCGTCGATCGCCTCCGACCCGCCATCGGATTCAACACCAAACAACACCATTCGATCGGACGGCACGAAAACTCGGACTGACGCCTTTCCCTCGTCCGTTCCCCGCCGCAGACGGACGATTTCTTCCAGACCGTGTCTCGCGTATTCCACCCGAAGTTCGACGTCGCCGGGGAGGTGTTCAAAGGGTACTTCGACGAGCAGAGACGCGTCATCACGAAGCAATCGCTGGAGCGCTTTTTCCGCGACGCGCAGCACGAACTCCCTCCCGACGAGCTGGAGGATGAATACGACGTGACCGCCGCGTTCGACGCGTTCGTGCTCGCCCGGGACAACTTCGTGGTGGGGAAGTCCGTGGTGGACGAGTCCGCGATGCACGAGCCCATGTCGCACTACTTCATCAACAGCTCGCACAACACCTACCTCTCCGGGGACCAGCTGTTGTCCAACTCGTCCACCGACGCCATCAAGCGCGCGCTGTTGCACGGGTGCCGCGTCATCGAGCTCGACTGCTACGACGGCGGGAAGGACGGCCCCATCATCAAGCACGGCGGGACGCGCACGAAGCCCATCACGTTCCGGTCAGCGATCGCCGCGATCGAGGCGGACGCGCACACGGTCTCGGAGTACCCCGTCATCGTCACGCTGGAGAATCACTGCAGCGTCGCGAAGCGCGCCGAGATGGCGGACATCCTGAAGGAGGAGCTCGGCGACAAGCTCGCCGTCCCGGCGAGCGGGAACATGGCGGCCTGGCCGTCCCCGGCGTCTCTGCGCGGCCGCGTGATCATCCGCGACAAGCTGAAGCACAAGCAGGACAAGAAGAAGGGCGCGGGCGCGGCGAGCGAGACCCCCGCGGCGGAGGAGGAGATCCCAGACGACGACGACGACGACGACGACGAAGGCGACGACGAGCCCGACGCCGCCGACGCCGCGGACGAGCCCGAGCCCGACGCCGCGACGCGCCTGAAGTCTCTCGTGACTGTTGAGAACGCCAAGTTCAAAACGTTCGAGGAGGCCATGTCCGGCGAAAAGCTGTTTTCGTGTTCCTGGGGAGAGGCGAAACTGCTCAGCCGCGTGAAGAAGACGGAGAAGCCCGTCGTGACCGCGTTCACGGAGAAGCACTTGTTGCGGTGTTACCCCGCGGGGCACAGGTTCTTGTCCGACAACTACGACCCCTCCCCGGCGTGGTCCGTGGGCGCGCAGATGGTCGCGCTGAACTTCCAGGCGAACGACAAGCCGATGTGGATCAACCGCGGGAAGTTCCTCGCGAACGGGAACGCCGGGTTCGTGCGCAAGCCGCGGTATCTGACGGACCCGGCGCAGCGCGGAGCGCCGTCGTCGCCGCGGCGGACATGGTCCGTGACCGTCGTCGCCGGCTCCGGCTGGGACAACTTCAAGGACGCCGAGCTCGTGGGCGCGCCGGACACGTACGTCAAAGTCTCCGTGACCGGAACCACGTCGGACGCGAAGACGTGCACCACGGCCACGTTCACGGACCAGCGCGTGGGGCCGAGGGCGCAGCCGTACTTCAACGAGACGTTCGACTTCCCGGTGACGGAGACGGAGCTCGCGGTGTTGCTCTTCACGGTGTACGACAAAGACACCGTCAGCCAAGACGACTTCCTGGCGCAGTACAGCTGTCCCGTGAGCATGTTGCGCCCGGGCGCGAGGGTCGTCCCCCTGTACAACGAGGCGGGCGGGTACGTCGGGAAGGGCAAAAACGCGAAGGCGTGTCTCGTGGTGAAGCTCGCGACCGATAAGTGACGTGTACGTCGCGCCACCGCAGTGCGCACGCCGCGCGCGTGCATGTGTATGATACCGGATTACCCTACTATTGAAATCTAGACACCACGTCCAGGAACTCCACCGGGGAGAGCTCGCCGTCCCCGTCCACGTCGAACACGAAAAACACGACGTCGATCATCGTCTCGCTCAGCCGCGCGCCGCACTCCTTTGCGAGTTTCAAAAAGACGTCGCGAGTCAGGCGACCGCCTTTGCCCACGCGCTCCTTGATTTTATTCTCGAACCGCGAGTTGCCGTGTTTCAGGAGCTGGCAAAACGCCATGTACTGCGCCTTCGTGATCCTTCGTCCGGATCGACAGACCTCGCTGCTCGAGAGCTTCGCGGCGCGGTCGATGAAGTGCTGCAACTGCCGGACGCTCGCGCCCGCCACGACGCTGTACCCGAAATCCTCCGCGCTGATCGAGCCCTGCCGTTTGAAGTCGTAGTGCTCGAACTCGAGCGAGTCGATCTCCGTCCTGAGCTTCGTCAAGAACGCCTCGAACGCCTTCAGGCTCAGCTTGCGTTCGCGGCGGCCGTCCCCGAAGAGGTGGTGCACCAGCCCGCCTGATAAGTCGTCCACGTCGTTCACCGTCTTCAGACCAGTTCTGTATCCCGACGCGCGTCGCTTCGTCGTGGACAGCCGCATGTGCTTCATCATCTGCAGGAACTCCTCGCGGCACAGCGACCCGCCCTCATCCACGTCGAACTTGCGGAACGTCGCTTTGCACTGCTCGTCCGTGAGCGAGAGTAGCGTGACGAAGAAGAGGTACTCGGGGAATGAGATCAGCCCGTCGCCGTCGGTGTCGAACATTTCGAAGAAGTTCGAGCTCACGCCGGAGGCGTGTTCGTCTTCGTCGTCCTTCTTCTCGCCTCCCAGCGAGCCACTTCGGATGTGTTTCGAGTCCGCCGGCTGGAACACCGGCACCGCCGCGCGCATGAGGTCCAGCGAGGTCATGAACGTCCCCTCCGCGCTCTTGACGGATGAAAAATACTCAAACACCTTCTCCGGCGGGGAGTGTTCCCTCAACCGTTTCTCGTACACGAAGAACACGTTGCGCCTGTACTCGGGGGACAGGAGCGAGAACCCCGCGCCGTCCGCCTCGAACACCGACGCCGGCCGGGGGGGGCGCCCGAGCGCTTCAGGAACCGAGTGGATCGACGCCTGCGCGTGCGCGGGTTCGCGCTCGCGGGAAAACACCCATCCGCCAACCCCGAGGAACGACACCGCCCCCGTCGCCAGCAAGCGCAGAGGGTCGCCCTCGTCGCCGGGTCGCGCGGCCGGGCGACAACGGGCGAGCGCGGACCGTCTGGGAAGCCTAACGAAAGCGCGCCAGGCCATGCTTGATGATCCGTTCGCCGAGACCCCACGACCTCCACGCCGCTCCGCGGGAAGTGCCAAATACGCAGCCGAACGAACTGAAGGCGAGTTCGCCGCGGCTCACTCGCGAAGGTTCGGGGGGTGTACATGACAACATGAGGTTTCGGCAATCTTGCAAAAGAGGTTTTGCGCATGAAAAAAATCTAAAACTACGGGAGACTTTTAGACCGTGTTTTTCGAGTCATCCGCGTCTGACGTGTCACGACACCGATGCTGACACGACATTTCACGAAAAAGCAACCGAACCTCACCGGGGTTCACTCTCCCCTTGCGCGTTGACAAGATGCGAGGATATCTCGTGGCGTCGACGCAACGCTGGGCATCATGCATGGCCCACGCGAAAGTTCCGGTGCGTGCCTCGGTGTCGAAGTTCCCAGCGTGCGCGGTTGGTGGGGTCGACGCAAAAGCGGAACGCAGCACGAGTGGGAAATTCCACTTTATCTCACGCTTCTTCCCCGACGACCTTCTCGCAGGCATGCTACGCGCTGAACACGCAGGCTCGAACCTTTTCGGGGACGACGCCTTCCTCGTCATTTCTTTCTTTCCAGGTACGTCTCGCCCCCCCCGGCTTCGTGGCGCGAAGACACGCGCTCGTCGCATCCGTGTCCTCGGAGGAAATCTGACATTCTTTAACAACAACCCCTCGCTTCGCTACGCGAAAATTCAGTCCCTGCACAGCGACGAGATGCCGCTCGGCGGGGTCGCGACTCGAATCGGTGACGCGTTCGGCCCCGCTTTGGACGCGATCGCCGAGCACCAGTCGCGGTGCGAGCCCGCGGACGCGTCGAAAACATCGGAGGTGTTCGTTCCCAGCATCCCGCACGCGTTGCCCGTCACGCGGTGGGCGCGCGACAGCGAGTTCATCCGGAGCGTCCTGGTGATCGACGAGCAGAAACGCGTGAAGCCGCGCTTGTCGTGGTACGACCCGTACGACACGACGTGGATCCCGAACGGGTGGTTCGCCGAGGGCGTGATGGCGGACATGAACTACTACTTCGCCGACGCGAAGGCGAAGAAACCGTGACGCTCCGGGCGAGACGCTTCCGAAATCGCCGACGCGCGGCTTCGACGCGCCGTTTGTTCTAATAGCTACGCATGTACGAGTACTCAGCCGATCGGCACGTTCGTCGCTCGTCGCGCGCCGCGACTCGCATCCCATCCACGACATGTCGCCGTACAAAGACGCGAAAGACGTATCGTCACGCTTCCTCGCGTCCCCGCGGCTTCAGGTTCGCCAGCGCGCTCGCCGAGGCGAAGGCGAGTCGCCTCCGCGGCCCATCCGGCGCAGCCTCGGGCGGCGCGCCGCGCGTCGCGGCTTCCAGCGCCTCCACCGCGCCCGCCGCGATCGCCGCCGCGCGGTTGGCGGCGTTGGCGTACGCGAGGTTTCGCAGCGCCCCCGCGGCGTCGATCGCGACGCGGATCCTCGCCTGGTGCAAAGCACTCGCCTCGAGACGTGAGCCGGCTCGCGAATCGCTCTTCGGCGGCGACGAAGCGACGGAGGCGACCATCGCGACGAGCGGCGCCATCGCGCCGAGCTCGCGCGCCGCGTCGCGGTTAAACGCGTTGGCGCACACCAGCTCCTTCAGCGTGGCCGCCGCCCGGCCCGCCGCGACGATTTCCGCCTCGATCGCGCGCGTAGAGCGTTCGGGAACGTCATCGCGAATCCCAGCTTTTGTCACGTTCAAAAGCTCCGCGTCCCCGAGAGCTTTTTCGGCTTTTTCGGCTTTTTCACGCGTCGAGACGGAGAAGCGTCGCGTCTCGGCGACGAGCGCCGCCAAGACGCTCGTCGCCTTCGCCGTCTTCCGCTCGCTGACGTCGCGAGCTTTGTACGGCTCTTGCGTCACCGCCGCCGCCGACGCGACGCGCGAGGCGAGCGCGCGCACGCGCGCGCCGGCGTCCCGCAGCGCGAGCAGCGCGTCGGACGCGCCGTTCGCCAGGGCCCAGTCCGCGGGGGTGCGGCGCCACGCGTCCCACGACTCGAGCCCGCCTTTTCCCGTGCGCAGCGGCGCGCACGCCAGCGCCGCCGTCTCCGCCGCGCCGTACGCGCCGTGACGCGCCGCGAGGTGCGCGACCGTCTGCTTGTCTCCGTCCGCGGCGCCCGGGTCGCAGCCGCGCACGAGCAGAAGTTCCAGCAGCGCGCGCTCGCCACGCGCCGCGGCGAGGTGCGCGGCGCTGGTGCCCGCTGCCGTGCGCGCGCGCGCGTCCGCGCCCGCGCCGAGGAGCGCCTCCGCGACGGCCATCTTACGCGCCTCGCTCGCGCCGCCCGCCGCGGCGACGTGCAGGGGCGCGAACCCGTCGCGCGCCCAGGCCAGGTTCGGGTCCACCCCGGCGCGCAGAAGCGCGCGCGCGACGTCGGCGCGCCCGGCCGCGCACGCCTGGACCAGCGCCGCGAGCTCGCGACGAAAGGGCGCGCCGACTCCTCGAAATTCGCTTTGAGATTCGTTCCATTCGCCGAGCCCGTACTCGGCGTCCAGGAACGACGCGTACTCCGCGAGCGTCGGTCGCCGCAGGATCTCCGCCGGGGAGAGCGGCCCGTCGACGGGTCCCGCGTCGAACGCGCACGCGCGGTCCTCCTCCTCGCGGAAGGACGCGGCGGCTTCGCCCTCGCGCAGACCCGGACCGTCGAACCGCGCGTCCCGTCGACGACGAACGGCGTCGTTCCCGAAAGAGTTTTCACTCATGAACGATTCGCGGCCCGCGCCGGCGGCGCGCGTTCGCGGCGCCACGCGCTCGAGGCGCTCGCGGAGCAGCCGCGCGGCGCGGAGCGCGGAAACGGAGTTCCCTCCGAGCGCGCCGAAATCGTCCGAGACGCAGATCGAGCTCGAGGCGACGCCGAGCGTCTCGCCCCAGACGTCCGCGACGAGACGCGCCGTCGTTCCCGGCGGCGGTTTTTCGCGCGCCGCGTCTCCGCCGGTTCCGAGCGCGCCGACGCGCGCCAGCCGCGCGCGGTCGAGTTTTCCGCTCGCCGTTTTCGGGAACGCCGCCCACGCCACGAAGCGCCGGGGGACCGTGGCGGGTGGCAGGTGGCAGCCGGCGTGCACCTCCAGCGCGACGCGCGCGCAGTCGTCCAGACGTGTCGCCCCCGAGCCGGAGCCGGAGCCGTCGCGAAGCACGACGTGCGCCGTCAGGACGCCGTCGCCGGCGTTCGACTCGGAAACCAAGCACGCGCACGAAGACACGAGGCCGGAAGAGAGCACGGCGCGTTCGATCTCGCGCGCGTCCACCCTTCGGCCATTCAGCTTGAATTCGCGTTCGCCCTCGCGCCGCCCCGCGAAACGCAAGGAGACGCCGCTTTTTTGTTTTCCCGGCGGTTCCCGGCGCGCCTCGACCCGCACCAGGTCGCCGGTCCGGAAGAAGCGCTCTCCCGTCCGGGCGTCGACGAAGAACCGCCGCCGCGACGCCGCGGCGTCGCACGCGTACCCGATACCAACCTGCGGCCCCGCGATCCACAGCTCGAGAAGACGTTCGTTTCCTTTCGCCGCGTCGTCGAAACGGAGCTCGTCGACGGGCGCGAGCGCGCGCAGAAGCGCCGCGGCGTCCGCGGCGTCCGCGGCGTCCCCGTCCCCGTCCCCGTCCCCGTCCCCGCCGGGCTCCGCCACGAGCAGACGGCACCCCGCTCCGAGCGGTTCCCCGATTCGGTCCGCGTCGAGCGCGTGTTCCACCCGCGAAAGCGTCTGGTACACGCCGCACTCGGTGAGTCCGTACGCGTTGGCCAGGCACGCGACGCGCGGAAGCCAGGCGCCGGCGAGCGCCGGGGACATGGGCTCGCCTCCGAGCGCGAGCACCGCGAGGTTGCGCGCGGCGCGCGGCACCTCGGCCGCGGGGACGCCGGCCAGCATCGTCGGCGTGGTGAGTGCGTGCGTGGCTCGCGACTCGGCGAGACACGATCCCAGGCTCTCCGCGAGCCGCGCGCGCGGCGCCGTGGCGAGCGTCGCGCCGGCGGCGAGCGTCGCGAAAACGTCCCCCAGGCACGGATCGAACGTGTGCGCGGACGCGAGGAGCACCGTCGAGTCTCGCGTGACCCCCATGCGTGTGTTCTTCCCGTGGCAGTAGTGCGCGAGGCTCTCGTGCGTGCAGACGCACCCGCGCGGTTTCCCGGAAGCGCTGCCGCTCGTGAAGGCGACGTGCGAGACGCGGCGCGGGTCGGGATCGCTTCCGGGAAACCGCGCCGCCGTCGCCTCCGTCTCGCCGCCGGCGTCCGGCGCATCCGGCGCGAGCGATCCGTCGCTCGCGCCCTCGCCCTCTCCCTCGCCTGTGATGTCCCGCACGAGGTCGGCAGCCTCGACGAGCGTCAGCGCGCGTCCGCTCTGCCGCGCGGCTTCCTCGC
>Ga0181554_1004067_pt1 | contig 12026 bp, 12 predicted proteins | sample 011ome_16_FD_145602 | JGI IMG/M metagenome (GOLD analysis project Ga0181554, IMG submission 145602) | Coastal salt marsh microbial communities from the Groves Creek Marsh, Skidaway Island, Georgia - 011503CT metaG (spades assembly) | ecosystem: Environmental > Aquatic > Marine > Intertidal zone... | reverse complement strand
GGGACCCTGGGGGGAGAGAAACACGCGACGGCGAAAGTCCTCAAGGAATGGCGTTCACCACGCGGACGGGGTCGTATGGGGACCAGTGTGCGAAGGACGCGCCATCGTTCAAACGCGTAGGCGGCGGCGGATTGGTCTCCGCGCGTCCCGCTCGACCGTCGGCGCGCGGCGGCGTCCGCGCGAATCAGCCCGGGCGCGACGCGCCCGGCCATGAGCGCGGCTTCGATTAAGATCGTCCCGCTGCCGCACATCGGGTCGACGAGCGCGGGGAGCGGCACCGCGTTCGGCCCTCGCGCGTTGTCGCAGCACTTGGCGTAGCCCGCGAGCGACAGCACGCCCGCGGCGGCGGACTCGTTCAACGCCGCGCGGTGGATCGCCGCGTCTCGGTATCCGCGGCGATGCAGCGACTCGCCGGACATGTCGCGGTACATCACAGCCTCGTCGCGGTAGAGCGACAGGAACAGAGGGACGTCCGCGGACGCGTGGCCGCTCGTCGGCGGCGGCGGGCGCCACCTGGAGGAAGAGATGACGTGTGGAAGTTTCATTGGTTAGCAAGAGATCAGATTCGATGACGTGGCAGAACGCGCGGCCGGGGACGCGCGCGCGGGGGGGGCGACCGACGTGTATGACTATTTAGTCATAAGTCGATCCTTCACAACGTACCCGGTGGCGTCCACGAGCGCGTCGCAGACGGCGTCCTTCGCGCGCGTCGACGCCAACCGCGTCGACGTCACGTCGGAGCAGCTCCACACGCGGCTCTCGACGCTGAACGTGAGGGGGTCGCGCGCGCCGACGCCGCCCGGGACGACGTCTTCCCACGGCGCGGCGCCCTTCACGAAGTCGTACACCGCGGCGCCGCCGGGCGCGGAGGGGTCGAGCCACCCTCTTCGCATCTCAACCAGCACGCGAATCGCGCTTCGCAGCCACACGTTCGCGAGGTAGCCGACGCGCGCGTCGCCCGCGAACGACACGCCGCTCGCGCCGGGCGCGACGTCGATCGCGCCGATGAGCGGCGAGGAGAGCTCCGCGGCGACCACCTCCTCGAGGCCGGGATGGCAGGTGGCGTAAAACCTGTCGCGGAGGTCGACGATAGGTCGAGGGAAGAAGACAAACACGTGTCAGTGGCGCGTGCGTGTGATTGGTGAGTACCGTTACCACGTGTCAAAACGTGAGGTTGACAACGCGCGAAAGAAGTCCGTCCTTAAGAAACGACGATCGACGCGCCGACCAGGTCGCACGGGGAGCGTTCTCGTCTCACCGCGAGAGAGAATTCAACGCGCCGCCGTCGAACGGCGTGGACGGATCGAACGACGCCGCGCCGCCGCCGCCGGTCGGTCGGCGGGCGCGAGGCGCGGAACGCGCGGGTCCTCCCCGGTCGTCGTCGCGCGCGATGCCGCGCGGTCGTCGCTCCTCTCCTCGGTCTCTCGGCGGCGTGGACGCGGCGTCGTCTCCTGAGGGCCGTTCTATACAAGCGAATGGCGGGGTGGAGTTCATAGGCGTCAGTTGGAGTTGAAAGGCGCCGAGGGCGGGGATTGAAAGCGAGGGGTGGGCGGAGAGACACGCCGGGAAAAGTCCTTAAGGATCGGCGTTCACCACGCGAACGCCGTCGTATGGGGACCAGTGTATAGAACGCACCGGACGCCGTTCGCGGCGTTCGCGCGTCATCTCCGACGCCGGCTCCCTCCTCCTTCCCCGCGCCGCAACGGAAGCACGCGACTCTCCGCGCGAAGTTGTTCTCCCCGCACGCCGCGCACGTCCAATCGTTGACGCCGCTGTCGTCGCGGACGGCGTCGCGGAAGCGCTCGGGTCGTCGCTCGCCGCCTCCGCGGTGGTCGAGACGGAATGATGATTCGTCGAAATCGTCGAAATCGGAACGCGGTCCTCCTCGCGACGACGGTCGCTCCCACCGCTCGTCGTCGCGCGACCGCGGCGGATAACGCGACCGCGAGAGCGGGGCGCCCTCCGCGTTGCGTCGCGAGTCTCTCCGCGCGCGCGTCCACTCCGGGGCGTCGGATCCGCCGCGGTATCGCGCGGCGGACGACGCGGAGGATTCCCCCCCGCGCGCCGCCGACGCCGCGCCGCCGCCTCGGCCGCCTCGTCCGCGGCGACCGCCTCTTCCGCCGCGGTCGTCCCCGCGCGCGCGACGCGCGTCGCGGTCGTCGCGGTCGTCGCGGTCGTCGCGGTCGTATCCCTCGCGGTCGACGCCGCCGCCGGCGCCCATCGTCCATCGCCCGTCGTCCGCGCCGCCGTTCCCGCCGCCCCCGCGCGTTCCGCCCGCGGACGTCGCGACGCGTCGGCCGTGATGAACGACGCGCCAGCCGTCGAGCGCGCGCGGCCTCGGCGCGACGTGGAGCGCCCTGACGCGCGTCGTCGTCGTCGCGAGCGACGCGCGCGCCGCCCACGGCAGCGCGCCGAAGCAGCGCGTGAGGAGCATGGCGCAGTGGCGTCGACGGCGGCGACCGCGGCGAACTTAACAACAAATCCGTCGAAAGTCGCGAACCTCGAACGCGACGATGGATATGATAACGACGACGGCGACGACGACGCGACGCGTCACACGGACCGCGCGCGGCGACGCGATGTCTCAGCTCGCGACGCGCGCGCGCGTCGCGTCGAGCGCGACCGCGACGACGCGCGCGCGGCGGCGCGGCGGAGACGGCGCCGGGGAACGCGCGTCCGCGCCCGTCGTCGCCCCGCGCCTCGGAAGTCGGTGCCGTCGTCGCGTCGTGCTCGCCCGCCGCCGCGCCTCGGAAGAGCCGCTCGTCGCGCGCGTCTCTTCCGCCGCGCCGGAGGAGCGCGCGCGCGCCGACGGCGGCGGCGACGACGACGGCGACCCGAAGCCGCCACCGACGAGCGCGGCCGCGGAGACCGCGCGGAAGAACGTCGACGCCGCGGTCGCGGCGTCGTCGGCGTCGTCCGCGGCGCTCGCGAACAATCTCGACAACCAGTACCTCGCGACGCAAGAGCGGTTCCCGTCGCTGCCGCTGCCGCCGGAGCCGATTCGCTTTCCGCGGTCGCCGGTCGACATCAAGCTCGCGGTGATGCTGCTTCGATCCGCGTACGAGACCGTGGACGACATGAACGTCATCCCGATGGACCAGTTCCAGGTGCGCAGACGGATGGACGTAGACTATCAACATCAGCGTTTTATCCCTGCGCGCGTGCGCGCGTTCCGACGCCCGTTCGTTCCGTCGCCGCCGCCGCGGCGTCCGCTCGTCGCCCGACCTGACCTGACCACCCGTCGTGCATCCCCCTCGCGTTCCTCCCCGCCCGCCCTAAACCCTAAACCCTAAACCCTAAACCCTCCTAGATCAAGTTCTGGAAGTCGCGGCAGGCGGAGTGGGAGCCGTACAGGAACCAGTACTCGCCGTTGACGATCGAGCAGGGCAAGCTCGCGGATCCGCTGTACTTTGACTTCATCTCGTACGTCCAGTTCAACGTCATCGCGCGCGAGCTGCCGAGATCGGACGTGGTGTTCGAGGAACGTAACGGCGCGGAGGGAACCGTTTCTGTTATCCGAAGAGACGCGTCGCTGGGGACGGACAACAAGATATTGACGCCGGCGTTCGCGCAGCGGTTGGGCGACGCGCTCTACGCTCGCGCCAGATTCGGGTTCGAAGACGCGACCTTCCCGGGGGTCCCGGAGCCGAGGTGCGTTAGAGTCATGGAGTCTCTACCCCTATTTATACCCCTAATACCTCTGATACCCCCCCTGATACCCCTGATACCCATAAATACCCCTAACCTTCGAACCTCCGAACCCTAAACCTCCTCCTTCCTCGCAGCTCCCCCGGCGACGTCGCGCGCGTCGCGGACGGAATGCGAGGTCTCGTCGACGCGTTTTGCGCGAAGGGATACGCGCTCAGAGGCGGCGTTCGCGACCTCGGACCGGGCAGCGGCGGGCAGGGCACGGAGAGCCGAGAGGTGGTCGTGAAGCTGGAGGGCCCCGCGCAGCTGTGGGGCGCGAGGCAGCTGTCCGCGCGAGGGGTCGTCCCGATCAACGAGTACCTCGGGATGGCGGCGACTGGGTTTTGTCGCGCGAGCGGCGTGCGAAGTTCGTACAGGGCGAGCTACACGGACGTCGCGGCGGAGCTGACGTTCACGCTGGCGCCGCCGCGGTAGCGTCGAGCGGAGTCGAGTCGCCGCCGAATCCGTCCGCGCTTCGTCGACGCGTTTTGGTCTGTGTTGTATTAAACGTATTCGTAGAACGCAATATATACCTCATGATGGTAATTTTCGTTCGCGGGGCGACTGACGCGTTCCTCGCGGCCTCCCCGACTTCGTCGTCGCTCGACTCGACTCGACTCGACTCGATTCGCTCACTTCGCGGCGTCCTCCATCGTGACGTCGACGCGGCTCCGTTTCCGCCCCGACTCCGACTTCGACTTCGACTTCGACTTCGACTTCGACTCGCTCTTGCTCTTAGAGCTCTTGCTCTTCGAACGCTCGCTCGGCGACCCCGGCCCTCGCTCCCCTCGCTCCGCGCCCGCGCCGCACCTCTCCCTCCTCTCCGCCGCCATCCGCCGCAGCGTGTCGTCGTTCACCGCCGCCCTCGCGCGTTCGCGCGCCTCCTTCTTCTCCTCCTCCCGCTTCTCCGCCTCGTCGTCCGTGGACGTCTCCGTGCTGGGTGGAGTTGAAAGGCGTCAGTTGGAGTTGAAAGGCGTCATAGGGTCGGGGATTGAAAGCGAGGGGTGATGTGCGAAGAGAAACACACGCCGGGAAGTAAAGTCCTTAAGGATCGGCGTTCACCACGCCGACGCGGTCGTACGGGAACCAGCGTGAGATAGAACGCACCTGGAGCTCGAGCTCGACGACGAGCTCGTGACCTCGTGCGCGCTCTCCTCGCCGCGCCGCGGCTGCGCGTCGGCGACGGCGGCCAAATCCGGCCGCCTCAGACGCAACTTCTCCAGCCACTTCGCGCTCATCTTCGGTCGCCCCCGCTTCGTCATCCTCCACGCCTTGGCGAACCGGGACGTCGTGACGACGTTTTGCGTCACCGCGACGGTGTGATCGAGGTTCAACACCGCGTGCCACCAGCCATCCGGGACGTACATGATCTCGCCCGGGCGCTGCACCGCGTCCATGGGCGGCGGTCGCCCGGCGTCGCGCCACGCCGCCCCTCGCGTCCTCGGGTACATCTTGTTAAACCACGTCACGGACTCGCCGTCGAGGCCGATCCCTTTCGGCTTGAGGTGCGCCTTCTCCAAGCCTGGCGTCGGCGGGAACAGACACCAACGCTTGTGCCCGCTGATCAACGCGTTCCACGCCGACGTCGCGAGCGGGTCGACGTGAACGCTGCTTCCCGATCGCGGCGGCCCGATGACGACCCAGCGGTACGGCGGCCGTCGCTTCTCGCCGACGTGCTGAAACAAGTCCTCGGCGAAGTACTCCGGGACGGCGTAGTCGTCGAGCAGCGGCATCGACCCTTCCTTATCGCCGAACGATCCGTCGAAGATGTACAGAGGCGAGTCGTCCTTCGCGTGCGTCTCGTCCGTGAGGTAGTGATGGATGTGCGAAAACTTCAGCCTGACCGCGTACCCGTCGTCGTCGCTGCCGACTTTGAACCGGTGCGATCCAAACTTTTCCTTCAGCGCGTCGATCGTCCACGTCTCGTTCGCGCGCCAACCGTCCATGGCCTGAGGGTCGTTCCATACGAAGCGACGTCGGGGTGGAGTTCAAAGGCGTCAGAAGCGGAGTTGAAAGGCGTCGAGGTGTGTCGGGATTGAAAGCGAGGGACCCTGGGCGGAGAGACACGACGGGAAAAGTCCTTAAGGAATGACGTTCACCACGCCAACGCGGTCGTATGGGAACCAGTGCGATGACAGGACGCACCTCGGTGATGATGCACGGGAGGCGGGGCTTCTCGAATCGCTCGATGAACTCTTGCTTCGACACCTCTCGCGCGGATATCCGCGGCACGTCGTCGCCCAGATTCGCGGTGCTCAGCACGCTCGCGTCGAGGTAGTACCCGTTCTTCTGCCACTCGCCGCCGCTGACGGAGAGCTCCGAGCGCGTCGCGCGCTTCGCGTGTCGAATTCGCTTCTCGCATCGCTCCAGAGGCGACAGCTTCGCGTCCTTCTTATCATCGGCGGCGTCCTCCTTCTCCTTCGCGTCGTCGTCGCGGCCGCCGCCGTCCGCGTTTGACTTCTTCTTGTCGTGCTTCCCGTCCTTCTCGCGCCGGGACGCGGACGCGTCCGCGGCCGCGATCTTCGCGGCGACGGCGTCGGCGTCGGCGGACGATTCGGAAGGAGGATTCTTCTTCGACGCGCCTTCGGCCGCCGCCGCCGCCGGGGACGGCGCGCCCTTGACGTAGGTCGGGACCGCCTCGTCGTCGAACGTGATGTGCACAGACGTCGTCATGGACGGCGCGCGCGAGACGCCGCGGACGAGGGAGCACCCGCGCGGGGGGGGGAGGGCGCCCGTGCGGCGGCGGCGCGCGATCGAAATGCGCGAGGTCCGCCAGATCTCGTCCGCTTCTTTTCCGGCAGCGCAGCGGCAGCGGCACTCTCTCGATGATGATTCGTTCGCTCAGTGCGAGGCGCGCGCGCGAGAGGTCGCGATGAGACGCGCGGCGGTCGCCGCCGCGGGGCTGTTCCCGCGCGCGAGGCGAGGCGCGCTCGTCGCGTCGTCGTCGTCGGCGGCGGCGGCGGCCGCGGCCGCGCTCGATGGCGTCGCGGACGCGATGACGTCTGTTAGGGGGGCGAGCGGCGGCGTCGATCGCGTCGACGCGAACTTCGACGCGAGGCGGACGACGAGAACGCTGACGACGTCGACGTCGACGGCGCGATCGACGGCGGGGGCGACGCCGCGGCCGTCCGCGCGCGACGACGAGCGTCGTCTGTCGGCGTGGCGCGCGCGGCGATCGCGCGGCGCGAGCACGAGCGCGACGACCGCGCGAGGAGACGCGGCGGAAGCGGCGTCGTCGTCGTCGTCGTCGGACGCGCTCGCGCTCGCGAAGTCGCTGCCCACGAGCGGCAAGCTGCGACGCATGCGCGTCGGCGAAGTCCGCGAGCTCCTCTCCGCGATCGGCATCGACGCGGCCGGGAAGAAGGACCACCTCGTGCGTCGCCTCGAGGAGCACCGCGCGGCGGCGGCGGCGGCGGCGGCGGCGGCGACGATCGACGACGAAGACGAAGTCCTTAAGGAACGGCGTTCACCACGCGAACGCGGTCGTATGGGAACCGGTCACGACGCCGTCGACGAAGACCTTCGCGACGATGACCGTCGCGACGCCGCGGGCGCGGGCGCGGAGGACGCCGCAGCGGGGATGCCGACGCGACGGCGGCACCCCACACGGCACCCCACACGGCACCCCCCCCTGGGTCGGCGCGACCTCGGATACGACGACGTCGTCCTCTCGCCGAGCGAACACGGCGTCGACGCCGCGTCTCTCCCGAAGAGCGTGCGCAAGATCGCGGAGCGGCTGAGCAAGCGCGCGGACGGCGCGCGGACGTTCGTCGTCGGCGGCGCCGTGCGCGACCTCCTCCTCGGGAAGACGCCCAGGGATTACGACCTCGTCACGAACGCGACGTGGCGATCCATCAAAAAGGTGCGATTTCCTTACACTGGTCCCCATACGACCGCGTTGGCGTGGTGAACGCCGTTTCTTAAGGACTTTTGCCGTCGTCTCTCTCCGCTCACACCACGCTTTCAATCCCCGCCATCGGCGCCTTTCAACTCCGACTGACGCCTTTGAACTCCACCCGTGGCGTCCAACCGCGGCGATCCGTCAAAAAGAATCTGCCGTGCCTCATCGTCGGCAGGCGCTTCCGCGTCGCGCACGTGCGACGGCACGACGACGAGAGCGACCCGCGCGCGTACCACGAGCTCGTCGCGATGGAGGAGCACGAGCGCGTGGGGCTGGCGCGGCGGGAGGGGAGGAACCCAGCGAAGGAGCTGACGGCGTGGCAGATGAAGCACGGCGAGATGCCGGCGAGGAGGAGGAGGAAGACGCGGGCGGGGGAACGGTGGAGGATGACGACGGCCGACGCCGACGACGACGAGGAGGAGGAGGAGGACGACGACGAAGACGACGAGGAGGAGAACGCCGAAGACGATGACGCCGAAGACGACGACGAAGACGAAGTAGTGGAGGAGATGAAGATGGAAGATATGGAAGAGTTGGAAGAGATGGACGACGGGCTCGACGACGACGAGCGGTTCCTCGACCGCCTTCGCGACAACGCGTACGCGCGCGATTTCACGCTCAACGGGCTGCTCTACGACGTCCAGAGCGGGGAGCTGTACGACTTCGTGAACGGCATCGACGACATCAGGAACCAGGTCGTTCGGTCGATAACGCCCGCGAACGAGGCGTTTCAGGAAGATCCCGCGCGGATGGTGCGCGCGATTCGCGTCGCCGCGAGGCACGACTTTCGCCCCGCGCCCGATCTCGTCTCCGCGATTCGCGCCAACGCGCGCCTCGTCCGCGCCGAGCCTCCCGCGCGGATGGCCGCGGAGTTGCTGACGGTGTTATCGTGCGGGTACGCCGCGCGCGCGGTGCGCGTGCTGTGGGAGTGCGGTCTGTTGGAGCATCTGATGCGCGAGCACGCGTCCTACATCGCGCGCGCGGTGGGGGACCCGACGAAGTCTCTCGTCGTCGCTGGCGCCGCCAGAGGCGGGGGAGCCGAGGGCGCGACGAACGACGTCTCTTCCTCGATGCAGCTGCAGCGCGCGACGGACGTGCTCTTCGAACGCGATCCGCTGTTCCGCGTCCTCGCCGCGCTCGACGCGCGGCACTCGCCGTCGAGCCCCGCGAGCGAGGCTATGGTGTGCGCGTGCCTCGCCGCGCCGCTCGCGATCGCGGCGCGTTCTCCTCACACTGGTCCCCATACGACCCGGTTCGCGTGGTGAACGCCGTTCCTTAAGGACTTTCTCTCCCGGCGTGTCTCTCCGCCCAGGGTCCCTCGCTTTCAATATCTGCCCTCGGCGCCTTTCAACTCTTACTGACGCCTTTCAACTCCACCCCGACGTTCGCTTCGCTCGTATAGGAGATGGGGTGGCCGGTGCCGCCGCATCCGAACGACGTCGTGCCGACGCCGGTCGTCGCGGCGGACGCGTCGCGCCGCCGCGCGCGCTCGAAGGGAGCGGCGAGGCGCTCGAAGGCATCGGAGCCGCGCGCGTCGACGTCGTTCTCTTCGTTCCTGACGCCGGACGTCGTCGAGGACACCAGGTGCGTTCTGTACACTGGTTCCCATACGACCGCGTTGGCGTGGTGAACGCCGATCCTTAAGGACTTTTCCCGGCGCATCTCTCCGCCCACACCTCGCTTTCAATCCCGACACACCTCGACGCCTTTCAACTCCAACTGACGCCTTTCAACTCTAGGGTGAAGATCCGCGCGTACAAGGCGGAGTGGTCGAGAGAGGACGAACGACGCGCGCGCGACGCGGTGCGGCGTTTGCGAAAGGGGGCCCTGGATTCGAAAAAGCCAAAGCCGTCGTCGCCGTCGTCGTGGCGCGTCGCGTGGACGCTGTGGACCGGCGTCGCGGCGAACGCGATGACGATGATGCGGGACGAGTACGACCAGACGTCGCGCGCGTCGACGTTGCGCGGCCTCTTCACGATGCACCTGCCGCTTTTCGCGACGTGGGCGAAGTCGCAGTCGGTCGTCCCGGGCGGCGGCGACATCGTCGTCACGCGCGACGTCGTCGACGCGATGTCGAAGGAGGCTGCGAACCCGCGCGCGTTCGCGCGCCTCGTCCAGAAGACCGCGACGCCCAGGACGGGTAACGCGAGAGCGAAAGCGAGGACGAGCTCGAGCGATCCGGGCGGCGGCGTCGCGACCGTGCGCGCGAAGGACGCGTTCGATTTCTTCCACGTCGTCATGGACGCGCGCGCGGACGCGGCGACGTGGTCCGCGCGCGCGGCGGCGTTCGACGGCGACGCGAAGTGGAACCACGCGTCGTACAAGTCGACGCACTCGAAAGTCGCGGCGGCGACGTCGGAGGAAGGGTGGGACCGAGGAGGGCGATCGTTCGCGTCGTCGAGCGACGAGAGTTTTCCGTCGGAGAAGAAGGGATGAACGAGGAAGGGGACGCCGGTGAAGGAGAAGGTCGCCGACGAATGGGAGGCGGCGGCGACGAAAGGAGACGGAGATGAACGATGACGCGGTAGACTAGTAGCTGATCGCGATGGAATGCGTAGTAGTATCTTATTCGTATCATCGTGTCGTTCCGTCGTCTTTCGAAGTATTCTCGTCCGTCTCGCCTTGGGGGCGGGGGGGGGTGCTCTCGCGGGCGCCCCCCGCGCGCGTCGTCGATTTCAGTCTCATCGGGGCGCGAGGCGTTTTCGCGCTCGCCGCCGGCCGGCGTCTGCATCTACGTCGTCTTCGCGAATTTGTCGCGAGGGGCCGCCGCGGGGGATCCCGCGGCGTCCCCAAACTCGAATCGGCGTTTTCGAGTCGTCGTCGTCGTCGTCGTCGTCGTCGCGCCCGCCGCGACCTCGCCCTCTTCCTCCTCCTCCTCCGCCGCCGCCAATCGCGCGTCGTCGCCCGCGCTCGCATTCTCCTCCCCGCCCGCGGCCTCGCCTTCGTCCCGGCCTTCGGATGCCGCCGCCTCCTCCTCCTCCTTCTCTTTCACGAACACGTGGTAGTGCGGCACGTCCACGGAGTTGTTATCGTTCATGTCGTAGTTCCACTCGACGCAGCCGGGGACGTTCGCCGCCAGCCACGGCTTGCACCACGCCACGATATCCCTCGCGCGCATCTCTCGCTTCGACCACAGCGTCCAGTGCGATATCCCGGGGGGGCACTCGTACGGGAACATATTTCTCTCGAGCGCGACGTCCGTCGACGGACCCCCGCCGTCGTCGCCGCCGCCGCCGCCGACGCCGAACACCGTCCGCTCGATGTGATCCTCCATGCCCCAGTACCCCCCCTCCGCGTCGATCGCGGCGATGTGCGCGCGCTTGCGTTCGGTGCACTCCTCCGATCGCATCCAGTATTCGAGTCGGAGCGTGCACGGCGGTCCCGGGGCGGGATCCGCGGCGGGGTCGAACGGATCGTCGTCGTCCTCATCCTCTTCCGAAGAAGCTTCGGAGGCGTCCGAGGCGTCGGAGGCGTCCGCGTCTACGTCGTCGGCGCCGCGGCGTCGAGCGCGAGCGCGATCGCGCGTCCGTCCGCGCGCGTCGCGATCGCGATCGTCGTGATCGTCGTCTTCCTCGGATGCTCTTCTCGTCTTCTCGTCTTCCTCGGTTTCGCCTTCGAGCGAAGATTCGCGCGTGGAGGAGGGGCGGGGTTGGGATGAATCGTGTTCGATTTTCTGCGGCGGCGTGCGCGCGCGCATCGAGGGCGTGTCGCGCGCGCTTAGCGACGTGGATATGCGCACCGAATCGTCGACGGGGGCGTCGACGGCCGCGAGATCTCCCCCCGCGACGGCGGATTCGACCGCGCGCATTTTTCGGGCGAAGCGAAGGAAAAAGAAGGAGAATGAATGAATCGACGGCTATCAGAGCCGCGCTCGACGTCCGATCGCGCGCGTCGTCCGCGCGCGTGATCCGCGCTTCCGCCCGCTCTCTACTCGAGCGGGGCCTTCTCGGACGTTCGCGCAGCCGAAGCCGCGGCGCGCGCGACGCTATCTATGACCTCGAGGCGGCGGCGGACCGATCTATCACGCGGATGGAAGCAGACGACGAGAGAAATTTCACCCGCGGCCAGCACGAGCGTCTCGACGCCGACTGCGAGTTCGATCCGGGTGTTTTTTTTTCAGTTTTTTCACGTACAGTAGTAATAAACGTACACGCGCAACTACCTATGCCAGCGCGAACCGTCCCTCCCCGCGCGTCATCGCTACGCGGCGTTCGCGCTCTTGTGCCGCCGCCCGGCGATCGGCCCTCGGTCCGGGTCGGGCTTCCAGTGCAGGCACTCCCCGTGGATCCGCAACTTTCCGCCTCCGCCGCCTCCGCCGCCGCCGCCGCCGCCGCGCTTCCCCGCCGCTCCCTTCCCGTTCCTCTCCGTCAGCGTCTCCGGGCACCACGCCGCGACCGCGTCCTCGAGCGCGCGCGTCGTCGCGCTCACGAGATAGTTC
>Ga0181554_1004066_pt1 | contig 12028 bp, 9 predicted proteins | sample 011ome_16_FD_145602 | JGI IMG/M metagenome (GOLD analysis project Ga0181554, IMG submission 145602) | Coastal salt marsh microbial communities from the Groves Creek Marsh, Skidaway Island, Georgia - 011503CT metaG (spades assembly) | ecosystem: Environmental > Aquatic > Marine > Intertidal zone >... | reverse complement strand
CCGCATCCACCACGCGTATAAGCGCTCGGCGTTCAACCCTTTTTTCGTGCGCGGAATCTCGATCGCCGCGGGTTTCTTGCCTTCATTTGCATCGCCCAGACATAAGCCGCTGTACATCGAGATGTAGTGGTTGAACGCCGCGCCCGGCGGCGACGCGATCAACATCCTATCGTTCATTCCGAAGTATTGCTGCCACCCCGGCCCGTGGACTGTGTGCGGCTGGGGAGTACACGGCAAACGATGAAGCTGCAGTTTGGACGCGTACTGTGCATCGGGGCGGACGAGCGCGACGATATCGAAGGCGCCATCGTTATTTTTAGCTTCTTCGTGTTTCCGTCGAAGCGTGTTAGCCGACTCCCTCTGCGCAAATTGCACCAGCAACTCTTCAACGTACGGCTTACCCCACGCCGGCTCCAACGCTTTGCTCTTCTCGTACATCGCCCACACCGCGTCCACGCACGTACCCGGTGGCTTCGTCGGGGTCTCGACGACCACCTTCCCGGAGAAGGCTTCGCTTCCGAACGTTTCCTCGCATTTATTAATGAAAGCACCGTACTGCCACACGTCCGCGTCGTCACGTGCACTTACGAAGACGCGCACGCTGTGCCCGGCGTCTAGAAACGGTGCCACGACGTTCTCGCGTATACTGCAGTGCGTCACGTTCAGAGATCGCGCTTCGCCGTACATCAGAAGCGCGACGCGCTTTGGTCGCGCGCACTTTACCTGAGATGAGCCCGCATCGGCAGCGAGGTTCCAAATCAAACCGAGAGTAAGACACGCTAACGAATACGCGAACACTCTGTCGAACACGCGGGGACTCGCGAGAGGTTGACGCGCGATTCGTGCCGAACTCGCGTTTCGCGCAGCCATCGCGATCGCGGTGGCGAACGCGAACGCGACCGCGCCGCCGCGCGCCGACGCCGGGCCCTTCGCGCGTCCCGCGCCGACCGCCGGGGAGGCGTCGCGCGCGCGCCAAGCGCTGACGCAGACGCAGACGCGACTCCCGCGACCGCCGCCGCCGCCGCCGCCGCGACAGTTGTGCGTCCCGCCGCAAAAGATTACTGTATGACAAGATCGCGCTAAAACTGTCTGCTTGCCAAGTCAGCACGCTGATCGTCCGCGCGGCACCCTCCTCGCGCGCACTCCCGCCCGCACTCGACGACATGGCCGCCACGGCAACGAGCGCCTGCATCCGCGCGCCCTCCGGCGCGCGCCTCATCCGCCGCGCGAACGGCCGCACCGCGCGCCGCGCCAAGGTGCGCCCCGCGCGTCGGCGCGTCGTCCCGCCCGCCGGTCCGCCTGAACTACAGTATCGCGCGAGCCGATCGCGTCGTCGGTCGATCTCTTCTTATCCTTCGCCGTTCTCCGTTCTCGCGCCGCGGCCTCCTCTCATCGACGCCCTCCCTCCCATCCCCCCCATTCCCCCCCTCCTCCGCCCAGGCGCCTCGCGCGCGCGCGGTCCGCGTCCAAGCCGCCGCGCCGCCCTCAAAGGTCCTCATCGTCAACACGAACGGCGGCGGGCACGCGAACATCGGCTTCTGGCTCGCCAAGACGCTCGCCGCGCACGGCCACGCGGTCACGCTCTGCGTCGTCGGCACCGCGGATGACAAAAAGATGCAGAAGCCGCCGTTCACGTACTTCGGCGAGCTCACGTCCGCGGGGGTGAAGACGATGTGGGCGAACCCGAACGACCTGGCGACGCTCCCGGGGCAGCCCGAGTTCGACGTCGTCGTGGACAACAACGGGAAGGATATGGACACCGTGGGGCCCGTCGCGGATTTCGCGGTGAAAGCCGGCGCGAAGCAGTTCTTCTTCGTGTCGTCCGCGGGGATGTACATCCCGACGGTCACGCCGCCGCACCTCGAGGGCGACGCGGTGAAGGAGAGCGCCGGGCACGCCAAGGTGGAGGCGCATCTCAAGACGATGCCGTTCAAGATGTCGTCGTTCCGCCCGCAGTACTTCACCGGATACGGCAACAACAAAGGCGCGTTCTATATATCTTACCACACTGGTCCCCATACGACCGCGTTCGCGATGTGCACGCCGATCCTTAAGGACAGGACTTTACCCGCGCGCGGGCGATTCTATCCGCACATCCCATGCTTTTTTTAATCCCCGCCCGCGAAGCCTTTCAACTCCGCTTCTGACGCCTTTCGACTCCGCCCCGACGTCGTCGTCGCGTCATCGTCGCGGAACGACCCGAAGACTGCGAGGAGTGGTTCTTCGACCGCATCGTGAGAGGGCGGACGATCCCGGTCCCGGGCAGCGGCGATCAGCTCAGCGTCGTCGCGCACGCGGAGGACGTCGCGACGATGATGGCCGCTGCGGTCGGGAACGACGCCGCCGCGGGGCAAATCTTCAACGCCGGTACGCGTTCGCGACGCCCTCCCTCTCTCTCTCTCTCTTTCAAAGCGGCGGAAACGTCCGCGCGTCGACCACCACACGATCCGACACGCCATCTCCTCTCGACGAATGGCATCACGATATTTACACGAACCGACCAATCATATCCCTCCACGTCACCACCACCGATCCGATCGACCAGTCACGAACCGCGCGGTGACGCTCAACGGGATGGCGCAGCTCTGCGCCGCCGCCGCGGGCGCGGAGCCGAAGATCGCCAACTACGACCCGAAGAACCTCCCGGACGGCGTCGAGGTCAAGAAGGCGTTCCCGTTCCGCCCGATCCACTTCTACTCCTACCCCGCGAAAGCGCTGGAACTTCTGGACTGGGCGCCGAAGCACGACCTCGCGTCGGATCTGAAGGAACGGTTCGCGTTTTACGTCGCGAGCGGAAGGGACAAGAAGGAGATGACGTTCGAGACGGACGACAAGATCTTGAGGCACATCGGGCGGTGAGCGCGTGCCCCCGCGGACGGAGGATGAGAGGCGGAGGACGTGCGCGTCGAACTTCGAGGTTTAATATCGGAGTGATACGCGGTATGATATATACAACGCTCGCGTCGTCGTCGTCGTTCACGCGCCGCCGCCCGCCAAAACCAAAACCAAAACCAAAAAAACACCGGCGCGTCAGTTTTCGTGAAGTCGTCAGAGTGCACTGCTCGGCTCGTCCTGTCCAGTCCGCGTCGGCATCGATTTCCGAACTGATGAAGCCGGTCGCCTCCGCCGGCCGCCCGCCACACCCGCGAGCGCGTCCGCCGCTAGTACCCACCCTCGGCTCCGCGCTTTCGCACGCACCCAAAAGCACGTTCTATTCGTGTTATGACCGACGCTCTCGACAGTCTCGGTGCGTCCTCGACCGTCGATCTCCGGCGCCGACGATCGCGACGCGCTTTTTCTCGGCCGCCCGCGGGGTGCCCTTCCTCCCTCTCATCGTTCGCCGCGGATCGCGCGCGCGCGGACGACGCGCGCCGCGTCGCCGTCGACGTCCCGCGCCGCGCCGTCGCTCGCGGCGCGCGATGTCGTCGTCCGTCTCCGCGCGTTCGTTCGCGCGTAGTCCTCTCGATCGCCCTCGCGGCGTCGCGCGCCGTCGTTTCCGAGCGTCGCCGCTGACCGCGCCGTGGCCTCGCTCTCTCCGCCGCAGGACCCCAATTCGACTTCGCCGACGACCTTGGAGGAGAGTCTGGCCAGAAAGCTAAGCAAGATAGCTCCAACGCCCAAGACGTTCAGTCTAACTACATCCACATCCGCACGCAGCAGCGCAACGGCCGCAAGTCGCTGACGACGCTCCAGGTGCGCGCGCGCGCGCGAGATCCCCCCCGCCCCGTCGTCGTTTGGTTTTCGTCGCCCTCAACGAATAATATTATTCTTTCGCCCACACCGTGACGAGGACCCTCCCGTTCAGCAACCTGTTAATTAACCCTCACCACTTAATTAATTAACCACACGTTCGCAGGGCATCAACCCCAAGATCAACAAGAAGGTGATCCTCAAGGAGTGCAAGAAGAAGTTCAACTGCAACGGCACGATCGTTGATGACCCGGACCTAGGGCAGATCATACAGCTCCAAGGCGATCAGCGGAAAGTCGTCGCGCAGTTTCTGATCGACGAGAAGATCGCGAAGAAGGACGTGATCAAGATTCACGGCTCTTAAACGCGCCGCGGCGTCGTGCGGGCGGGGTGATCGCGCGCGTGCAGCGAGCGCGTATTATCTCTGGTGAGTAACGTAACTGGCGGTATTCAGCCGTTACGCGCGCGGCGGCCCGCCCGGGGTAGACGCGGCTACGAAAAAACTGGCGAATCGGCGAGAGCGATTGACGAGCGATGAGATCTGACGCGGCGGGGGCGCGTAGTAACGTACGCGCCCTGGGCGTTTCGGGGGTGTTCAGACGACAGGGGAGACGGCGGAGACGGCGAAGGCGGAGTTTCTCTCTCTCGGACACGTGTTGTGATTGATAGCGTCTCTTAGTCGCCGAATCTCGGCGGAGCGCGAAGAAGGCATGAATTCTTTTAAATACATTCCTTCCTTCGCGAGAAGTACGCCACGACGACGCGGCCGCGCGACGTGGGGCCAACACCGCGTCACGTCACGTCACATCGCGCGCGGCATCACTACTCGATCTTCTTCCACTCGTTCCCGTCCGGGAACAAGATCCCCTTCCCCGTCCACTTCCCGAGCAGGTCCCTCGGACCGCCCTTCGGGGAAAAGTCGATGAAGATCTCATCCTCGGACCGCACGACCCCCGTCAGCGCCCACGGTCTCTGCGGCTCGCCGTTCAAACACCCGGGCGCGCCGTCCGTGCCGGTGACGTCCAGGGTATCCCCGGACCCGGACACCTCGCGCTTGCACCCGGGGTGTTTCGGATCCGCGTATTTTCCGACGAATTTCACCGACGACGCGGCGGCGGCGGGGACGTCATCAGACGCGCCAAATGGCGGCGCCGACTTGTCGATCAAACCGGTCACCTGCGTTCGCCGCGAGCCGTTCACGAGACGATCCATCCCCTCCACGACATCCGCCTTCACGATGACGTCCCCGGTCGCGAGCTGCGACAGGAACCCCTCCTCCTCGCCCCCGACGACGTATCCGAACACGGAGAACTCGCCCTTTCACGCGCGAACGTCGGGGTGGAGTTCAAAGGCGTCAGGTGGAGTTGAAAGGCATCGAGGGTGGGGATTGAAACCGTGGCCTGGTCGTAGAGAAGCGCCGGGCGAAGTCCTTAAGAAACGGCGTTCACCACGCGGACGGGGTCGTATGGGGACCAGTGTAAAGAACGCACCTCTTCGAACGCCATGCCGCCAAGACCCGCGCTTCGCTTGTCGAACTGGTAGATGAACCACTGATCCGGCGACGACGTGCCGTCCTCCTCGCCCCGCACCATCGCGATCGAGCCGTTCACGCTCAGCGGCAGCGTCGGCATCTCCTCGCCGCCCTGCACGTTCAGCGCGGACCGCCACCTGGGCTCGTAAAAGTCCATCGCCTTGACCTCCAGCGGCAGCGTGTCGTCGGCGAGCGCGTTGGTCACGTCCACGAGCGTCGCCGTCTCGCTCTTCTTCAGCTTGACGTCGTCGTAAAACCCGTTGTACACCTTGTTCACGAAGTTTCCCGCCGTGAGCGGCGCGTTGTATCCGTCCGCGACGACGCGAAGCGTCGCGGTTTTCACCTCGTCGCCGTTGACGAATCCGAACGTCCCGTCGCCGGCTTTCTGAGGGTCGTTCCATCATTCGAAGCGACGAATATCGGGGTGGAGTTGAAAGGCGTCAGAAGCAGAGTTGAAAGGCGTCGAGGTGTGTGCGTCGGGATTGTGAGCGAGGGGTGGGCGGAGAGAAACAAACGCCGGGAACGAAAGTTCTTAAGGAACGGCGTTCACCACGCCGACGCGGCCGTATGGGGACCAGCGTACGCAAGATAGAACGCGCCTTAATCGTGAGGTCCACCGTCGCGCGGCCCGTCAAACGCGGCAGCGCGTCGTACCGCCGCGGGACGTCGAACGGCAGCCCGGGCGCTTGAAGCACCCTGAGCCTGGACGTCGCGTCTAACGCCATCGCGACGCCGCGGTCGAACCGCTCGACGTCCTGCGACGCCGCGATCGGCCCGAGCTCGACGAAGAGTTGCTCCAACTCCGCGAGCGTATCCTCCGCGGTTTTAAACGCGTCGCCGTCCTTAGGGTCGTTCCATACGAGCGAACGTCGGGGTGGAGTTGAAAGGCGTCAGAAGCGGAGTTGAAAGGCATCGAAGGCGGGGATTGAAAGCAAGGGGTGTGTGGAGAGAGACGCCGGGCGAAGTCCTTAAGGATCGGCGTTCACCACGCCAACGCGGTCGTATGGAGACCAGTGTATGGGACGCGCCTTGGGCACCGGCTCCAGGAGCTTCGTGCGCTTCTCCCGCACGATCGCGAGGCTCGCCCTGACGTCGCCCTCCATCGTGCCCCACGGTTTCCTCTGCGGAATACGCAGCAGATACGCCGCCTCTTCGAGGTTACGCTGGACGTCGCCCGCCTCCGGGTTGACCGCGGGTACCGCGCGGCGCAACGCGGACACGCCGTTGCGCGGCAGGCGCGTGTTCGGGTTGCTTAGCGCCGCCTCCGCGGGGGCGGGGTGAGAGAGGAGACCGACCGCGAGGCCGCCGCCGGCGAACGCGGCGAGCGACGCGAGCGACGCCGGCGCGGGGGACGTCGCGAGGACGAGCGCCGCGAGCGCGGCGGCGACCGGATTCGTCGTCGCGGTCGTCGTCGTCTCGGAGGAGGACGAGGACGTGTCGACGACGACGGATCGATCGCGCGTCGTCGTCGTCGCAGGCTTCTTCGCGGTCGCCGCGGGGCGGACCGACGACGCGCGGCGGCGCGACGCGCGCGCGCGTCTCGGCGCGGAGACGCGCGGCGGCGTCGAGAGCGCGGACGACATCGAGACCGGCGGCGGACGCGCTGTGGACGACTGCGGTTGCGAAGATGGGCACCTTTACTCGCGATCGACGACTCGCGATCGATCGTCGTTCGGACGCGTCCGAGAGGGAGGCGGACGGAAGCGCGTCGCGGTGAGCGATGCGGTCGCGCGTCGCGTGGCGTGTCGAAGCGAACGCGCGCGATCGATCGACGCGCGGCGACGGGCGCGGCGTGGTGTGAGGAGGGCGCGGCGACGGAGCGTCGGCGTCGACGAGACGGGATAAGCCTGACACGAGACTTGTCGACGACGTGGACGAGCCCGGCGGAACCACGCACCCAGTTTGAAAAAAGGCCACGACGACGCGGCGGGCGCTTCACTTCGCCCCGCGCGGCGAGCTCGGACGGCATGGCAGGAAGCTTCGACGTCGCCGCGGATCTCGCGTGCGTGATCCTCTCGAAGATCCATGATGTTCCGACGCGCGCGGCGCTGATGTGCGTGTCGCGGGTGTGGCGCGAGGCGGGGAGAGAGAGGGCGTCGTTTCCCTCTGAGCTCGACTTCACCACGTCCCCAAACTCGAAGAGGCCACCATCGACGACATGGAAGAATTCATGGATCGCATCGAGGGAATCCACATCAGGCTGCCGCCGGGCTCCGAATGGCCCTATAAAAAGCTCCACGACGGGGTCACGCTCGACCGCATGCGACTCAAGGGGACGACCGTGGCGGCCTGGGACCTGAGGTGCCTGGACTTTTACGTCAAACACGACCGCAGCAAGGTCAAGACGTTCGATGAAGGCCCTTTCGATGTTTGGGGATGCATGGATGGCGCGTTCGTATGCGAAGAACTTCTCTGCGGAAGGGGCGTGGGTGTGTGCGTGATCTGCGAAGGAACCGACACGAACGTGATGTGTGAGTACTGCGCGAACGATAGCAACGGCGGGGAAATTTGTGAGTGTTGCAGAGCGTGGGTCTGCGGTCTCCACTCCAGCGACGAGATCGACGGTATCATGGCCTCCTGTGATAGGTGCGAGTGGACCACATGTCGTGAATGTCATGATAAAAGATTTTTCGAATGGGGGGAGTTGTGGTGCCGACGACACGACATGTGATGAAGAAGAAAGAATTTCCGTTCGTTCAAAACGCTAGATACGCTCCAACGCCGCGCTCACGACTCTCCCGTGACGTACCTCGCCACCGCGGTCCTCGCGCCCAAGTACGAGTAATCGATCTTCACCCCGGACCCGCCGGGGGTGCCGTCCACGGCCGCGCCGTCCTCGTCCACGTTCCCTCCCCCCCCCGCAGCGTCGTTCCCTCCCCCGGGAGTTTTCGCTCCGCCGCCGCCGTCGCAGTCGTCGTCGTCGTCGTCGTCGTCGCCGTCGTCCAGGTGGATAAACTCCGACGCCGGCGCGGCCGCGTCCAACGCGCGCGCCCACCCGGGGCGCACGCCCGCGACCGCGCCCGCGCCCAAGCCGCCGCTGAACGTGTCCGCGTTGACGGTCGCCCACGCGCAGTGCGCGCGGTGCTGCCGCAGCGGGTGCATCGCGCCGGGCACGCTCGGCGGCGGCGTCGGCGTCGGCGTCGGCGTCGGCTCCGGTTCCGCCGCCGTCTTATCCTCCGCCTCGTCGCCGTCCGCGCCGCGCTTGCGCTTCCCGGCGGACGCGTCGACCCCCGCGGCGGTGAGCGCGGCGCCGAACGGTCGGATCGGGCTCGAGTCCGCGACCCTCGCCGGCGCCGGCGCCGCCGCCGCCGCCGCGCCCGCAGAAGCCGGCGGCGCACCGAACGGCGTCGACGTCGCCGCGCCGACGCCGAACGCGAACCCGCCGCCGCTCCCGAACGCGCTCCCCCCAACCGGGACGGACGGCGACGCCCCGCCCGCAATGGACCCGATCGCGCCGCCGAACGCGCCGAACGCGCCGCCGATGGCGCCGAGGAGCTGCGCGCCCGTCGCCGCCGCCGTCGCTCTCCGCCGCTTCGCGTTCGCGCCGACCCAATCGTCGACCCCTCCGGCCGCGGCGACCCCGGCGCCGTCTTCGCGCTTCGCGGTCGTCCCTTTCGGGAAGTTCCACGCCGCCGCGCGCGACTCGCACATGTCGCAGCGAAGCACGACGCCGCGGTTCGGCACGATCGAGTCCACGCGCCAGCCCGTCAACGCCAGCGTCGTCGCCGCCGCCGCGTGCGCGTCGTCGCGCGGTCCGGGTTTTCCGGCGACGGCGACGGTCGACGTTTCTTCGCCCTCCGCGCCGCCGCTCTCGCTCTTCGTCGCCTCGCGCGCCAGCCACTTGACGCGGCGCGTCGTCGAGACGCACGTCGAGACGTCCAGCGCGTCTCTGATCGGCGACGTCACCAGCGGCAGCGCGTCGACCGCGACGAGCGCGTCGCGTCGCGCGATGAAATCTTTCCTCAGATCCTCGTCCGAGACCCGCGGGAACCGCGCGAGCGCGATCGGCGACGCCGCGCCTCTCCACGCGCACGACTCCTCGTGCGCGTCGTCGAGCTTCCCAGCCTGTTTCACCGCGATCTCCAGGAGCTGCTCGCGCGTCGCGTCCGGCGGCGCGCGGACGATGACGCGCGCGAGACACGCCTCGCACCGCAGCGCGTCGACCGCGACGCACTCCCATCCTTTCCTCGCGCACGGGACCGGGGACAAGATCGGCGGCTTCGCGAACCACTTCCCGGGCGCGAACGTCGCGAGCCTTCGGAGGAAGTCTCCGCGGTCGCCCGGGCGCGCCACGCGGCGGCCGCGCGCGTCCGGCTCGTTCGCGCTTCGCGACGCGGCGGAGGCGGAGGCGGAGGCGGGGGCGGACGACCCGCCGAGGTGTGCGCCGATCGCGGCCGACGACGGCTCGTCGGGGTTGAAGTACAGCAGCCCGTCCAGGGTCTGGCGGAAGCGCTCGCGCTCGCGCTCGCCGCCGGGGGACGTCATCGCGCGCGGGTCGGGGGCGCGACGACGGGGGTTACGGTATCCGCGCGCGGGGGCGCCGAGATCACTGTCCGCGAGATAGCTTCGCGTTTGAAAATAATAAACTGCGGTGGCGTGGCCCTTCATCCCTCGCCACAGCTCGACGCGCGAGCCGTCGGTCATGCTCGCGACGACGACGACGACGACGACGACGACGCCGGCGTCCGTCGCGCTCGCGGCGACCGCGGCGTCTCCGCGGCGACCGCGGCCGCTCGCGCGACGCGGCGCGTCCGACGTCGTCGCTCCGCGCGCACCTCGCTCCGTCCGATGTCAAATGACGCGACGCGCCGTCCGAACTGTCCGCGTCGCCGCGTCCGCGACGGAGACGACCTCGCCCGCGCCCTCCCCGTCCAACTCGGACGCCTCCTCCGCGACGACGGCGGCGGCGGCGACGCCGTTCGAGGCGTACCTCGCGACCGAGCTGTCCATGAGCGCGACGGAGATCGACGACGCGCTGCGGCGCGCGCCCAAGCTGCGCGGCTACGACGTCGCGTCCGTCGTCGCGCCCAAGGTGCGGTACCTGATCGACAGCCTCGGCGCGACGCCCGCGCAGGTCAAAAAGGCGCTGCGGCGCGACGCGCGCCTCCTCGTGTGCTCGCTCGCGTCCGTCGAGCGCGTCGCCGCGTGGCTCCGCGAGCGCTGCGGCGTCGCGCGCGAGGACGTCGGCGCCGTGCTGTGTAAGCAGCCGTCGTTGGCGTGGCAGTCGATCGACGACAACCTGACGCCGACGCTCGCGTTCTTGACGGAGGAGCTCGGGATGACGCCGAGGGACGTCGCGAGGTGCGCGACGCGCCGACCCGCGGTGCTCTGCATGAGCGTGGAGGGTACGCTGCGCGCGAAGCGCGCGTTTTACTCCGACGTCTTTCGCGGCGACGACGCGAGACGCGACGGCGCGTTGCGACGGCACCCGGAACTCCTCGCCGTGAGCGTCGACGGCGCCGCGCGACCGAAGCTGGCGTACCTCGCGGACGCGCTCGATATCGGCGCGGACCGCGCGGCGAATATCGTCGCGAAGAGCCCCGGGGTGTTGTCGCTGAGCGTGGAGAAGAACGTCGCGCCGACGATTCGATTTCTCGCGGAGGAGCTCGAGCTCGGCGTCGCCGGCGCGGCGAAAGTCGTCGAGTCGCGGCCGAACGTGCTCGCGTACAGCGTGGACAATAAGCTGCGGCCGACGGTGGCGTACCTCACGCACGAGTTCTTCCCCGCGTGCGACGCTTACGCCGCGGTGATGTTGGTTAGTTACTCGCTGAAAGGGCGGATCGTGCCTCGCGTCCGGACGCTGCGGAAGAAGGGCTTGATGGCGCGCGGCGTCGGCGCGGGCGGCGGCGACGCGAGGCCATGCACGGCGACGTACGCGATGACGCGGACGGACGCCGCGTTCTGCGCGCTCGCGGGGATCGACGCGGAGACGTACGAGAGGGAGGTGAAGGACGCCGCGGAGGATCCAGACGCGGGGCGGTTGCCGTGGTTGCGGGACGGGAGGAAGTGGTCGCTCGCGGAGGGCGGGAAGGCGGCGGCGGCGGCGGGGACGTGAACCGTCGACCGTCGCGCCCGGAGCGGCGGCGGCGCCGTCGTCGAGAGCTCCTGATGTATCATACGGATAGTCGCGACGCGTGCATGTAGTTGTATAAACAGACGAACGACGTGTATCGACATCATCACGACGCCGCGCGCGCGGCTCGGAGGGAGCTCCGCGAGACTCGACAAACGTCTTTTCATCACCCTCTTCTCGGAAAACGCGTAAACCACCAAAAAGTGCCGAGTCGCGAGACGCGACGTCACTCATGGCGCCCCCGGGCGGCGGCGGCACCTTCGCGCCCGCCGTCCGCGCCGCGTCCCGCGCCCTCCTCGACTGGTCGCTCGCGCAGTACGCGCGCCCGTCGAACGCCTTCTGCCACGGCGCGCTCGTCCTCGCGCAGCTCCTCTTCGCGGGCATGCACATCACCGCGGCGAGCGCGTTAGATCACATCCCACCCTTCTCCTTCTGCGCGCTGCGACTCGCGCTCGCGCTGCCGTTCCTGTACTGGCTCGCGAGACGCGAAGGCGGTCGCGCGCTGCGCGGGTGGGAGCGCGCGTGGCCGCTGCCGATGGGCGCCGCCATCGGCACCGCCTACGCGCTCGTGTTCGTGTGCAATCAGCGCAGCGGGCCCAACTACACCGCGATGGTGCAGCCGTTGATTCCGCTCGCGGCGGCGGCGATGAGCGCGGCGCTTCGCATCGAGCGCGTGGACGCGATGAAGGCGGGCGGGCTGTTCGTCAGCGTGGTCGGGACGACGATCACGCTGC